>Ga0315289_10010231_pt1 | contig 13439 bp, 16 predicted proteins | sample YL17G11_40_MG_FD_203452 | JGI IMG/M metagenome (GOLD analysis project Ga0315289, IMG submission 203452) | Sediment microbial communities from Yellowstone Lake, YNP, Wyoming, USA - YL17G11_40 | ecosystem: Environmental > Aquatic > Freshwater > Lake > Sediment | place: USA: Wyoming | collected...
GATGATTATCCTTCCTTTCTCATCAATGTTTACTGTTTGTCCCACACCCATTTCCCACTCCCACCTTCTAAGCTGAGTTATTTAAGCGTTGCTAAATGGTAGGAATGCGGCAGCTTCATCGGTGGTGTGCGCGCGTCTCACCGAATCCGCGCGCGAGGGGAGATAGAGGAGGCGGATACATAAATACTTCAATTCATTCCATGACTGAAGTCATTGGGCTTTCTTGAACCCGCATCGTAAATATTGTTAAACTTATGCCCGCTCCTAGCTTATTCGCTCTATCGAGACATCGATACCATCGAATTCCATATCTCGACCTACAAGCAGATTCGCCTTCTTCACCTTCGCCGTAGCAACCGCGAATGCGTCGGCGAGGGAGAGGGCGTGTCTTCCCTTCATCCTCGCCGCCTCTTTCCAGAGTCCGTTGTCGTCGACGGGGACGATCTCCAACCCATAGCCCCTGAGGTTCCGTTCCTTCTCCTCGGCAAGGTCGGGACTCCTCCGGTACAGAATGTAATAGAGTTCCGTGAGGTTGATAAGGTTCAGGTAGCCCCTTATTTCTCCTTTCGTTATCTTTACCAGGCGCTTCTCGACCTCCTTTCCGCCTTGTTCTCCTAGGTAGAAGGCTAGTAGGGCCTCGGTGTCGAAGACGATGCTCATCTCTCGACGCCCTCTAACAGCTTCTTCTCTCTCATCCGATCCTGCGCCCTAGCCTCATCCAGGATCTCCCTCGCCGTCTTCCCCTCGAATAGCTCCTTGAGAGAGCCGAATTCGTCTTCGGGTCGGGGCAGAGGCTTGAAGAGGATGCCCTCCTCCGTCTCGACGACGAGAACCCTGTCTCCGACCCCAAATCTCTCCCTTAAATCTTTGGGGATGGTCGCCTGACCCTTCTTAGTAACACTAACGACCCTGGTCATTATGTCCGCCTAATTAATACCAAATTGAAATGTATTACTTAAATCTTATCCCTTCGTGGGCTATTCGGGCTTGCGTGGGGATGACGTTTCTATTGTATGTAGCCTAGTGCTCGTAGCCTCTCCTTGAGCTCCTCCTTAACCTTGTTTTTAGAGGGTGACTGTGGCCATGTCTCCAAGTATGAACTTGTGGCCTTTGGGAACGAATTGGTTTGAGTCGATTATCTCTCCGTTCTTCCTGATGAGGCTGTCTGTTATCTGTTGCCGCAGTCGATGTGGGCTCCCTTCATGACTCCGCGCGCGCCAACATTAGGAACCTCATGGACTGCAGTTGCGCGCGCGCCGGCGTGTAATAGTCTTTTATTCCGCGGATCTATTTCCACTAGCGTGAATAGACTTGGTTAAATGTCCGAAGTGCGGATCCGAGATTCCCGACGATTCAAACTACTGCAAGTTCTGCGGCACACGCCAGGGGAAGTACGTGACCGAGGAGTTCTCGGTGGCGGCCAGCGACGTTCTCAAGAGGGTCGAGGAGCTGCTTCACGAGGGAAACATCACGAGGATCGTGGTCAAGGACGAGGCGGGGAAGCAGCTGATCGAGATTCCTGCGACTGTGGGCGTCGTGGGTACGCTCCTAGCCCCCTGGATGGCAGCGCTCGGGGTCATCGCGGCGATCGCGACGAGGTGCACAATAGTAGTCGAGAAGAGAGCGTGAACTACCCACCTCTGAAGAGGCTGGCTTCCTGACTCACCGAGGCGGCTTGCACATCTGCGCTGAGATGCGTAGTGGTCTCCTCTCCTTCAGGCGTATATTCGGCTCGTTCCAAGCCTATCTCAAGACCTCTCTTGAGTATGTTCTCAGCTGCGTTCACGTCCCTGTCTATGGTTAAACCACACTCCGGGCAGCGGTGGGTTCTCACAGACAGGTCCTTCCCAACGTAGGCTCCGCACCCCGAGCAGGTTTGGCTGGTCCCAAGGGGGCTGACGAACGCTATCACTCCCTCTGACATCTTCGCCATGTAGGTCAAAGCGTTCCTCAGCATCCCCCAACCAGCGTCGCCCAAGCTCTTGGACAGCCTACGGTTCCTCATCATACCCTGGACCTTCAGATCCTCAACGTAGATCCTCTCATACCTGTCAACTATCATTCGGGCGGTCTTGTACGCGAAGTCCCGCCTCTGGTTAGCCACCTTCTCGCACACAGACGCGACCCGGAGACGGGCCTTCTCACGGTTCCTCGAACCCCGCCTCTTCTGGCTTAGGCTGCGTTGTACCCTTCTCAGCCTAGACTCGGCGTTACGGTAGCTCCTCGGAGCCTCGATCAACGTTCCGTCGCTGAGGGCTACGAGGCTGTTCAAGCCGAAGTCAACCCCCACGGCTGGGAGCCTTTTCCGAATAGGCTTAGCCTCAACCTCGCAGGAGAAGACCGCGAACCACTTCCCTGTTCTGCTCCTCGTCACCGTCAAGGTCTTCACCTTCCCTTCGATGGGCCGGTGCGGGATGATCCGCACGTCGCCTATCTTAGAGAGTCTCAGGCACCTATCCTTGACTCGGAACCCGAACTGGGGGTACGTCAGGCTGTCGTACCTGTCCTCCCCCCGGAACCGGGGAAGATGAGCCCTCAGCCCCGCCCTCCTCCGGTTCCAGTAGCCCTCGAAGCCGCTTCGGACCCGCTTAGCGACGTTCTGAAGCACCTGACTGAAAACCGCGTTCAACTCAGGTGTCCGCGCCTTCATCGCTGGGATAAGGTACGCCAACGCCTTATGGGTTGGAGTCCCGCGCCCCGCCCTGCGCTCGCTGAGGCTGTGTTCGAGGAGAGAATTGTACATCATTCGGCACAATCGTAGCTGTTCCTGAAGCACTGTCGCCTGACCTGGTGATGGTTTGAGGCGGTACTTGTATGAGAGTCTGATCATGGCTCTGGATTGGAATCAGTTTGATGGATATGATTTAACTGAATCTCATGTATCGTTGGGGGAGTAGGGTGAAAGTGGACCCGCCTGTCGGGAACGGATTCTTTTGGGGTTCAATTCATCCCATGACTGAAGTCATGGGCTTTATTGAAAGCGCATCGTAAAACAGGCGAGCATTCCTCTATTTTAAGTCTTTTTTAATCCTAATGATGCTTTTAGTTCCGGCGCGCGCGAATCTAACTATAGACCGTTCGCGTACATGATTCAGTGAATTAATGTTTTTTCATCGTTTATCGCGCATTCTATATAGCATCTCATGCAGGCTTCGCCGAGGTTTGGAATATATGCAACAAAGGATTTAAGTGGTTCACCGCACCTCATACATTTTTTTGTTGTATGCGTTGAAACTAGTTTGGAAGTCACGTTTATCATGTAATGTTAATTCAAAATATAAGTTGAGCGGAGCATAATTACTAAATATCACTCATAAATTACTTTCCACCATATCTACTGTGCGCGCGATGCGTTCCTGCGGGCACACCAGGAACACCGATCTTAATGGGGCGAAGAATATTCCTTGGAGGCTGAGGTCAACTATCCTATTGTCCCGAGCCGATGCGAACATGTGTTTAGGACTGATACAAGCCCATCTCTTCATAGGTCAGTAGTTGACCGATCAATAGTGATTAATTTAACAATTATGCGAATTTGAAAGAATATACATAACTATCTTCCTAAATATTGTCCCTGAAATATGTTCACTATCTCAGTTTCCTGTAACTATAAATAGGGATTGTGGGTCACTTAAATATGTGCAAATAGAATGATAGTAAAGGAGAATAGAAAAGGAATCTCTACCTTCATCGCCACGCTCCTGCTGATGGTGCTCGCGGTGTCAGCCGGCGTAGTCATATACGCCTACACCATGGGCTACCTGGGCGGCTTCGGCGGCCCACAGACGATGGGAGCAATATCCCTCGACACCTACAATATTGGAACGACTACCATCCAAATCTATGTCCGAAACATCGGAAAGACGACATTCGAGCTTCAATCAGTATACATAGACGGAGTAGCAATACCTGGTCCAAAAGATGCTGTTCCCAAATGGACTGCGCTTATTCTAGATGAGAACCAAGTAGGTGACACGACGATAACTTATACATTCGATACATTATCGCACACAATCAAACTAATCGGCGTCGACAACACGCAGATAAGCTTCAACGCCAAGAGGTAACCTCAACAATTTTTTTTAATTAACTCACCCCCTTTTTTAAACAGTTTTTTCCTTTTTTCGCGCGCACTGTCAGTTTACCGTATGGAAAAATAATCATAATCCTAAACATTGTCCCCGAAATATGTTCACTATCTCAGTTCCTGAAACTATAAATAGGAACCTACAGATAATTGACGTGATCAATTGTGATGATTATTGACAAGGAGAGGAAGGGCATCTCAACATTCATCGCCACACTTCTGCTGATGGTGCTGGCGGTATCAGCCGGCGTAGTGATCCACGCCTACATGATAGGCTACGTCGGAGGATTCGGAGGCCCGCTGACACTCGGATCAATATCAGTGGATGCCTGGACCCTAACCGAAGATACAGCAACATCCGCCACAGATTACTACCTCACAGCTCACCTCAGGAATACAGGAAAAACGACATTCAAGATCGACATAGTCTACGTGAACGGGTTGGAAGAGATCCGCTTCACACCAGCAGACTTTACACTCACTGAAGGAGGGGTCGACGACCTTGTGATCACAGGCGGCTTCGAGGGCTCAAAGACCTACGAGATCAAGCTTATCGGCGTTGATAACACCCAACTGATCTTGCAAGTTAAAAAGTAACATCACAAATATAATATAATTGAAAAGTGATAAGGCATGAAACCACGTAGAGGCCTAAGCGAAATCATCGCGAGCCTGACTGTGCTTATCATAGTCAGTGTGCTGGGAGTAATGCTATATAGCATATCAACAGGAGCAATGAGTGAACAGCAAAACAACCTGCTGAGCCAACTCAGATTCGAAGAAGAGAAGGCACGGGAAAGATTCGAGATAGTCGGCGTCGATCTCGTCTCCGAAGACGCTGGCTCCAACTCGATCAGGTTGTGGTTGCTCAACTACTCAAATGATAACACCTTGAAGGTAACCATCAGCAGCATCTACGTTAATAGCCAACAAGCTTCTTTCTCTATGACTAATCGAATAATTGAAAAAAACATCGTCAGCCCCATCATGGTCGACCTACCATCTGATCTAGTCCAGAAGAATAGCTACAACATCCTAGTCGTAAGTGAGAGAGGTGTAGGAAATGCGTATAACTGGTATTACGATCCCGAGGGGTAGGAAATGCGTATAACTGGTATTACTCTTAGGAATCGAAGAGGGGTAGGCGCCATAATAGGCGGAGCCTTCTTTTTGCTCATCATGCTCGTAGGATACATGGTCTATTCGTTTAGTATCCAAGCGATCAACAACCAACAGCAGGTTCTCAGCGATATGCGCGCCTATGATATTGAGAGGTCTCGGGAGGCATTCAAAATAGACAGCGAACCCGAATTGAGTACAGACGACTATTTAATAGTCTCAATACAGAACATCGGCCCAAGGCCGGCGAACATCATATGCATCGGCATATGGGATGGAACGAAACACCTTAGCCCGTACGCGTACTGGAACTATGATAGTTCATCCTCCATAACAGTTTTGGATGAAAAAGGGAATCCGGAGCAATTCACTCCCCCTGTAATAATAAAATCGGGATCCTACAAATCATTTAAGGCGTACATCCCAGGGGTCTCAGAAGAAACCGGAGACTGGACCTATAAACTTCAGTTTCTAACTGACAAAGGGACAATATATGAAGTGGGATACCCCGACTCCCGCTTCTCGCCCGCGCCCTGATATGTGTGTGATGAACTTGACTGAAAATGATAAAAATCTTGTAGAAAATGTGAGTACTGAACCAACATTCAAGGAGTTTTATCCGGTTGCTCCACCTTTTGGTTACGTAGGCATCCAAGTCGACGACGTCAACAGGAAGAAACTGTACAACGTCATCGAGCCCACCATGACCGAGGAGGAGGCCGACATCCTCAGGTCCATCAAGGAGGCTATTATAATCAACGTCGGGGTCCCTCTCAAGGTCCTCAAGGACGACGCCCTGATGAGTGAGTACCTCGACACCATGATCAGGAAAGTCCTGAAGAAGTTCAAGAAGAGGGTTCCTAAGGAGTCCGAGGACAAGCTCAGGTACTACCTGATCAGGGACTTCCTCGGCTACGGCAAGATCGAACTCCTCTTCCATGACCCCAACATTGAGGATATCTCCTGCAACGGCGTTAACACACCCCTCTACATATGGCACCGCGTCTACGAGTCCCTACCAACCAACATCATCTTCCCAACCGACGACGAGCTCAACTTCGTCGTTACCCGCCTCGTCTACAAGACCGGCAACCAGATCAGCATCGCAAACCCCATCCTTGAGGGCACCTTACCCGAGGGCTTCAGGGTCCACGTCACCCTCAACGAGGTATCAAAGAGAGGCGACACCTTCACCATACGCAAGTTCAGGACCACCCCCTTTACAGTCGTCGACCTCATCCAGCTCGGAACAATCAGCCCCAGGATAGCAGCTTACTCCTGGATACTAGTCGAGTACCTCCGCAGCATGATGGTCTGCGGAGCCGTCGCTTCTGGTAAGACCGCCCTACTCAACGGCATAAGCATGTTCATCAAGCCTGAGATGAAGGTCGTCACCATCGAGGAGGTCAGGGAGCTCAGATTGCACGAGAACTGGATACCTTTAACCACTAGGCCGAGTTACCAACCTGGTATTCAGGAAGTGGACCTCTTCGCCCTCCTCAAGTCGGCTCTTCGTCAGCGCCCCGACTACATCATCGTGGGCGAGGTCAGGGGAGAGGAGGCTTATACCCTGTTCCAAAGCATAGCAGTTGGCCATGGTGGTCTGTGCTCCATACACGCTGACAGCGAGGACTCGGTAATAAAGCGTCTCTTGACAAAGCCGATGGATATCCCACCCATGATGCTTCCGCTTATGAACTGTCTCATCCAGATCCGACGTGTAGCACTCAACGACCACGTGGTGAGGCGTGTCGAGTCCATCACCGAGATAGTCGGGATTAACCAGAAAACCCAGGAGCCGATACTTGAAACAAGGTTCAAGTGGAATGCTGAGACGGACGCATTCACGTACAATAAGCCGAAGAACAAAAAGAGCGTCTTCAACTTAATATCACAAATAAACCAGATACCCATTGAAAATCTCCACCTGGAACTTGACCGTAGAGAAACTATACTCAAGTGGATGGTAGATGTCGGCGTCAAGGACTACGATGAAGTCGCCAACATCATCAGGAACTACTACTACGCTCCGGAGGAAGTGTACAGTGTAGCGAGGCTTGGATACCAGTGACCTCCAAAGCGAGACCCCAAATTGACGAGATCCCGCACATAGTCTCGTCTTTCTTTCTTAATCTACCAAAAACTATCCGAAAAGTAGTCTCACAACTATCGCACGACTACTGGAAGGATTTCCAATCCGTCTACATGACAAGCGGAATAAACACCTACCTCGACGACTACATCCAAAGAGCGAAAATCATCACCGCAATTAGCGTGGTTGCTTTCTTAACGATATCTTACCTGATATTCAACTTCTTTCTAAAACTAACGCCTCTACGACTCTTCTTAGCTGCATTTGCTACAACGTTGATTGGCTCGGCTATTACGGGCTTCCTGCTCATATACTACCCCTATTATAAGAGGGGAGAAGCAAAGAATCGGCTCGAGGACGGCCTTATCTACTTCCTCAGTTACATGGCGGTGCTCTCGGCGAGTGGAATGTCCATCGAGCGCATACTGGACAGGATCACCACGGTGGAGGATAACCCGCCTCTGATTCATCTAGCCAAGAAGTTCATGATAAATGTTAGGCTATTCGGAATGGATGTAAGGACCGCTCTCAAGGACGTCGCTGAGATGAGCCCCTCGAAGACACTCGCGAAGCAGATCGAGGGGATAAGGACCGTCATAGCCACAAGCGGTGACCTGAAGAATCTTCTAGTCTTCGAGGTCGACAGGCAACTCCAGAGCAAGAAGGAGAAATTGAAGACGAAACTCAATACACTCGTCTACCTTGGAGAAATCTATGTCGCTATGATGGTCATTATGCCGACAGCATTGATTCTTATCATCTCGATCCTCTCGATTCTCGGCGCGAACACTCTCGGTGGAAGCGCTGTGACGCAGATGAACCTGATAGTGTTCATCGGAATCCCGATCCTAGGCGCAGTATTCACCATACTCCTAGATCAGACCTTGGGGAGGGAAGAGTAATGTACTTCCCACAAAAGTTCAGACAGGCGGTATGGGTTGTTTCGCTAATAGTGGCTTTCTTGGTATTCTCTCTTCTTATCCTTCAGGGCCAATATTGGCCGGAGTCACCCTACTTCATTCCAATTAACATGAAGGTCAACTATGCGTTCGCTCTCTGCATACTCGTTGCTATAACCCCCCCGGCTGTCATCGAGTTCAACAACTCCCGTTGGCTCAAACAGGTAGACAAAAACATCCCCCGCTTACTGATGGACATAACGGAATCTATACGATCAGGCATACCGATGATAAAAGCACTGGAAGAGGCAACGAAGAGGGACTACGGGCCGATAAATAAGAAGCTCGAGACGGCTGTTGTGAACTTCAACTTAACCTCCGACCTAAATGGATCCTTAAAATGGTTAGGAGAAAGCCTGCTTAAGCCCAGCGGCAAGAGGATGGCCACTATTCTCTTGGAGGCGCATAACTCAGGAGGAAGGATGCTGGACGTGCTGGATACAAGCATAAGCATGTTCACAAGCCTCGACGAGTACAGAGAGGAGAAGCTGTCGAACCTGAATCCCTACATACTACTCGTCTACGTAAGCACGCTGATCTTCCTGTTCATTGGATATGTGTTGATAGCCCAGTTCCTCACGCCATTGGCGAAAATGAACCTCGACATCCCCGGGGTAGCGAATCTTATCGGAAGTATGCTCAGTATCAACTACTACAAAGCGATAGTGTTCTGGGCCGCCATTATAGAGGGACTCGTGGGAGGCCTCGTAGCAGGCAAGATCACTGACTCCAGGATTGCCGCAGGCCTATTCCATTCCGTGTTCCTAATCATAATGACTTACGGATTCTTTAACATCCTCCTACCCTAAGGTGCTGAAAATGAGCAAGACATCCAGAGAAATCACCAAATTATCTCCCAACGAGGAGAGGCTGCTGAACATCCTCATAGACAAAGAGGAGAGGGAGACCAAACCAAAGAGAGTAGGAAACGATGTTGTCTACGAAGGCTTGGAGGAGCTGACGAAGGAGATTGGCAACAGGGAGCTAAAGAAGCTCCTAAAATCACTTACGTCGAAGGGTTTCCTGAGCGAGAAGAATTTCGACTCAGCCATCTTCTGCCCCCACTGTGACTCGATAGAGACCTACTCGAGGTACATCTGCCCACAGTGCCAGTCACTAAACGTCCAGAAGGTCCAGCTCCTAGAACACCCCTTCTGCGGCTACATCGGTAACCGGAGAGAATTTGAGGAAGACACCGACCTAGTGTGTCCAAAATGTAAAACCGTCCTTGGAGACTTCATTCAAGCCCAGTCCAAGACCCATACGGACAAGAGTAAGGTCATTAGAGTCATAGGATCAAGCTTCGCCTGCGACAAGTGTGGCAGTAAGTTCGAGAAACCACAGACGTCACACACCTGTAAGCGGTGCGGCGCTACCTTCACCTACAAGGAGGCGAACTACGAGAAGCTACCCTCCTACGAACTCACTGAGAACGTCGAGAGCCTTATCCCGAATCGGTTCGTGATGGACGCCCTCCGGGGAGTCGAGAAACTGATCACCGAGAAGGGTTATGAGGTCGAGCTTAACGCCAAACTGAGGGGCAAATCAGGCGTGGAGCAGACCTTCAACCTCGTCGCCAAGAAGGATAAAAACCTACTCCTCCTCGACGTCTCGGCCTGGGGAAGCCAGAACGATCTCATCTCCCTTCTCGGCAAGAAGATGGATTTCGATTCCAAACCCATAATACTCTTAGATTTAGCTGGAAACCCCAACCTTGCGTCACTTGGGAAGCCGTACAATATTCTGGTACTAGATGGGAAGAGCGAGAAGCATCTAGAGATACTCGCTGGCGTCCTTGACGACGTAGAGCGCACGCGCGACACAACTCTCAGATGGATGCTCGCGCGCGAAAAAAAGGGATCAAAGACTGATTCCTTTTGAAAAAATTGTCGGCTCAGAGACAAAGAGCTTTGGGAACTCCGGAATCCCAATACCCTCTACATGATCCTCCGGGGTAGTAAGAATAATAGCCGATTCGAGGTTACAGAGAGGCCTCAACCACCTCTTTTCTAAGGTTGACGCGATACCTCTCTTCACACTCAATCCCCTGACTCAATACACCTGACAGTATTATCAATTTTAATATAAGGGCAATACATGTCCAGAAATCGATTAGAATAATTAGATTATCTCAAAATAATATAATCATTCCAAAGTTTATTATACCCGTTCCAAATGACAATTTAGGTGGAACGGATGCTTAATGCAGACTGAGCGTCGAGCCGAAGTAGCTCTTCGAAGCAACAGACGCCAACCATTCATCCTGATAAGCCACTCCTTCCTAGAAAGCATGTTCACCCCACTCATCAGACACCTCCAAACCTCAGGATACCCAATAATCTATACAATGGGAAGAGAAAGTGGAGTACAAGAAGTGAGACAACTCCGAGAGGAACAGACCACCCTAAACACTCCCCTGATAAAGAGAGAAATTCTGGAAAAAGCACTAAACCGACTGAGCCAGATGGGCTGGGGGAAGATAACCCTCGCCCAGTACAGCTTCATAGACGGTGGAGTCAGCATAAGTATAAAATTCAATCCATTCACAGAGGAATGCAAATCGAAGACAAAGACAAGCTGCATCTTCCTAAGGGGCCTAATCAGCGGGATAACATCGGAGATACTCGAGGAGGATATGCAATTCAGTAACCCAATCTGCCAGGTAACAGAAGACGAAACCTGCCTCCTCCACCTAAGGCGCGCGCGCGATGGAGTAGAAATCCATAATACTTTTTATTAAAGTTGATAATCAAATCTCTGCGTCGGCTGGAAGATAACATCACAAACAACCTAAACATATGAAAAACATTGCAAAACCAGAACAGGTAATACTAATCGACGCAGGATAGAAAAAATGGTGAATGTGAGGGCATCCTTGATCGAGGAAATGAAGAACAGCAATGGAAATCAGTCACTCATTTTGATGAAGACCGAATCATTCAACAACATAATGGGCTACCTATCAAAATCATTCGGATCCTCAGGTCTGAGCATAATCTATTCAATGGGTCACGACAGCGGCGTACGAGAAGTTAAAAAGATCAGGGAAGAGATGAAGCAACTCGAAAAACCACTACCAAAGAGAGCAATCATAGAAATGTCCCTGCAGAGACTAAGCCAAATGGGCTGGGGAAAATTCGAGCTCAAGGAACTAGACCAAATCACGGGCAACGTAGACATCAGCGTCAAAAAGAACCCATTCAGCGAGACATGCGCAATGAATGAAAACAGCGGCTGCCTCTTTCTCCATGGCTACGTCTCAGGGATACTGACGGAGGCCCTCGAGGAGGAGACCATGTGTGGAAACCCCCGGTGCATAGACCTCGACGAGACAAGCTGCATCTTCCACCAGGTCAGACAACCGAGATTTTAGAAATAAAAAAAACACTTTCGCCCGAGCGCGCGTGGCGTCCACTCTAAGACGAGTTCGCGCGCGAAGCAATCCTCTTAGACGAAGTACTCCACGCATTCGTTGAACAAAACCCTGAACAGCGCGCGCGAACATTATTTATTAAAATTATTTAGTTATTATATCCGAAAACATTTTTTTTTCCATAACAATTTTATATTACGGAAACAATTTTAAAATGTGTATGTTACTAATGGATTTTTATTCCATAATGTAATTTTATCGAATTGTCTCATTTTAAACCAATTTTGCACTATGTTCAATCAAGTCACAACTCAAGAAGTACCTGAAATGGAAACAGTAAAAAATGATAAAAATATTTTAGACGATGAAAGAAGAATAAACTATAATTTAAGTATTCCACAGAAGATCGAGTTTAAACTATTCGGTTCAGTAAAAGTGGGATACGAAAAAAATAAAGGATGGAGGGGAGAGCTCCCAGTCTATCTATTCCGATGCGTGCACCACGGCCTACAAACAGCATACCCCAGCGGCCACCATATGATACTTCACTGCCCTCAATGTCTAAAAGAAAGAGAGATCTAAAAAATTATTGTATCGTTGCGCCAAGCGCGCAAACTCATATGCTTTAAAGAACTGCTATTATTCGGGAACGAAAACACCGGTTATTCTCATGTCCTTATCTACCGTGATATCCACTTGACTTTGAGCCCCAACATAGTCTCCCGTCCAGCCACTGAATTTATAGCCTGAACTAGGAATCGCTTTTATTGTTATTTTAGTTCCCGAATTAACTTGCATAGCTGTAAGGTAGCCTCCGCCGGGGTAAAAAGAGACATCTCCACTACCAATTTTTGAGAGCGTCACCGTGTAGACCTTTGGTTGGAGGAATACAAAGTATGTTACTCCTATCCCTGCGACGATGATTGCGGCTCCGATTAATGTGATAAGCGTCAATTTATTCAAAATATTAACGCCCCTACTCTTCATTATCCTTTTCAATTATTAAGGTTTTAGTTTCTATACTCCGTTGCATGACTCGATGATTTCTAAGACTCCCTTTTAAACGGCTCTCCTTCAGATCTAATCGGTTGAGGGTGATGGATTCAAGCTCGTGAAGAGGTTGTAGAGGAAAGCCTTGAGACACATCTCCCTGACCATGTTTGGAAAGGCTTATCGCCATGACATGTTCGCCGAATAACCGTTTGAAGGCGGAGAAGCCGGATTCGGCCATCCACCTGAGGCCGTTGCCCACCCGTCGCTTCCAGGACTCCGGATCCCTCATGAGCTCCAAGGCCACCCTCTTCCTCGCAGGACATCCTCTGGCTCGTCGTGACGAGTTCTTCCACACCTTTATCGTGGCTTCAATGCCTCTCTTAGCCAGAAAGGAGAAGTTCTCCCTAGAGTCGTAGGTCCCATCGGTGCACGGGCGGCGTTGCAGGCTCATATAATGGTGAAAAACTCTCGTTACAGGACGGCTCCACTATACGGTGCTCCCGGATAGCCAGCTCCTGTCGGAAGGGTTGACTACAGCTTAAGCCAGCACACCGAGGATGTAGACCCCTGCGAAGATGACGGCGGAGCCGATGAGTCTCTCTCGGCCGTAGCTCTCCCTGAGCAGTGCTACGCCGAGGAGGGCGCCGAGTACGACGCTCACCTGCCTCAGGGCAAGAATGTAGCCGACAGGGGCCAGAGTCATCGTGTAGAGGACGAGGATGTAGCCGACCCTCATGATGAAGCCTGAGACGGATATCCTGAGCCATCCGCCACGCCACTCGCCCACGAGGCCCCCCAGGCCCCTCCTCCCGATGA
>Ga0315289_10010235_pt1 | contig 13435 bp, 10 predicted proteins | sample YL17G11_40_MG_FD_203452 | JGI IMG/M metagenome (GOLD analysis project Ga0315289, IMG submission 203452) | Sediment microbial communities from Yellowstone Lake, YNP, Wyoming, USA - YL17G11_40 | ecosystem: Environmental > Aquatic > Freshwater > Lake > Sediment | place: USA: Wyoming | collected...
AGGTACTCACGACAGGATGCTTCATCGATGAAGAACCGGTTGAACTCATCGAAGTTACGTGGATAATCGATTCCCGCCACGGGGCCTTGCTGATCTCCCATGGCTCCCTATTCTATATGTTGTGGTAGCTTGCGTCAAGTTGATACCCCCCATCCATATTAAGGGACACGTCAAGGATCTGAAGGCGATATCATAAAATCTATTTTTATGGAGGGCTCACTATGGATCATATGATTTCCATATAAGACCCCCGGCGTCGCTTATCATATTGCGTGCAAAAGCAGAAGGATGTTCCCCATCAAACAGAGGCGATCCCGGTACTTTGCCTTGACCTCTCCGATGTCCATGCCGGCCACGCGCTCGGAGGGGATGCATCGCGGGAATTCCAGTCGATGAAGTCGGCATAAGAGGCACCGGGCAGGATCTCCTCCCGAGCCTTCTGGTCGATCAAGAGCTCTACCAGGGGGACGCTATCCGGCTCTTGAAGCTGGAGGGCCTTCAGGATGCCTATGTGGACCGGTTGGGTCCCTCGGGATGGAGCGGCCGATATGCTCTGCAATCGGGGCGACATATTTTTGGCGGAACGAAGGACACTGCATCCGGCAGTCATTCCAGTGGCTTCGATAGGCGGGATGGGCGGTCAACTTCTTCCAGATGGCAGCGATGGGCTCGGTGCGGATATTGCCGATGGAGAAGGGAGTGAAATCGCAGGGCCGCAGATCGCCGCGGGCGGGGCAGCGAATGGCCGTCAAGTCTCCCCTGGCCTCCTTCCCTTTCCGGGCACTTTACAGCCCCAGAAGCTCCTGGCTGAGATCCTTGTTCTCCCGCAGATCCTGGGAGGGACCGTGGAAGACGACCCTGCCCTTCTCGATGACATAGCAGGTGTCGGAGACGGCCAGGGCCATGGGGGCCTTTTGCTCCACCAGGAGAATGGTGACCCCGGCGCTCCGCAGTTCCTCGATGATGCAAAAGATCTCGGAGACCATCTTGGGGGCGAGGCCCTGGGAGGGCTCGTCCAGGAGGATCAGCTCGGGATTGCCCATCAAGGTTCGGGCGATGGCCAGCATCTGCTGCTCCCCCCCGCTGAGGTTCTCCGCGCTCCGCTGGCGGTATCGCTCCAGCTGAGGGAAATGCTTGTACACCGAATCGAGGTTCCAGGAGTTATGCCGGCCCGGCTTCTGGCCCACGATCAGGTTCCGCTCCACGGTGAGGTTGGTGAAGATGATCCGGTTCTCCGGAATGTATCCGATCCCCTTGTTGGCCACCTTGTAGGATGGCAGACGGGAGATCTCCTCATCATTGAAGAGCACGCGACCCGAGCGCGGCGGGGTCAGCCCCATGATCGTACGGAGAGTGGTCGTCTTGCCCACCCCATTCCGACCCAGGATGCAGGCGAACTCCGCCTTTTCGATCTCGAAGGAGAGGTCGAACAGGATGTGGGCATCCCCATAGAAGGTGTTGACCTGCTCCAGCCTCAGCATTTCCATTCCCCTCCCAGGTAGGCCTCCTGGACCGTCTCGTTCCTCCGAATCTCCTCCGGCTTGCCCTCGGCGATGATTCTGCCCTGGCTCATGACCACGATGCGCTGGGAGACCGAGAAGACCACGTTCATATCGTGCTCCACCAGCAGGATGGTCAGCTTCTCGGAGAGCTTCCGGATGAGATCGATCATCCTCCCCGTCTCCTTCAGGGCCAGGCCGCTGGTGGGCTCATCCAGCAAGAGGACGGTCGGATCGGCGGTCAGGGCGATGGCCATGTCCAGGATCTTGTTGTCCCCGTAGGAGAGGTCCTTCGCCCTCGCGGTCTCCTTGCCCTCGAGGCCCACGCGCTCGATGATCGCCGGCACCCTGTCCCGGATCTCCTTCAAGCCATCCAGGCGGGTGAAGAACTGGTACCCATGGCCCAGATGGGCCTGGATGCCCATGCGGATGTTCTCGAAGACGGTGAGCTCGCTGAAGACGTTCAAGAGCTGAAAGGATCGGGAGATCCCCAGGCTGGCCATCTTGTAGACGGGGAGGTGGGTGATCTCTTTTCCTTGAAAATAGACGGCCCCGGTATCGGGCCGGATGTAGCCGGTCATCAGGTTGAAAAGGGTGGACTTGCCCGCCCCGTTCGGTCCAATGATGGAAACCAGCTCCCCCTGCTTGACCTGTAGGGAGATGCCATCGACCGCCCGCAGGCCTCCAAAACTCTTGGCCAAATTTTGTACATCGATAAACTCCACTCCCGTAACCCCTTTCCTTGAGGCCTTGACTGTAGTGCTATCGTTACCGGATTTCGCATCCCTCAGCCACCGCTCCCCCTAAAACGGAAGAGCCTGGTCTTCTTCAGGACCCCTAAAAATCCCTCGGGAAAGATGAGGATGCAGATGACGAAGATGATCCCCATGAAGATCATCCAGTGCTGAGTGAAGCTGCTGATCAGGTTACGGGCGATGAGGAAGAAGGCGGATCCGGCCAGAGGGCCAAAGAAGCTGCTCAGGCCTCCCCCGATGAGGGTCATCATCACCACATCTCCCGAATTGATCCAATAGAGGTAGTCGGCAAAGGCGCAGTAGGTGAACATGGCGTAGAGCGCGCCCGCCAGTCCGGAGAAGAGGCCGGAGATGGTAAAACTGATGCATTTGTACCAGAAGGTGTTGTACCCCAGGTAACGGGCGCGGACCTCGTTCTGTTTGATGATCTGCAGGACGGCACCGAAGGGGGAGTGGATGATCCTCCACAGGATGAGGGCCGAGAGGGCAAACAGGACCAGGACGAAGTAATAGAAGGTGAAGGCGTTGGACAGGTCGAGGGAGAGGATCCCCGGGATCTCGATCCGGGGCCGCACCAGGCCTGTCAAGCCCGTTTCGCCCCCGGTGACCTCGTTCCACCGAAAGGCGATGAAATAGATGAGCTGCCCGATGGCGAGGGTCAGCAGGGAATAATAAACCCCTCTCTTGCGGGAGATCACGTACCCGACCAGGAAGGCGATGATCCCGGTGAGGAGGATGCCGGAGAGGAGGGGAGCAAACCAGATTCGATCGGTCAGGTGGATCTCACACAGGGCAAACCCATAGGCCCCCAACCCCAGATAGGCTGCGTGTCCGAAGGAGGTCAGACCGGTATATCCCAGGAGGAGATTGAAGGCCAGGGCGAAGATGGACATGATCAGGACCTCGATGGCCAGGCTGATATGGCCCCCGATGAGGGGCAGGACGAGGGGAAAGGCCGCAAATAGGGCAAGGGTCACGGTGAGGGGGTGTACGATCAGCGAGAGGACCTTGCGCAAGCCATTCATCTCATTCCTCCAGGATGCTCTTGGTCCCCATGAGTCCCCGGGGCCGTGCCAGGAAGACAACCAGCATGACCACATACATCATGAGATCCGATAATCGGGGATAGAACATCACCGTCAGACCGGTGATGATGCCGATCACCTGCCCCGCCAGGACACTCCCGTAGAAGCTTCCCATGCCCCCTACCACGACCACGACCAGGGCCGGCATCATCGCCTCCGCCCCGATCCCCGGCCTGATCCCCCACATGGGGGCGGTCAGAACCCCGGCGATGCCCGCCAGGAAGGACCCGATGCCAAAAACCAGGGTCCTCAGGCGGGGGAGGTTCTTCCCCAGGGCCATGACCATCTCCGAGCTGATGGTCCCCGCCTTGATGACCGCCCCGTAGGTGGTCTTCTCCAGGAACAACCACAAGCCGGCGATCAGGACCAAGGCCAGCAATCCCTGGACGAACCGGTATTTCGAATAGACCATGAAACCCAGGTTGATGAACCCGGACGCGAAGGGAGGGGCGGGAATGGAATAGCCTTGGGGGCCCCAGATCAACTTGATGAGGCCCTCGATCCCCATGGCGATGCTGAAGGTGAGGAGCAATCCGAAGAGGGGGTTCAGGTTGTAGATCCTCTTGATCAGGCTCCACTCCAGCAGCATCCCGATGAGGCCCACCAGGATGGGACTGATGATCAGGGCCCACCAGAAGCCCATTACGCTCGCCAGGGAGAAGGCGAAATAGGCGCCCACGGCGAAGAGGACGCCGTGGGCGAAATTGACCACTCCCATGACACCCAGGACCAAGCTGAATCCCAGGGCGATCACGGTGAAGAGCAGACCCAGGACGACCCCGTTGAACAGGTGATTGAGGAAGTGGCTGAACATCAAATCCCCACTTTCTTTTTGCGGTAAAGGTCTGCGCCAGGCGATCTACTTCATCGCATGCTGCAAGGCGGCAGGGGGCTCAGAAGGGCTCCTTGTCCAGGCTGATGGAGGGTGGCCGGTAGAGATCCTTCCAGGGGACTCGCTTCACCGGTTTGACCCAATCTCCTTTGAATTTGACCTCGTTCGGCTTCTTGGTTTCGAAGACGTAGGCATCTCGCATATACTGATGGTCGGCGGCTCGAATCATCGCCGGACTATGGGTCAGGGAGTCCTTGATGGTGCGGCCTTCCAGGCGCTTGATAATCTCCTGCGTATTGGTGGTTTTCGCCTCGGCCATGATCCTCAGCGTCTCCCGGGTGGCGATGTAGGAGTGGTAGGTATCCATCATCGGGATGGGAACGCGGTCGGTAGGATATTTCCTCCTCTTGTATTCCTCAAAGAATTCCTTGCATCCCGGTGCCCCGATATTGATATCCCACTCCACCAGGAAAACCCCGTTTTCGCGCGCGATGTCATAGCCGGTGATCAGCCAGTTGTCGTGGTCGTAGAGGGGGACCGTCCTCTTCACATCCTTGTCCAGTCCGAACTCATGGTATTGGGTCTGGGCGGCCAGGCCGGCCATGCCTCCCACCAGGACCACCAGGACATCGGGCTTGGCATTCCTCACATTGATGATGTTGCTGCTGAAGTCCCGCGCCTCCATGGGGATGAGATCCTCACCGACGACCGTCCCCTCCTTTTCCTTCAGGAAGGCCTTGAAGGTCGCCGAGATGTCCCAGCCCCATTTGTAGTCAGCGGTGTGAAAATACCATCTCTTGCCGTACTTCTCCAGGATGGAGGGGGCCACGGCCTTCACGATCTCATAATTGGGCTCGGGGATATGGAAGCAATAGCGATTCGCCTTTTCGGCATTGAGGGAGTTGTCGTTGGCATCGCCGCTGAAGGTGAGGACATGCTCCCGCTTGGCGATCTCGAAGGCCGAGACGGCGCAGGAAGTCCCCCCACCCACCAGGACGAAGTTCACCTTGTCCTTCTCAATCACCTTCATCATCTTCTGGGTGGTGACACCGGGGTTCGATTGATTATCCTCCAACACCAATTCGATCTTTTTGCCCAGGATCCCACCCTTTGCATTGAAAGGATCGATCGCCATGCGTGCTCCCTGCTCCATACAGGCACCCAGGTAGCTGAAATTGCCGCTATAGGGCCCGACGAGGGCGATCTTGATGGCATCCTGGGCAAAACCCGGACCAGGAAGCGATAGAAGCATCAGAACGATGGCAAAGATAAACAGCACAGAAGACCCTCTCTTGCATCTGGCAAACATAGAAACTCACCTCCAATTGTTGTAGTGGCCACCGGCCGGCCGATTCCCTGGACGGTGCCGCCTTGCCTGCGCATACCTGAAAACCGACATTTTGTCAAGCAATTACTGAGCGTGGGCACTCGAAAAGGCTGCGACTATAAAGGGAGGTAGCATGGAGGTCAGGTCCGCGAAGGTTGCCATCCGCTCGACTCGAGGGACCCGTCGAGGCCCCGGCCGACCTCTCAAGCGATGACGTCCAGCAACTCCCTGAAGTGCCTTATGATGGCATCCGGCTGGGTCGCCCCCACCCTATCATAGTCCCTCCAGGGCTGTTTGTAGGTCCTGCCATCCACCGCATGGAGGACGGCCCTGATGCCCTTGGCCTTTGCGGCGTCGATATCCCCGATGGGATCGTCTCCCACATAGGTCAGCCGGGAAGGTGGAACCTTGAAGTGATCCAGGATGTGGTCGAAGGCCCTCGGATCGGGCTTCTCGATGCCGATGGCCTCGGAGGTTTCCACATATTCGAAATAGCCTCTGATCTCCATCTGCGCCAGGGTCAGCGCCAGGCCGGCAGCCCTGTCGTTGGAGAAGACCCCCAGTCTCTTGCCCCTCCTCTTCAGCTCCATCAGGGTCTCTCTTCTAATGGGTTCTAATGATGGGTTCTAATGGGGACACATCCCATTTATTCAATCCTCCTCTTAGGTCTCCCCCGAGGTTTTCGCACCAAGCTCCTTTCCAGTTCCGCCTCTATCCTCCCCACAAAATCTTCGCCACCAAAAGGTGTTCCCCTCCGGGTGTGATGTCTCAAGCCTTCATTCACCTCAGGAAAAAACATCTCGTTTAGCAGGCTAACATAATCCCCTCTGTCCTCCGAGGAAAAGAGATCCTCTCCCAGCACGGGGTCTCCCTTTCCTCTTTAAACGCTTGCGGATGGGGCTGGACTTTCGGGACATCAGCCACGTCAGTACCACCTCTCCCCGCGCAGCTTCTGTTGCAGGCGGCGCAGGCGGTGCTCGAAGCCCGTCCGCACGGCCTTCATCGGGGGCGAGCAAAAATCGAGCAGGGCGAGCCGCTCCAGGGCCTGGTTCACGATGAGGATAGCCCCTTGGTAGTCCTTCTCATGGTGCTCCTTGTGCTTGGCCAACTCCTCACAGGAGAAGAAATCGAATCCCGATCCATCCCCACTAATGGAGTCCTGCCAGATCCGCACGGCCCGGGGCCGATCCCCCGCCCTTTTCCAGATTAAAGAGAGCCTGTGCCGGGCTTCCTCCCGGACATGGCTAGGAAGCTCTTGCTGGAGGGCGCACTCATAGCAGGCGATGCCTCGCTCCCAATGGCCCAGGTCCTCAAAGAGCTTGGCCAGGCAATAGTAATCCAGGCCATGCTCGATCTGGAATCCCTGGGGATCCTCGATCATGCAACAGGCCCGGGCCTTGAGGGCCATCAAGGAGAGGAGATCCCTCACATTGTGCGAGAAGACGGGCTGAACGATGGCCGGGTCTTTGCACTGCAGGTAGCGGAAATAGAGGTTGGGGATGAGCTCGCTCGGCACATCCCCAACCCTCCGCATTCCGAGGAGGTTCTCCTCCAGGTGGACCAGGCTACAGCTCCCCATCCGCTCCCTCCAGAGGCGCCGAGCCGGATGGAGGAGGTCGAGGTGAGGAAGACCCTCTAAGGGGCTCTGCATCCGATTCAGGATGAAGCGATCGGAGAGAAACGGCAGATCGAACATCTTTCCGTTGTAGCTGACCACCCCCTGGGCCACGCTCAGGAAGTCCCTCAAGGCAGAAAGCAGGGCCTTCTCCTCCGAGAAGTCCCTCATGAAATACTGGCGGATATAGAAATGATCCGAGCGGAAGAATCCGAGTCCCACCAGGAAGGCATAGGCCCCGGCGCCCCCCAGCCCGGTGGTCTCCAGATCGAGGAAGAGGAGGGAGGAGGGCTCGATCTCAGCCAACCGAGAATCCTTGCCCAGGAGGGCCCTGCCCTCTTCCCCGCCCAAGACAAGCCATTCCAAAGGGGTGTTGCCGTACACATAGGAGCGCGGGAATTCCAACTCTCGCAGGAGAAAGCGGCCATAGGGGGTCTCCTGCTCGAGCACCTGGAGCGGGGCCTCCACTTCCCTCCTCCCGGAATGCCCGATCTGGGGGTCAGGGGAGGGCGGTTCAGGAGGTCGCCCCTCACCGACTTGCCCCTTCCTCAAGGTAAGAAGCTTCTTCATGCGCTCCCAATCTCGGTTCATAGGGACAGGCCCAGCACCTTTCTCAGGATGGCTATGGTTGCAGATTTGGCCCCCTTCCCCACCTCCTGGATCGCCCCCACACAGGAGGGGCAGCCCTGGCGACAAGGACAGGCCTCTATCAGCTCCCCGGCCTTCTGTAAGATCTCCCCATGCAGCTCATAGAGCTGCGGCGAGAGGCCAATGCCCCCGGGATAATTGTCGTATAGGAACAAGGAGGGCTGAAAATCGGGCCTCAGGAAGGGAGGGGGCGACGCTTCACCCGAGGCGACATTCAGGCCTGCCCTCTCCGCAGGAGGCTGCTCCAGCTCGGACTCGTCCCCGATATAGCTCGAGAGATCGTGGGGATCGCTCATCAGGAAGAGGGAGGCCACATGCTGCAGGGCATAGGACAGGCCCAGCAGCCCATTCCACGCCTCCCCCGCGGAAAGAGGGAGATCCTGCAGCAGGGCCCGGGCGATCGTCACCCAGTAGGCGGTGGTGTGCATCTCCTGCTCGGGCAAGAGGACCTCTCCGGCACCCAGGTTCTCCAGGGAATAGAATTTGATCTTCTTGAAGCCCACCACCTGCTCCACCACATGGACCTCGCCGTGGGCGCGGCGGCTTTTGCCCAGATCCTCCCTCTCAAAACAGTCGAGGATCCGCAGGTGATTGTAGGTGATGGCGTCCGTATAGTAATCCACCTCCGCCGGACGGACATAGGCCTTCCTCCCGGAAAAGTCCATCTTCTCCACCAGGTACGGCTTCCCCTCACACAGATAGATCGCCTTCTCATGGATGGTGGAGGCCGCGCTGTCGAAGTCCACCTCGGCGATGGTCCGATTCTCATCCGCAGCATCCAGGACCAGGAAATTGTCCGAGGAGATGCTGCGCAGGCTGATCTGGTCTGCGGGATAGGAGTCGCTCATCCAGTGCCAATGCCCCCCAGAAAGATGGACCACCCGCTCCTCCTCCAGGAATTTCAGCATCGCGGCAGGGTCAGCACCGCCGAAAGGCTCCCCCTCGGCGAAGGGCAGCTCGAAGGTAGCACACTTCAAGTGATTGATCAGGATCATCGGATTGTCGGGATTGATGCGGGCATGCTCGGGGGACCGGTCCCAGAAGTACTCCGGGTGATTGAGGATGAACTGATCGAGGGGGGAGCTGGAGCCGACCAGGATGGCCAGGCTCAGCCCCAGGCGTCGGCCGGCCCTTCCCACCTGCTGCCAGGTGCTGGCGATGCTCCCGGGATAGCCGGCGATCACGCAGGCGTCCAGCTGGCCGATGTCGATGCCCAACTCTAAGGCATTGGTGGACACCACCCCCAGGATCCGACCCTCCCGCATCCCGGCCTCGATCTCCCTCCGCTGCAGAGGCAGGTATCCCCCCCGATAGCCCCGGACCTGATCTGCCTTCCCCCCTGCCCTCACCAAGGCCTCTTTCAGATAGGTCACCAGGATCTCGGTGGAGAGGCGGGAGGTGGCGAAGATGATGGTCTGAATCCCGGCCTGCAGGATCTTGCTGGCCAGATCCCTCGCCTCGTGGAGGTAGCTTCGGCGGATGCCGAGGGCCTCGTTGACCACCGGGGGGTTACAGAAGAGCAGGAACTTCTCTCCCCGCGGGGCGCCGCTCTCATCGATGAGGGAGACCTCCTCCTCCAGGAGCCGGCAGGCCAGCTCGTCCGGATTGGCGATGGTAGCAGAAGAGCAGATAAATTGGGGAGTTGAGCCATAAAAGCTACAAATCCGCTTTAACCTTCGCAGTACATTGGCGAAGTGGCTCCCGAAGATCCCCCGATAGCTGTGGATCTCGTCGATGACCACATATCTCAGGTTGGAGAAGAACTGGGCCCATCGCGTATGGTGCGGCAAGATCCCACAGTGGAACATGTCGGGATTGGAGACCACGATGTTCCCCTGGGTCCGGATGGCCTTGCGGGCATCCTGCGGAGTGTCCCCATCGTAGGTGAAGGACTTGATCGGCCTTCTTAGAATCCCGATCAGCTCGTTTAGCTCCGCCACCTGATCCTGGGAAAGGGCCTTGGTAGGAAAGAGGTAGAGGGCGCGGGCCTCTGGCTCGGCCACGAGGCAATTCAGGACCGGCAGGTTATAACAGAGGGTCTTCCCCGAGGCCGTGGGGGTGACGATCACCACATGTCTCCCGTCCCGGATCGCCTCATAGGCCTGGGCCTGATGGGAATAGAGCCTCTCGATGCCCCGGGCCTTCAGCGCTTCCACGAGCTCGGGGTGAACGCCCTCGGGGAAATCGGCCCAGACGGCGGGGATTGCCTCGATCCCCTTCCAGGCGGTGAGGTGAGAGGAGAAACGAGGATCTTTTTGGATCGCTTGCAGGACCTGCTCCACGCTCATGCCCAAGGGCGCCTCCTTTTAAGCCTCAATGGGGATATGGGCCCCTCCGCCCCATCTGCCGGCAGGGACGAATGATGCAACAAATCCTTTGACGGGCTGGGAATTCTCGTGTTAATTAAAACCCCGATCCTCAAGATTGTCAAGGATGGAAAAGACATGGAAAAGCTGATTGATGAAGATCTCCTGCCCCTGGTCAAGGAGGGAGGGGGGATCAGATACCGGCTCTGGGAGCCCACCTTCCCCCTCGTGGTCCTGGGCAGATCGAGTCGCCCCGAGGGCGAGCTCTTTGAGGAAAGCTGCGCCGCCGACTCCATCCCGGTGATCAAGAGATTAGGCGGGGGCAGGAGCGTGCTCCTGTCCCCCGGGATGCTAATCATCTCGATCGCGGCAGAGGCCGATCGCTTCCGGGGACACCTCCATTATATGCAGGCCATCAACCAATTGATCAAAAAATCATTGACGGACCTGGGCGTCGGGCATATAAATCTTCAGGGGATCAGCGACCTGGCCCTGAGTGATCGCAAGATATTGGGCTGTTGCCTCTATCTCACCCGTTCGCAGGGAAGATGGATCTTCTTTTATCAGGGCTCCCTCCTGTTCGACCTGGACCTTTCTTCGATGGCCAGATATCTGAAGCATCCACCTTCGGAGCCGGATTATCGAAGGGGCCGGTCCCATCAGGAGTTCATGACCACCCTGAAAAAAGAGGGATATGGCCTGAAGATCATGACAGTCGCCTCTACCCTGGCCCTGGCCTTCAATGAGGACTTGCCAGGCCTCCTTTGACTTACACCCAGGATGCCTTCAGTCGTCCTCTGGCAGCGTCCCTGGGGGGAAAATTCTACCGATGTTGAGAATCCAGAAGAAGGCGATCTCGAAGAAAAGGATTTCCCTCATCCTGGTGGACCTGCTGATCTTCCTCCTTTCCTTCGGGATGGCGGCGGTCATCCGCTTTGGGCCTGCCGGCGCCCCCCGCTACCTCCTGGAGCGATGGTTTTCCTTCCTTTTCATCACCCCCATCTTCCTGATCGTCTTCTACATCTTCGACTTCTACAACATCAAGAAGGATTATCGCCGCCTGCGCGAGCCCTTGGGGGTGGCGGCCGTCACCATCATCTCTGTCCTGATCTCCATTTTCCTCTCCTATCTCCTCTTTTACGGCAACCTCTCCTTCACCTTAGGAAGAGGGGTCCTGACCCTCTTTGCCCTGCTGGTCTTCGTGGGGGTCTTGGGCTGGCGCTGGATCTATTCCCTCCTGGGGGTGAAGGGGGTCTTCTCCAAGAAGGTAATCCTGGTGGCAAGTCGGGGGCAAATGGAAAAACTGCAGCCCCTTCTGCAGGCAATCAACGCCGATATGGATCTGGAGTGGGGAGGGCTGATCGGCCTGGAGCCCGAGGCCACCTCCCCGCCTCCCCCTGGCCTCCTCTCCTTGGGGACCACCGAACAACTCATGGAGATCGTGCATCGAGAGCATCCCGACATCCTGGTCATCGCCCTGCCCACCGAGGGATTTAAGCCCTTGATCCGGGATCTGATCTGGTGCCATCAAAGGGGGATTGAGATTCGGGATGTGATTACCTTCTCCGAGGAGTATTTCAAGAAGATCTCCCTGGAGTTCATCGACGATCTCTGGTTCCTCATCTCCTACATCAACATCCCCAAGGTCCATGTCCACAGGATCAAGAGATTGATGGACATCGCGCTTTCCCTTCTGGCCCTGATTCTCACCCTTCCCCTCTCCCTCCTGATCGCGGCCCTCATCAAGCTGGAGAGCAAAGGATCCCTCTTCTTCATCCAAGAGAGGATCGGGCAAGAGGGGAAGCCATTCCGCCTGATCAAGTTTCGCTCCATGGTGCAGGATGCGGAGGAGAGGACCGGACCCATCTGGGCAGCCATTGATGACCCGCGGATAACCCGGGTCGGGAGATTCCTGCGGCGGTGGAGGCTGGACGAGATCCCCCAGCTCTGGAACGTCCTGAGAGGGGAGATGAGCCTGGTAGGCCCGAGGCCGGAGAGGCTGGAATTCCTGAACGAGCTGAAGGCGAAGGTGCCCTATTTCATGGAGCGCCTGTCGGTGAAGCCGGGCATCACCGGCTGGGCCCAGGTGGAATCGGAATATGCCTCTTCGGTGGAGGAGTCGCAGCAGAAGTTAGAGTTCGATCTCTACTACATCAAGAATGTCTCATTCCTTTTGGATATCTTCATCCTGCTGAGGACCCTGAAGGTGATCCTCCTGGCCAAGGGGAGATGAGGGGCGGCATACGTGAGCCCCTACTCCCGATCCCGAAGGTAATCCCTATCCGTCAAATATCATCCGGTGGTAATTGCCGCGTTGAGCGATCTGCTGGGGGAGTCCGCTGGCGACTGTACGGGCTATCCTGGGCATGAAAGGAATGTAGTCTGCGAAGGCCTATTTGTCAATAAAACTGGGCGCTGTCCCTCTTTACGGGGGAATCGAAGAGGAAGACGCTCTCTATCATATCCCCTCTCGTGTCGGCCTGACCTTTCTCCTGCCCTTCTCCTGTTTGACCCCTTCTCCTGTCTAACTCCCTTTCCTGACTTCGCGGAGGACATCCTTATAATAGTCGTTGTACACGGTGCATCCTACGACAGCCTGGGACCGAAGCAGCGCGCTGCACCCACCGCAGGCGGTGCAGAAGTTGACCTCATCGACATTTCCCGACAGGATCTTCTTGGCAAACAGGGGATCCGCCAGAGACTGCCTGCCAATGCCTACCATATCGACATTGCCATCCCTCAGATTCTTCTCGGCCCAGTAGAGGAAGCTCTTCCTCGTAGGGTCGGGCTCTTTGAGATCATTCTTCCCGTCCCGGAGATAGCTGTACCCAGAACCGATGACGGGAATCTTTACCAGAGCCTTGACGGCTTTTGCCCATCCAAAATGGCGATAGACTCCTTCCGGATAGCTTCTGGTGGGCCTCACCACCTCGGGGGTGATGGCCGGGATCCCCGCCGAAGCGTTGATGTAGTCCATACCGATCTCTTCCATCATCTTGGCAAAGGCCAGAGGCTCCGAGAGGTCTTCCATCACCTCTGCCGGGCCTGGGGTGCCAAATCCGCCGGGGATTCCTTCGTAGACGGAGCACCGTGCTCCGAGTAAGAACCCATCTCCTCCCACCCGTTTCTTGATCTTCTGAATCGTCTCCTGAAAGAACTGCGTCCGGTTTTCAAAACTCCCCCCGAAACGATCGGGTCGGATATTGGCAGGCCGGAGCATTTCTCCGCAGAAGTAACCGTGGCAGTGTTTGAAGTCAATGCCCTCTGCTCCAACCTGCTTGGCAATCACGGCCGCTCTGACAAAGAGCAGCCCGATCTCCTCGATTTCTTCTGCGGTCAGGAGGTGGGCGTTTGGGTCACCCGGGTAG
>Ga0315289_10010236_pt1 | contig 13434 bp, 12 predicted proteins | sample YL17G11_40_MG_FD_203452 | JGI IMG/M metagenome (GOLD analysis project Ga0315289, IMG submission 203452) | Sediment microbial communities from Yellowstone Lake, YNP, Wyoming, USA - YL17G11_40 | ecosystem: Environmental > Aquatic > Freshwater > Lake > Sediment | place: USA: Wyoming | collected...
CGATGAACTGCTTCACGAACCGAAGAAGTGTCGATCGCATGCTCTATGCCATCCTGACAAGGCAAAACAAACTCTGGAGAGAAGGACGCCCTCTTCCCAATTTTACACACTCGGCTTGACGTTACCCCCGAAAAGCGGATGTTGCAAAAATCTGTAGATAATGGTATAATCCATTTTGTAAGAAGGCATCCCGCCCCAAAAGTGACGCCGCGGCCCGTACTTCTCTTCGGATTGGAACCGACCGCGTGTGAGTTTTTCACTTGGCATTGCGTGTTGCCCAATCAATCGGGAGTATATCTCCCGGAAAGAGGCGAAGTATTGGCTACCAAATCATTGTACGTCGGCAACCTGTCGTACAGCACCACCGAGGAAGACCTTAAGAGTCTGTTTGACCCCTGGGGGCCCGTTAGTGAGGCCCGGATCGTCCAGGGACGCGGCTTCGGGTTTGTAGATGTTCCCGATGACAAAGCCGCAGAGGCGATCGAGCAGACAAACGGCAAGGAGTACCAGGGCCGTACGCTGAGTGTGAATGAGGCGCGCCCTCGGTCAGAGAGCCGCAGTGGATCCGGCGGCGGACGTGGTGGTTACGGCGGCGGCGGCGGCGGCGGCGGCGGTCGTCGCGAGCGCTGGTAAGCACCAGCTGGAAATCGCAAGACAAGGGGGAGGCCACCCGGCCTCCCTTCTTCATTTGTGGGTGGGGAAGCAGTCGACAGTTGAAACCCCCTGTCTGCGGCGGCTCTTACTGATAACTGAGAACTCCGCACGCATCGCGAGTACGAGCAGGATGCACGAGCTGCGGTTCCGCCTGAGGCGGATCTGCGGTCTGCCGTCTCCATTGCTCCTGCACCCTCGCGTGTGCTAGAATAGCCCATCGGAAACAGCCGTTAGTAGTCAGCAGTTAGCGGCCAGCATCCGGAATCGCACATTACTCGTTACTCATCACGCATCACGATTTACGAGTACGAGTACGAGTAGGATTAAGAGGCCGACATGGCTGAGATAACGAGGATTCTGGCTACGGATTGTGGGAGCACCACGACCAAGGCTATCCTTATCGAGAAGCAGGGGGACGAGTACCGCCTGGTCGCTCGAGGCGAGGCGCCCACTACCGTGGAAGCCCCGTTCGACGACGTCACAATCGGCGTCATGAACGCCGTGCGCGAGGTCGAGGAGCTGTCCGGCCGGAAGGTCATCGTATCCAGTATCCAGCATCCAGTATCCAGCATCCAAATCCCCGCGAAGGACGGCGTGGGCGTGGATGTGTACCTTTCGACTTCCAGTGCGGGCGGCGGACTCCAGATGACCGTCGCGGGCGTCGTGAAGACGATGAGCGCCGAGAGCGCCCAACGAGCGGCGCTCGGAGCGGGCGCGATCATTATTGACATCATCGCCGTTGACGACGGCCGCAAGGAGTACGAGAAGGTCCAGCGCATCCGGGAGCTTCGCCCGGATATGATCCTGATGTCAGGCGGCACCGACGGCGGAACCGTGGCCCATCTGGTGGAAATCGGCGAGATGCTCGTCTCGGCGGATCCCCGGCCCAGGCTCGGAATCGGCCTCCAGCTCCCGGTGATCTACGCCGGGAACAGGGATGCAGCCGAGGCGGTGAAGGAGGTCATCGGCGACAGGGTGGACCTCCGCACTGTGGATAACCTGCGCCCGACGCTCGACCGCGAGAACCTCCAGCCGGCGAGAGAGGCGATCCACGAGCTATTCCTCCAGCACGTGATGCAGCAGGCGCCGGGATATAGCAAGCTGATGACCTGGACAAGCTCCGGCATCATGTCCACCCCGAATGCGGTCGGCAAGATCATCCAGACCATCGCCGAGCAGGAGCAGATGAACGTCCTGGCGGTGGACATCGGCGGTGCAACAACCGATGTGTTCTCCGTTTTCGGCGGAGTCTTCACCCGCACGGTGAGCGCGAACCTGGGCCTCAGCTACTCGATCTGCAACGTGCTCGCGGAGGCCGGGATAGAGAACATCCGGCGCTGGATTCCGTTCGCCGTGGACGAGTGGCATCTCCGAAACCAGCTCAGGAACAAGATGATCCGCCCGACGACCATCCCTCAGACGCTGCGGGACCTGTATATCGAGCAGGCGGTGTCCAGGGAGGCGCTCAGACTGGCGTTCGCGCATCACAAGTCGCTCGCCCGCGAGTTGAAGGGCGTTCAGCAGACCAGAACGATCGGCGAAGCGCTCACCCAGGAAGCCACCGGGAGGACGCTCGTCCGCATGATGGACCTGGACATGATCGTGGGGAGCGGCGGCGTATTAAGCCACGCCCCGAAGCGCGAGCAGGCGGCGCTGATGATGCTGGATGCCTATCAGCCGGAAGGTGTCACGATGCTGGCGGTGGACTCGATCTTCATGATGCCCCAGCTCGGCATACTCTCGACCGTGATGCCCGAGGCGGCGGCACAGGTGTTCAAGCGCGACTGCCTGATTAAGCTCGGCACGGCAATCTGCCCGACCGGAGTCGGGAAAGAAGGGCAGCTTGCGTGTACGATACAGCTATCAGCCGTCAGCTATCAGCCGTCAGCCGGGGAGGGCGATCCGCCGCGGCGGACTGCTGAGCCGTCAGCACCAAACACCAAACACGAAGTCCCCTTCGGCGGCATTGTGGTCATCCCGCTCGGCGTCGGCGAGAAGGCTGATGTGGAGATCACCCCGGCCAGGGGCTTCGATGTCGGCGCAGGGAGGGGCAGAGCGCGATCGTTGGAGGTCGAAGGCGGCGTGGTCGGCCTGATAATTGATGCTCGCGGCCGCCCGCTCGGGCTTCCATCGGAAGATGAAAAGCGAATCGGCAAGCTGAGGGAGTGGTTCGAGGCATTCGGGCTTGGTGCGGAGTAACCGCCGATGGACGCAGATAGACACAGATCGAAACTTGATGGAATCACTGAGAAGATCATAGGCTGCGCTTATACCGTGGCCAATGACCTTGGCTCCGGGTTTGTGGAGAAGGTTCACGAGAATGCACTCGCCCACGAACTGCGAAAGGCCGGTCTCGACGTAAAACAGCAGTACGGCATCCAGGTCGCGTATGATGGTGTCATAGTCGGCGAGTTTGCAACAGACCTGCTGGTTGAGGAGTGTGTGCTGGTGGAACTGAAGGCCGCCAAGGCTTTGGACGACGTTCACAAGGCCCAATGCCTGAATTACTTAAAGGCCACGGGCCTGCGGGTATGCCTGCTCGTAAACTTCGGCAGCCCGAGGGTCCAGATCAAGCGCATCGTGAGAGATTTCTGAATCCGCGTCTATCGGCGTTAATCGGCGGTTTAAGGGTTTATAGAATATGACGACAGCGTACACGCCGGGGCTGAGGGCGGCGCTTTGGAAACCACCATCCGTCAGCCTACCAATATCGAGCAGTGACTATTCTATCTTATTGCTATCCCGGCTTGTTATCAGGTTGAAGGACAACGTCTGCGACTTTCAACTCGTCGCCCTCCTTCGTTACCTGACCGCCGGATACGTATTTATAGCCGGGCTTTTCAGCACGCAGCCCCTGAATATTGAGCTCCGGTCGGATTCCGTCAAGCGAGAAGCGCCCTTCGGCGTCGGTGCCGAGCTCTCTAGGTGTCGCCCATCCGAGTAAGCCGTTTCCCGCTGGCATGAAGAGGCAGAACTTGACGGCTGCTCCGGGAATAGGGTTGCCGGAAGTATCCACAACCCGCCCCGTTAGCGTGAGCAGATTGAGTTTTCGGACGACAACCTTGATCGGTTCACTCGTGGGTACCTCGATCTCCACGGGCTCCGCGACCTCCCATGGGTTATGCTCATCCAGGAAAAAAGCCCTTATGCAAGTATAGGCTTTCCCGGGAGTGAGTCCGGAGATTGTGAAATTGCCCTGTGCGTCCGTCTTACTACTATAGCTTGGCGGGAGCACTATGACTACAACTGTTTTACCGGCTATATCCTTCTTGTCGTTGCCTGACGGAGGCGATGGTTGACATCTAGTCTCTTCGCATTTCATCACAATCGTTATTGGCACATCAGGGACAGGATTACCATCTGTATCCACCACAGTCCCTGAAATCGAGAGTCCTCGCTGTCCTCGCTTTAGCTTGAAGGAGACTGTCTTTACCTCGCCGCCGGCAGTGACAACATCCGAATAGCCTTCAGGTCCGCCGGAAGCCCATACGTAGCTATTCCCGGGTGCGACGCGAAGCCGATAGTGGCCCTTTTCGTCTGTAAAGGTGCAGATATTTGCCCCACTCTTGGGCCTATGCGGGCCATAGCTGCCTATGTAAACGCCGGGCAGCGGCTTTGCAGTATCCTCGTCGGTCACGGTGCCTTCCACAATAGCCCCGCGTGTGAGCACCAGGTTGGGAACACGTGTTATGTTCCCTTCCGTCACACTTACGTTTTCAATAGCAGCGGCTATCCATTTGCCGGTCGGCTCATCTGCCATTACATTACATGTATATTTTTCGCCGCTCGGCAGACCGGTTGACGTGCGGAAACCGAACGGATTACAGATGCCGCTCGGCAGACCAGTTAACTTATATGAACCGTCTGCCAAGCTCACCGTGCGAAAGCATCCGTCCAACTGGGACATCGGTCCTCCGGCGCCTTGAGCGAAGATCTCGACGCCGCCTGCGGGCTTGCCCCCCTGATAGATTATCTTCCCGGCGATCGTGGCGCCGGGCCTGGCAGCCATCGTGGGCGCTGGGACAGGGTTCGCCCCAAGCTTGGCATCGCATCGCACACGGACATATCTGGGGTCGTCGAGCAGCACGCGAACGCTTCCGGACGTGGGAACGCTATGGATTGCCCATCGCCCATCAGCGGTTGTCCTAGCGGCGAACCTGGCCTGGAGCTCATACGGGAGCCAGATGCCGCTATACAAGCCGTCTTGCATGATTGCATTCAGACAAACGCGTGCATTAGCTACCGGCCGTCCTTGCGCATCGGCAACGCTTCCCCAGGCCTGCCCGGCGGCTCCCAGCCGGAAGACGTTGTTACTCCGATGCAAATAGCCGCCGCCGATTGCAAGTCCAGGCTTAATGATGATAGCGCGTCCGTATACATCCGGCTTGTATCCTATAGTTTCTATAGCTTCGAGATCCGCCGAGAATGCACCGGATTTGTTTGTCTTTAGGGATAGCAGCCTTTTGCCTGGAAAATGCTGCTCGATGAAAACTTCAGCGCCTGCAACTGCCTTGCCGTCCGGTCCTATCACCTTTCCACTAATAGTTACTGCTCGGGCAGCAGTACATATCATTGACAGCATGCCAAGGATTATGAAAAGTCTTCGCATTTCCAGAACTCCTTTGCTATAAAGTATTTTGGAGCTTGGGCTCGGAAACGATTCTGATCTCGACAGCCTCCAAATCGCAGTAAGTCGGCAAGAGAGCCTTTGGGTGCGGCGGCGGCTGAATCTGCCTCACGATCATCGTGGCCTGCGGGCAAGCCGTAAGTATATTCGGCGACAGCTTCTCGGTCGGCTCGCACGCCACTGCCTTAATAGGCCGCCGTCGTTGCCTTACCGTGCGCCGTGGCGGTGCCTGTAGGCTTGGCTCGTGCCTTGGGGTCTGCTTCTCGGGCTTCCGGGTGTTCGCCGTACTTGCGGTGACGATTGGCCTCGGCTTCTCGGAAGCTTTCTTCGCCACCGTGGGCACTGCGTGGCGCGATGGTGGTTCGGGCCTCTGCCATACGAACATAAAGATTGCCAATGCCGCGCAGCAGGCGGCGAGTCCACCCGCCAATGCCGGGATCAGCCATGTCCTGCGTGCGGGCTGATATACCATTGCCATGACTGCATCGGTAGGATCGGGAGACGGCACTTCCTGCAGCGCCGCGAAACCATCCATGGCATCAGAAAGCTCTTCGAAAGCTTCCCGGCACTCTCCGCAGGCGGCGAAATGCTCAGTAAGATTCACGGGGACAGTTCCTGTCTCCGCCGCTTCCCATATCGCGGCCTCAAACTCTTTGCAGTAAGACATAAGCTATCCCGCCCTTTCGTACAGTTCCTGAAAAAGCCTTTTGGCGCGCACGAGCCTTGCACGACTGCTCCCGACGGAGCATTCCAGGACACCGGCGATCTCTTCGTGACTCAGCCCCTCGATGTACTTCAGGACGATCAGCAGGCGGTCGGCGGTTGCCATCTTCGCCAGTGCATGGTGGACCCTCTCAGCCGATTCGCGCGCAATCAGTCGGCTAACCGGATCCTCGTGCACTGCGGGCACGACCATTCCCAACTCCTCCAGGCTTTCCACGTGGTATCTTGCCACCCGGTTCTTTCTCGACAAGCAGAGCCGCGCAGCGATCGAGTAGAGCCATGTTCCGACGGCCGATTTCCCTCGGAACTTCCTCAAGCCCCGATAGGCACGTACGAAAGTTTCCTGCAGCACGTCCTCCGCATCTTCACGGTTTCCCAGCATCCCGTATGCCAGGTGGAATATACGGTTCGAATGGCGCCGCACCAGGTGTCGGAACGCATCCACATCGCCCGCAGCGACCCGCTCCACGATTTCAAGATCGTTTAGTTCCGTCGATAGCGCCAAAGACCTCTTCCGTTTCCCAAGCTCAAATACTTAGACCGGTTTGCTTTTCAGAACGTTAAATTCACCATCTTCCGCATTCTAACACATAGAAGTAAGGAATAGGCGGTACATCGGACGGCTGTCCGGGGTTTTTCTACCAGAGATCGCAGAATGAGTTGCCTTGTCGTCAACATTCACTTTATAATGTATGGGAAACGCTCTATTCGGCTGCAAAGGAAAAGGCCTATGGGTACAGCATACACTCCGGGGTTGAAAGTCACGCCCCGGGCGACAATACGAAAGACGAGACGGCTTCCCCTGAAGGGCGAAGTCCTCGTCAAGGTCGGCGATCTCGTCGAGCCGGAGACCGTCGTCGCGCGGACCGAGCTCCCCGGCATCATGCAGACGGTTCGCGTCGCGGAGACGCTCGGCATCGAGGCTTCGGAGGTCGAGCGCGTGCTGAGGGTCGCCATCGGGGATCGGGTAGAGCGCGGCACAGTCATCGCGGAGACGAAATCCTTCTTCGGCCTCCTGACGAACCAGTGCAAATCCCCGATTGACGGTACCGTGGAGCTGATCTCGCCCATTTCCGGCCATGTTGGGGTTCGATACAGGCCCACGCCGGTGGAAGTCAAAGCCCACATCAAGGGCAAGGTCATCGAAGTCATCCCCGACGAGGGTGTTATCGTCGAGGCAGGCGGGGCGTTCATTCAGGGGATCTTCGGCGTCGGCGGCGAGCGTTTAGGCAAAATCAAGATGATCGTGGATGCGCCGGACGAGGCGGTAGACGAAGGCCGGATCACCGAGGAGCTTGCAGGGAAGGTCCTCGTCTGCGGTGCGAATATCACCGGCAGCGCTCTCCGCAAGGCGGGCGAAATCGGCGCGGCGGGCGTCGTTGTTGGCGGCATCGTGGATAAGGATTTGATCGAGTACCTGGGCTGCGACATCGGAGTGGCGATCACCGGCCAGGAGGACGTCCCCACGACGGTGATCGTCACCGAGGGCTTCGGCGTTATACGCATGGCGCAGCGAACGTTCGACCTCCTGAAGTCGCTCGAAGGGCGCCAGGCATCCATCAACGGCGCGACGCAGATTCGGGCGGGCGTGATTCGCCCTGAGATTATAGTGCCTTCAGACAAGGGCCGTGAAGCAATGTCGGGCGCGGAGGATGAACAAACGCTCGAGCTTGGAACGAAGATCAGGGTGATCCGCGAGCCTTATTTCGGGATGCTGGGAACGGTGACCGCCCTGCCGCCCGAGCCGGTGCTGATCGAATCGGGGGCGAGGGTCAGGATCCTCGAGGCCAAATTGGAAAACGGGCTCCGGGTGTCCGTCCCGCGCGCGAATGTGGAGATAATTCAGGAATAGCCTTCTGCTCGTGACGAGTGATGAGTGATTCCGGATACTGACGACTGACGATACGCCGCAGGACTGGAAGATGAACCGGATTTGTCCCATTTGCAGTGCCGATACCCGCCTGCCGAAACCGCGGAAGCTGCTGCCCGCGTTCGATCGCACCCTGTTTTCCCGGCGGGACTACCTGCCGGGCCGGGTCAGGCGCTTCCTCAGCGCCGCTCGCAACCGCATTCGCGGGGTTTTGGCCCGGTAAGCGATCTGCAGCGACACTGCGAGTATCACGAGAGCCTTGATACTACCGAAGGGAGCGGTGATCCGATGTCCGCGAACCGGCGCAGCTTAGAGCGCCTGCGCATTGCATTCTTAGTTGTCTGTTTGCTCGTTCTTGCCTCAGCCGCCTCGGCGCAGGCGTGGACCAAAGAGCTCGCGCAGGGCGTTACCCTCACCCAAAAGGTGATTAATCCCTCCGGCCAGGAATCATCCACACCGCAAATCATCAACACCCTCAAGGCGGATCCCAAAGCTCCCGGCTTCCGAATTCAGGCAGTCCTTGGCCGGGACAGGGTGCTTGGCGCGGACAGTACGAAAGGCCGCGAGACTGTCAGCTCCATCGCAAAACGCTTGAACGCCGTCGCCGTGGTGAACGCCGATTTCTTCCCTTTCACGGGCGACGTCCTGAACCTGCATATCTCCGGCGGCGAACTGATGAGCGAGCCGAACCCGCGGCGTCCGGCCTTCGGAATCACATCGGACGGCCAGTTCCTCTTCGACAAGCTGGAATTCGACGCGAAAATCACGCTGCCTGAAGGGAAATGGTTTCCGATCCGCGGGATCAATCGGCCGCGCGAGCAGCATCAACTCGTGGCCTATACCTCCAGGTTCTCCGATACGACATGCACGACCAACGGCGGATCGGAGGCGGTGGTCAAATGCGACGGTCTGCCGGTCAGGGCGGGCGTTCCGCTCTCCGGTACGGTGACCGAGGCCAGGAGCATGGCCGGTGACACGCCTATCCCGGCAGATTCGCTCGTCCTATCCGGCTCGGGAACCGGGGCAAAGTTCGTAGACAAATACCTGAAGCCCGGCGCACCCGCCACAATCGAATTTGGCCTCAAACCATCGAAAACCACCGGCTGGGAGAGGGTTGTCGAAGCCGTCGGGGGCGGACCCTGGCTCGTGAAGTGCGGCAAGGCGAGCATTGACGCAAAGGATGAAGGCTTTCAGCCTGGTTTCTACCTCGGCAGTCATCCCCGCACCGCCATTGGCGTCACCCAGGATGGGAAACTTGTACTCGTCACAGTGGACGGCCGGCAGAGCATCAGCGCGGGCATGACCCTCGCTCAACTGGCGGAAGTTATGCTCTCCGAAGGATGCATCGAGGCGATCAACCTGGACGGCGGCGGCTCGACCACGATGGCGACCGCTTTCGGCATCCTGAACAGCCCGTCGGAAGGAACGGAGCGTCCTGTGGCCAACGCCCTGGCGGTGTTTGCGGATACCTCCGAGCAGGAGTGCCCCGATTTTATCATCACATCGAGCGTGTCGCCAATCCCATCAGGCCAGCCGGTTCAGCTCTCCCTCGTGGATCCCAACGGTCAGCCGGTCAGCGCCGACATCGCAAGCCGGGCGATTTGGGCCGCCACAGGTGGAATGGGCTTCGTGGATCAATCCGGCCGGTTCTGCGGAATTAAGGTGGGAAAGGGGAGCGTCACGGCGAAGATCGGCTCGCGCATCGCCAGCCTCCCCGTGGAGGCGACACCGGGCTTGCCCGATAAGCTAACCGCGCGGTTTGAATCCGATCCCACCGGCGCTCCCAACAGAAGCCTGCTCAAGGTTTCCGTTAGGGACGTGAACGGCAACTGCGTCGAGGGCTGCCAGGTATCCGTGCAGGTTATGGGAGGGACGCCCGACCAGCCAAGCCTCACGACCGCAAAGGACGGCACGGCTTCCACCGGCATTACCTGGGAGGCTGCGCTTGGGACGCCCGCCAGCGCGACGATAACCTGTGCTGCTCTCCCGGCCGTCGTCGTGGAGCGCCCTGGATAAAGTTGGGCAGTGCCCACTGCCAGCCGCGCTCGTTTGACGCTCCAATTCCTTTATGATAGACTGGTCGGGAGGCCTTCGATGGTAGCCGAGAGAGCGCCGGAAAAGCGCGTTCCCATACGCATCGAGCGCATGCAGCTCGCGGATGTGGAGATAGTCGCCGAGCTGGACAAGAAATGCTTCCCGGCTCCGTGGTCCGCCGGCGCGTATGCGAATGAGGTTCACAATCCCTCGGCTCACTATGTTGTTGCCAGGGTGAACTCGCAGATCGTGGGCTGTGGAGGCATGTGGCTGATCATGGATGAGATACATATCACGACCCTGGGCGTGGACCCGGCATACCGCGGCAAGAAGATCGGCGAGCGCATCCTCATAAACCTGCTCGACGAGGCGATCCATCGCGGAGCCCGCCGTGCTACGCTCGAGGTTCGAGAGAGCAATGAAATCGCACAGTATCTCTATAAAAAGTACGGCTTCCGCGTGGCGGCCATCCGCAAAGGTTACTACACCAATAATTACGAAGACGCCATCGTGATGTGGGTTGATGACATGTGGGATGCCGAGTTCCTCAAAACTTTCAGAATTCGGAAAGAGGGACTCGGCGTAACGTCATGAATATCCTCGCGATAGAGACCAGTTGCGATGAAACAGCCGCGGCCGTAGTAAGGGACGGCCGCGAAATCCTGTCGGACATTGTGGCATCGCAGGTGGACCTTCACGCCAGATTCGGCGGCATAGTGCCGGAGATCGCTTCCCGCAAGCACGTGGAGTTGCTCAATCCGGTTATCCGCGAAGCCTTGGATTCGGCGGGAATCGGTTTCCCCGACGTCAATGCCGTTGCCGTGACGAACCGCCCCGGCCTGCTGGGCGCGCTGCTGGTCGGCGTCTCGGCTGCAAAATCCATTTCCGCCGCACTCGAGGTTCCACTTGTCGGCGTTCACCATCTCGAAGGCCACATCTACGCGAATTTCCTCGTCAATCCGGACCTCGCCTTTCCATTCGTATGCCTGATCGTCTCGGGCGGGCATTCCAACCTGGTGCTGGTCGGAAATCACGGCGACTACAAGATCCTCGGGCGCACCAGGGACGACGCAGCCGGCGAGGCATTCGACAAATCGGCGAGGGTGCTCGGCCTCGGATATCCGGGAGGCCCGATTATCAACGAGCTGGCCGATAAGGGCAACCCGGAGGCGATCCGTTTCCCACGAGCCGACCTGGGCGACACGCTGGATTTCAGCTTCAGCGGGCTCAAGACGGCCCTGATCCGGTTCTTCCACAAGCAGGGCGCGGAATTCTCGATCCAGGACATAGCCGCGAGCTTCCAGGCGGCGGTTGTTGACATGTTGGTGAATACGACGATGGCCGCCGTCGAGCGCACAGGAATCCGCCGCGTGGCCCTGGCGGGGGGAGTCGCCGCCAACACAGGTTTGCAGGGCCGGATGCGCGAGGAGGCAGCGCGGCGCGGAATCGAGCTCTCTTATCCGCCTCCACAGCTTTGCACGGATAACGCAGCGATGATCGCATGTGCGGGCTACTACCATATCCTGCGTGGGGATGTTGACAGCCTCGATCTCGATACCATCGCCAGCCAGGCCCTTACGGGCAGTACATAGTACAAAGAGTAACCGCCGAGCGTGGAGCATTCATCCCCAGCACTCCAGTACTCCGTGAGGGAAGCGCACGCAATATGGAATTTCGCAACCTGCATCCATGGGACGTTTCGATTGAGGACGCTGCGGAGATTCAGCTCGATCTTCGCCGCAGGGTTTCGCTCGTTGACGGCTTCGACCGGATCCGTCTCGTGGCGGGCGTGGATGTAAGCGTACCCAGTGGCATCCATGAGGGGCGTGCTGCGGTTGCAGTCCTCTCGTTTCCCGATTTTGAATTGACCGAGCTGCGCCGGGCAACGCGCAAGCTGACCATGCCGTACATACCCGGCTTCCTCTCGTTCCGTGAGACGCCCGTCATCCTCGCCGCTTTTCGGGAAGTCGAGCGCGTACCCGATGTCATAATAGCAGACGGCCAGGGAATCGCGCACCCGCGGGGGCTTGGCATCGCGGCGCACCTCGGCCTGCTGCTCGACACCCCCACTATCGGATGCGCGAAGTCCCATCTCTTCGGCATCTACGAGGAGCCGGGACCGGAGCGCGGCTCCTCGACGCCTCTCTTGGACAAAGAAGGCAACCAGGTCGGCAGTGTCGTCCGCACGCGCACAGGCGCAAAGCCGGTCTTCGTCTCGCCGGGGCACAAGATGAACTTCGAGTCAGCGGTGCGTATAGTCCTCGAATGCACGCCGAAGTACCGCATCCCGGAACCGATTCGCGCCGCCCATCAGCTTGCGGGCCAGCCGGCGGTGGCTGGCGCCCAGCAGCCGGAATCGGCCACCACATACCACGCCGGCGCTCAACTCCCTCTCCGATTTCCAGATAGGGATTAATCCCCGACCCCAATAAACAAGCCACATCATTAGGTTTGACAGTGTGCGCCCCTTCTGTTAGAATGGCTGGACGGAACGGGAGGGTAAAGCCCATTATGAGCGCGGAACTCAAGGCGCTTTACGAGCTGCAAACAATTGATCTCGAGCTGGCGAAGGCCCAGAAGGCGAGAGCCGCCCTGGACGACGGCTCCACGAAGAAACAGCAGATCGAAGCCGCACGCCAGAAGGTCGAGGACGCTAACAAGCTCCTTCACGAGGCCGCCGCGGAGATGCATGACAAGGACCTCAACCTGAAGAGCGTCGAGACCAAGCAGAAGGCTTTCAAGGACAAGCTGTACGGCGGCACAGTCACCAGTCCGAAGGAACTCGAAAGCATGGAGAAGGAGGTCGAGATGCTGGGCCGGCAGAAGGATAAGCTCGAAGAGCGCATCCTGGAGTTGCTGGACATCGTCGAGGAGCGCAAATCCGCTCTCGCAGCCGCCGAGGCCGCTCTGAAGCAGCAGGAGGATGAGTTGGCCGCCATTATGGAGAAGCGCCGCCGGGACGAGGCATCTCTCCTCGCCCGGATTAAGGAGCTGTCCGCGCAGAGGGAAAAGGCCCTCCCGGCTGTGGGACCAGCCTTACTCAAGAGATACGAGGCATTGCGTCCCCGAGCCGGCGGCGTAGTGGTCAGCAAGGTGGAAGCGGATAGCTGCTCGGCCTGCCACACGCAGATAATGAGCGGCGGGATGCGCGAGCTTAGAAGCGACAAAGAGCAGCAGACCTGCGAGAACTGCGGTCGGATGCTCTACCTGGAAGCCAAATGAAGCGGGCCACCATTGCCGTAGACGGCGCCTCAAAGGGCAACCCCGGCCCGGCAGGCATCGGCATCGTGATCTCCGACGAATCGGGCAACGTATTGAAGGAGATCAGCGAGTACATCGGGGAGGCTACAAACAACGTTGCAGAGTACACGGCGCTCATTCGCGGGCTTTCCGAGGCCTTCGAGATGGGCTTCTCGCATGTGGTGGTGAACACGGATAGCGAGCTCCTCGCCCGGCAGATCAACGGCCAATATCGTGTGAAGAACGAGGGCATCGTCCCGCTTTTCGAGTCCGCCCTCGACCTTCT
>Ga0315289_10010237_pt1 | contig 13432 bp, 10 predicted proteins | sample YL17G11_40_MG_FD_203452 | JGI IMG/M metagenome (GOLD analysis project Ga0315289, IMG submission 203452) | Sediment microbial communities from Yellowstone Lake, YNP, Wyoming, USA - YL17G11_40 | ecosystem: Environmental > Aquatic > Freshwater > Lake > Sediment | place: USA: Wyoming | collected...
GAGAGAGAGAGAGAGAGAGAGAGAGAGAGAGAGAGGACAAGGAAGAGCCGAGAACGAGAGACCCAAAAAATCACGCCGACCAACTTTTCTTTTCAAAAAAAACGAAAAAAAACTTTTCAACTTCAACTCTCAGGTCCGCGCCAAGCAGTACTACTCCGACGACCACGACCGCTCCAAGTCCATGGGCGTGCTGCTCCACGGCGACGGTAAGAGATGTTTTTTGGTTCTTTCCTAGAGAGACAAGAAGAGGAAGTCGAAGAAGAAGAAGAAGAAGAAGAAGAAGATGATGAAAACAGCAAAATGACAGTGATGTGACTCACGCTTTCTCGTTCCCTCTTCCTCCCCTTCACCGCTATCTCCCCCAACAACAACAACAATAACAGGAGCCTTCGCCGGTCAGGGCGTCGTCTACGAGACCCTCGACATGAGTGCCCTGCCCGACTACACGACGGGGGGGACCGTGCACATCATCGTAAACAACCAGGTGAGTTTTTTGGGGGGGGTTTCTTCTTTTTCCCTCTTTTTTCGAAGGTCGGGAGAGGTCGCGAAAGAGGAGCCAAAGAGGGAAAAACCCACTCCCCCCCCCCCCCCCCCGCTTCTCGCCCCGAAATTCCACCACCAGGTCGCGTTCACCACCGACCCGCGCAAGTCGCGCTCTTCCCCCTACTGCACGGACGTCGCCAAGGCGCTCAACGCGCCCATCTTCCACGTCAACGGCGACGACGTCGAGGCGGTGGTGCGCGCCTGCGAGCTGGCCGCGGAGTGGCGCCAGGCCTGGAAGAGCGACGTCGTCGTCGACGTCGTCTGCTACCGGCGCTACGGCCACAACGAGATCGACGAGCCGATGTTCACCCAGCCCCTGATGTACAAGGCGATCCGCAAGCACCGCGACCCGTACAAGATCTACCAGGACAAGCTGCTGAAGGAGGGCGTGGTCGACGAGAAGGCCGTCGACGAGATCTCGGACAACGTGACGAGGCACCTGCACGCCGAGTTTGAGCGCGCGCGGGACTACAAGCCCGAGGCGAGGGACTGGCTCTCCTCGTACTGGGCCGGCTTCCACGGCCCCAACCAGCTCTCGAGGATCCGGAACACGGGCGTGACCAGGGACGTGCTGGAGCGGGTCGGCGCGGCGGTGACGCGCCTGCCCGGGACCCTCTCGCCGCACAAGCAGATCTCGCGCGTCTACGCCGCGCGCGCCGCGGCGATCGAGTCCGGCAAGGGCGTCGACTGGGCGCTCGCCGAGGCCCTGGCGTTCGGCACGCTGCTCTCCGAGGGGAACCACGTGCGGCTCTCGGGACAGGACGTCGAGCGCGGCACGTTCAGCCACCGCCACGCGGTCGTGCACGACCAGGAGACCGGGGAGCGCTACACGCCGCTGGCGCACGTGGACGACGGCCAGAAGCCGGGGCAGTTCACGGTCTCCAACTCGTCGCTGTCCGAGTTTGGCGTGCTGGGCTTCGAGCTGGGGTACGCGCTCGAGAACCCGAACGCGCTGGTGCTCTGGGAGGCGCAGTTCGGCGACTTTGCCAACGGCGCGCAGGTCATCTTCGACCAGTTCATGTCGTCGGGCGAGGCCAAGTGGCTGCGGCAGAACGGGCTGACGGTGCTGCTGCCGCACGGGTACGACGGCCAGGGCCCGGAGCACTCGTCGGCGCGGCTGGAGCGGTTCCTGCAGATGAGCGACGAGAACCCCTACGTGATTCCGGTGAGTTTGACGTTTTGGGGAGATGAGAGAGAGAAGAGAGAGAGAGAGAGAGAGAGAGAGGGAGAGAGAGAGAGAGAGAGAGAGGGAGAGAGGAGATTTGTTTTCGAGTTTTGTTTTTGTTTTGCCGTTATTCGTTTCACGCTTTCGTTCTTCTTCCCACCCCCCCCCCCCACCACCACACGCACCCACTCCACTCCACGCACACAATTCCTTTTTCAATCGCTATTAGGACTTTTTTAGGAACAAAAACAACATCACTCATCCCCTTTCTTCATTCCCTCCTTCGTGGGCAAGGAAAAAACACTCCCCTCGAGTTCATTTTTTGTTTCTCTTTCCCTTCTTCCCCCGTTCTTCGTCATTTCATCTCAATGAAACGTTGAAAAAGGAGCCTTCTTACGCAACGTCAACTTTCCTTCGCAGCGGCGGCGGCGGCCTCTCGATCGTCGCTCCTCAGCAGCTGCCGCGCCGCCTTCTCCTCCTCCCCCGCCTCCCTCCTCCTCGCGAGGTGCAGCTCGTCCAGCTCCCTCGCCAACGCCGCCGCCCGCTCCCTCGCCTCGGCCCTCACCTCGGGCAGCGCGTGCCTCCTGGACCGGGCGGCCCCCCGCGGGGCGCCGGCGCGCTCCTCGGCGGCGGCGGGGACGAGCTTCTCGGCCTGCGAGACGAGCGCCGTCGCTGCGTCGAGGGCGTCGTTGCCGCTTTCGCCGCCGGCGGCAGCTTTCGCCGCCTCCTGCGCCAGCACGTCGGGCACCGCCAGAGGCAGGTCCCGCTCCTCGACGGGAATTCCGTTCAGGTGCCTCCACGCGGCGTGGTCGACGCTCCTGATGGCGCGCAAGGCCTTCCAGACGCAGGCCCCTGCCTTCACCCCCGATCCCACGCCAAGCTGCAGGACCCGCTCCCCTCTGCGGATCCCTGCGCCGACGGCTTCGAGGTTGGCGAGGACGTACCACGTCGACGCCGAACCGAGGTTGCCGTAGTCCCTCAGAGCGGCGAACGACGGCATCGCTTTGGAGACCGGCAGGCGCATCCCCTTCATGAAGGCGACGAGCATGGAGTGGACGCCGGGGTGGAGGGCGAAGTGGTCGCAGCAGGAGGCGAAGGAGAAGCCGGGCGAGGACGACGACGAGGAGGAGGGGGAGCGGGGAGCGCGGCGGCGGCGGCGAGGGGTTGGCACCCCGTTCCCCTCCTTCCTCTCCTCGTCTTCCTTGTCTTCTTCTTTCTGCCTCTTCTCCTCTTCCCTCTTCTGCCTCTTCTCCCTGCGCATCCGCAGCAGCGCCTGCACGAGCTGCCTCGGGGACAGCAGCCTCGGGGCCACGCCGCGGAGGACCGCGTCGATCGCCCTGGAGGCGACGCGAGGGATGTCCCCCGAAAAGTACATGGCGCGCCGCTCCGGCTGCTGCTGCTGCTCGTCGCCGCCGCCGTCTCCGCCCTTTCTCCTGCTGGTGTGGCCATCACTGCGCATGCCCATGGACCCGTAAGCGACGTCGTCGGCGCCGTTGTGCGTCTTGACAAAGTGCTGCAGCCTGTACTTGGCCCGGACTACTGTGCGCTTGTTCTTCTTCGAGAAGGGCCTTCGACCCTCCGCTTTCTCTCCTCCCTTTTCGTTGCCTTCGCCGCCTTCGAGCGAGAACGAGCTCTTGGTGCTCAGCCACACCGCGGCAGCGCCCTGCCTCACCAGGCTTGTCGACGCGAGCATCATTGGGTCCTTTCCCAGGTAGAAGCCGGCCGTTATGCACTCCCCCGTCACAAACACAGCGTTGACGGTCCTGCCCCTGCGGGCCTTTTCGTGGCCGCGCATCAGGTCTCGGAGCGCGCCTATCCCCAAAACGCCGAACGAGCAGCCCATCCCTGCGACGCTGAGGGTCGAGACAGAGGGCTTCAGCTTGAAGTCATTGACGAGCATCGAGGAGAGTGACGGCGTCGGAGCGAAGATCGAGGAATTCGTCACCAGGATGTCGATGTCGCCGGGCCGCAGCCCCGACTGCGAGAGCAGCAGCTGCAGCGCGCCGCCGAAGGAGGTCCTCATCTCCCTGAGGCACGCCTCATAGCTGTCGTCCGGGGCCCGCTTCCATGGTAGAGGGCCGAGCTCGGTGAAACCGGGGAAGCCGAAGGCCGAGAGCGAGCCCGAGGCCTCGTGCGCGGCGCGGAGGTGGGCGAGGCAGGTCGGGTCTCCGAGCTTTCGTTTTAGTTTTTTTTTTTTGAAAGAGAGAAAGTGTGGTGAGAGTGGTGAGCGCCGCTGCTCTGTTTTTTCATTGTCGTTGCTCAAAGCTCGCTACGCTTCAGAGAGAGCGGCGGCTGCGGCGGAGAGAGAAAGCGCTTCCTTCCCCCGGGTTGAGGTCGAGAGAGAGAGAGAGAGAAAGATCGAGAGGTCGAGGTTGAAAAAAAGAAAAAAGGGAAGCGAGCTCATCGATTGCCGCCAAAAAAAAAGAACCGCGACTCACGGCGGGGTGCTTTTTGAGGACCTCCTCGCTCGATCCCGCGTCGAATTCGGCGCCCCAGGGCAGGCGCTGAATGGGCGCAGCGTGTGATGGCGGCGGCCTCCAGCACGCAAAGTCGCAGAGGTAGACCATTGGGGCGGCGGCGATTGGTTCTCTTGCGCCTGGATTTGGCTTCAAATGATTTGAAGAGTGTCACAGGCGCGATCGGCAAAATTCAAACGTTGTTCTACTCCCTCTCTCAACCAGTACTCGCTCCCTGACTGCTGCTTCGCCTCTCCAAAGCTCACTCCAGCAAACTTCTCGAGAGAGAGGAGCGACAACGTCAGAACCATGCTTTCGATGCGGCGCGCAGGCTCGATCCCGGGAACTGCTCGGACGACGGGCCGCGCGGTCTCCAACGCGGCCGTTGTAAAGGCTCCGCGACGACGAGCGATGACGTCATTGTTGGGACGATCTTCGAAACGGTGCGTCTCGTCTGTCTCTGTCCGCGTGTGGAGGAGGAAGATCCCGTCTTTTTCGCGCGAGAACCTTTCCTGACATCCCAGAGGACGCACAGCGGGGTCTCGATTGCAGTGAAATCGCGAAGCGTGCCAACCCATCGAGGCCATCTTTTTTCATTTCCAACTGTTTTTCTTCGTCTCCCTCATTTCAGTCTCCCGCCAAAAAACCTCGAAAACTCGAAAAAAAACAATAACCAGCAGCGACCCCGCGACCACCCTCCCGCACGCCGCCCCGGCCAACGGCGCCAGCGCTGCAGCCGCAGCCACAGCCGCAGTCGCTCCCGCTCCCGCCCCCGCTCCCGCTCCCGCTCCCGCTATCGTCGGAGCTGCTCCTGGAACGGCCAGCGTCGTCCTCAGGCCCGCGCCCGCGGCCGTCCTCCCCTCCCGCGCGCACGTCGCCGCCGCCGCCGAAGCCGAGGTCTCCGCCGCCGCCGCCGAAGCCGAGGAGGTCTCCGCCGCCGCTGACGCGACCCCCTCCGTCTTCGCCTTCGACGCCGACACCTCCCGCGACGGCTGGCACCGCGACGGCTCCTTCCGCGTGGCCATGAGCCCCAGGCCGCACGAGATCGACGAGTTCGGCGTGGTGAACAACACCTACTACAACACTTTCATGTGAGCATGAGGAGAGAAAGAGAGAAAGAGAGAAGAGTTTTTTTTCCAGCTTTAGAAGTTCGCGATTTTCTTTTTCTTGCTCACTTTCTTTTCCCTCCGTTCCCGACTTCACCTACCGACCCTCACCCAAAATCAACAATTCAGGTACGCCGCCCGCTACCGCTACATGGCCGAGCTCGGGGTCCCGATCAACGTCTGGCAGTCCCGCGGGGTCAACTCCGTCACCGTCAAAGTCTCGACGACGTATCGCGTGCCGCTCCGGCTCTCGGACGCCTTCTACGCGACGAGCGCCGTCAGGGGCGTGTCGAGGTCGCAGGTGGTTCTTGCGGAGGCGGTGAGGAGGAGGGCCGACGACGCGGTGGTGGCGGTGAGTTGTTCGTTCGCGGTCTCGGGGGAAGTTTCGGAGGGAGGTGGACGGAAAGGAAGTTTTTTTTCCTTCTTTCCTCCCGAAGAGGAAGACAAAACTTACACACTTTTGTTTTCCCTCTCGACCTCTTTTCCCCTCTCGACCTCTTTTCCCCTCTCGAAACGGTTTCTGAACAAAAAAAACAGTTCTCCGAGGTCATCTGCGCGACTGTCGATAACGACTTCAAGGTGGTCAGGATCCCGGCGGAGGTCAGGCCTGCCCTCGAGAGGGGCGCGGCGAGGTTCGCGGCTGGGAGCGAGAAGTAGCTAATTCTTTTTTCTCTTTTTTCCTCCCTTCTTTCTTTCTTGTTCTTCCGTTCTGTCCTTTGTCCCCCCCATTTTCCTTTTCTTTTTTGGACCTCCCATCACTTATTTGCACCAGTCTTTCGGAAAACGACGCACGCATTATATAGATCAAAATCGTGTACAGAAAACTTAATTACAAGCAGCAGCAGCAGCAGTTTTCTTTCCTCTTTTTCTCTTTTTAAAATTAAAAATATTTTCCAGCCTTTTTGTCACTTTGAAAATTTCAGTAGAAAATAGACTCACAGAATTCTCACGCTTCCTCGACGAGGGCGAGCGAGCTCAGGGCCGCTTGGATGGAGCTGCTGCCGCTGGCTTCGTCGTCGTTTCCGGCATTGGCCGGTTCCGGCAGCTCTCTCTCTCTCTCTCGCTCCTCTCGCTCTTGCTCCTCCTCCTCCTCCTCCTCCTCTTCTTCTGCTCCTCCTCCTCCTCCGTTGTTTCGGTCATCGCCTCCAAAGGGGAACGGGGGCGGCCGAGAAACCCTGGCGAGCAGCGCTGTCAAGTTTTCGCTTTCGCTGTCTTCTTCTCTCTCTCCTTTCGTGACGTGGGCCAGCGGCGGCGTCTCGAGGTCCTCGGCGGAGGGTGAAGGAGAGGGCGACGACACGCAGCAGCCGGCAGCAGCCTGAAGAGGTGTCAGGTGAGGGTTCGCCGAAACGAGCGAAACTGCCGTCGACTTTGAAGTCCGAGGAATCGGCGTTTGTTTCGCCGACTCGCCGTTTGGAATCGGGGAGCTTTTCGCGCCTGTCGTTCCTTCGAGGCGGAAGGAAGCGTTGAGGAGAATCCCCGCGACTGGAGACGCGCAGCAGGTCGCGCTCTGAGCCATGGTTTTTGCTCCCCGAACCAGGAGCAGGGATCGGAGATTTCGACGTATTTCGTCGGCGCGAACGAGAGAGAAATTTGATGATTGCCGCGGGCTGATTTTTTGTTTTGCTCTTCTCATTTCCTCTTTTCAGTTTCATCGACTGCACGGCCCAGAAAAAAGACAGAACACGATGCTCCCTCGCTCCCCTCTCTCTGCCTCCTCCCCTCGCGGCCTGTCCTCGGGCAGCAGCCTGGCGTCTTAGATCAGCTCCTACGCCAGCATTGGAGAAGAGGAGCGAGCGGGAGAAAGCGCGCGCGAGCGAGAGAGCCTTTTTTCTTCCTCTTCGCTCGACATTTTCCCACTCGCTCGCCTCCTCCTCCCCTCGCCCCTCCTCGGCACGCCTCTCTTCCGCCCCCAAATGTCGTCCCGGCGGGACTCTCTCGAGTCATCAGAGCCGCAGGTCCAAAGGGAGCCCCGACGAGACCGGGGACAAGGAGCGAGGGGCGGCATGAGGAACCCGGACGCGCCTACGAACCGCAACGGAGGCCGACGCATGCGGCCCCCTCTCCAGCTCACTGCTGCCGCGGCCGTGCCCCCTCCTCCTCCTCCCCCTCCTCCTCCCGCTCCTCCCCTGCTGCTGCTCTCCCCGCACGTCTCTCCCTCGCCGCCGTCGCCACCCGGGAGCAGCAGCCGCGGCGCGCCTCTGTCCGCCGCGGCGTGCATTGAAGCGCTGCTGGAGCAAGGTAGAGAGTTTTGATTGACGTTGAGTTTTTTCTTCCTTTCGTCAAAGGCGAGCCTCGTTTTTACGAAAGCTTCTCCTCTCTCCCTTCTCTCTTTTCAAAAACAAACAGGCTCGCGGCACGCGACGACAGAGCGGCCAGGCGCCGAAGCAGCTGCAGAGGCAGCAGCGGCAGAGGCAGCAGCGGCAGAGGCAGCAGCGGCAGAGGCAGTAGCGGCAGAGGCAGCAACAGCATCAGAAGCAGCAATAAGAGCAACGATAGAGGCCGAGGCCGCGTCTCCGCAGCAGCAGCAGGCTCCTCCTCCTTCGCCCCCTCCTCCCTCGCAACCGCTGCCTCCTCCCTCAGCTCCTGCCCCTCCTCCCGCCCGCCGCCGCGCTGTCGGTGTCTTCGCCGGCTCGACCGCCGAAGGGGAAGGAGGAGGAGAAGACGACGGCGAAGCCGCGGCGATGGAGCTCGCGCTGTTGGAGCGAGCGCTCGGAGCAGGAGGGGCCGTCGCCGCCGCCGCCCGAGCTCCTCTCCTGCCCGCGCCGCCGCCGCGCTTCCCCGAGCAGCAGCAACAGCAGCTGCAACAGCGGCGGCACCCCCCCGCCCACCAGCCGCAGCCGCAGCAGTTCGACTACTGCACGAGCCAGGACCCCCTCTCGCAGCAGTCGCAGCCCCGCTCGCAGCCTCGGGTCCAGACCCGGGAGCAGCAGCCGCAGCACGGGCAGCGGCAGCAGCAAGAGCAGTTTCAGCGGCAGCAGCAGTTTCAGTGGCAGCAGCAGCAGCAGCAGTGGCAGCAGCAGCGGCAGCAGCAGCGGCGGCAGCAGCAGCAGCGGCATCAGCAGCATCAGCAGCATCAGCAGCAGCATCAGCATCAGCAGCTGCAGCAGCTGCAGCAGTGGCAACAGCAGAGACAGCAGCAGCAGCAGGGAACGGGGGCGGCAACGGCGGCGCGGAACCCCACCGACCTCCCCGCCTCCGCTCCCTCCCCCGTTCCCGCGGGCCCCGCCGGTATCTTCTCGCTCGCCTCCGGGAAGGGAGGCCCCGTCGCCGTCTCCGCCACGGCCGCGGCGAGGGCGAGAGCCCTGTTCGGGGACGAAGGGGCGGGGCTGTTTGGCGGAGGAGAAGGGCGACAGGAGGACGAGGGAGCGGCGGCGGCGGCGGCGACCGAAGGCGGCGCCCCTTCTCTTGCTCCCGCCGCTGGCGGAATCTTCTCGCTCGCCTCCGGCAAAATCGTCTCCATCTCCGCGGCGGCCTCCGCTCGCGCGATGGCCCTGCTGGGCACCGACGGGCTCCTTGGCGGAGAAGAAGAAGCGGGGGGAGAGGGAGGAGGAGCAGAGGAGCAGCGAGAGGCTGCCGCGCCGCCGCCGCTCGCTCCTCCCGGGGGCAGCTTCTTCTCCTTCGCCTCAGGGAGGGGCATCTCCGCCGCGTCTGCGGCTGCCTCGGAGCGGGCGAGGGCCCTCCTGGGCGCCGACGGGCTCCTTGGTGGCGGCGAGCGAGAGCGAGAGGGGCAGGGAGAGCAGGAGCAGGAGGGAGGAGCGGAGCAGCAGCAGCAGCAGCAAGAGGCTGCCGCACCGCCGCCGCCGCCCGAGCCCGAGGCGGTGGCACCGGCACCCTTCTTCTCCGGCTTCGCCACCGCCAGGGGGGCCTCCATCAGCGTAGACCCGAAGTCCCTCGAGAGGTCCAGGGCGCTCTTGCGGCTCGAGGAGGAGGAGCAAGCGGGGGAGGAAGGAGGAGAAGAGGCTCCGGCGGCGGCTGCTGCGGCTGCTGCTGCTGCTGCGGCGGCGGCGGCGGCCGAGAGCGCCGGGACCGGAGGCAGTGGCAGCGCCAGGGCGAACGAGGACGAGGTGCCTCTGGCTGCCGCCGCCTCTTCGCCTCCTCCCGCTGCTGCTCCCGCTGCTCCCGCCGCTGATCCAGCTGCTGCCGCTGCCGTCGCCGAGAGGCCTCCTCTCGCGGACGCGACGAGCCTCCGCAACAGCAACAACAACAGCAACAACTTCGGCTCTACCGCTTCTGCCGCTGCTGCCGCCGCTTCCGCTGTTGCTGCTGCTGCTGCTCTCGCCTCCTCCTGCTGCGGCGTCGTCCGGCCGAGGGAGTCGCCGCCGGAGCTGCAGCCACGAGAGGATGAAGGAGAAGAAGGCGGAGGAGCCACCGCCGCTGCGGCTGCTGCTCGCGCTGCCGCCCTCCCCGCTGCCGCCCTTTCCTCCAAGAACGACGGAGGCGACGAAAACAACGAAAACGGCGAACAACGGGAAGAGGAGCCGAGGCAGCAGAAGCGAGCGCGGGCGGCAGCGGCGGCGGTCGTCAGCAGCGAGCTCGCCCCTCCTCCTCCTCCTCCTCCCGCTGCTCCTCCGCTCCCTCCCTCTTCCGGCGGCTGCCGAAGGGCACCGCTCCACCCCATCGCCGGCGGCACGCTCGCTGCCAGGCTCGCCGCCGCGGCCTTCGCGAACGACCCCTTGAACCCGCCGCCGACGCCGTGCCTGCCGACAGGATACGTCTCGCCGCAGGTCGCGGCGATAGACTCGGTGGCCGCGGCGGAGTTCCTGGTCCCGGAGGTCGAGAGCGAGGGCGAGGAGGATGACGACGAGGAGGAGAAGGGCAGCGAAGCGGCGACAAAACCGAAACCGAGACCCTGCAAGAAGCGCCTCGACGCCGCCGACTTCCGCGCCGCCCTGCTCTCCCGCGGCGCCGACCCGAAGCTCTGCTCCCTGCCCTGGGTCCGCAACCACCTCCGCTGGATCGTCTGGAAGCTCGCCGCGCTGGAGAGGGCATTCCCGGTCTCGCTCGGAGGCGCCTGTCTCGTTGCGCCTGTGGTGCTGGACTCGCTGCTGTACCGCTGCGAGCGGGAGCTCGGCCGCGGCCATCGGTCGCACCTGGCGAGGGTGCTGGAGGGGGACGCCGCGGCGGGCTCCGCGGCCGTGTTCAGGGTCGCGAGGGTGATCCGCGGAGGTTTCGGCGGGGGAGGAGGGGGCCAGAGCGCGGCGGCAGCAGTGGCAGCGGGGGCGACGACGACGCCGGCGGCGACGACGACCACGTCCCCGCTCTCCGGGTCCGAACCCGAAGCGTCCTTCTCCCTCGAGCTCACCGACGGGTGGTACTCCGTCAGGGCCCTCTGCGACCCGCCGCTCTGCGCTCAATTATCTTCGTCTCCGAGCGCGGGCCCGGTCGCTGGTGACAAGGTCCGAGTCGTTGGCGCGAGGCTGCTCTCGGCCCCGGCCGACGCGCTCTCGGCCTGCGCCTCGTCCTCGCTCGCCGTCTGCTTCAACGGCGTCCACCGCGTCGTCGCCCCGTCGAGCACCCGCTGCCCTTCCTCCGACGCCCTCGTCAAGCTCGGGCGGGCGCCGCCGCGGCCTCCCTCGTCCCTCCCCTTCGCGCCGCTGACGGCGGCGGCGGAGGACGGCGGCCCGATCGCGAGGACGGCCGTCGCGGTCCGCCGGGTGCTGCCGGAGCTCGCCTGGCAGGAGCTCTCCGACGGGCGCCGCCGCGTGGCGAGCCCGTCCGCGGCCCTGGCCGCGGCCCTGGCCGTCGAGGCGGCGCTGGAGGCGGCGGCGCCGGGCATGGCGGCGGCGCTGGCCCGCGAGGAGAGGGAGCACCGGGAGGGGCTGCGCGCGGCCGCCGGGGACGGCGGCGGCGGCGCGACGGCGGGCGAGGCCGCGTACGCTCGCGCCTCCGTCGCCGCGGGGGACGGAGAGGAGGGCGAGGGCGGCGGCGGGATCGGCGCCTCGTCTCGGAGGGCCGACCGCGCCCTCGACGCGTACTGCTGCCAGCGCGAGACGCTGCGCTCGGCGAGGGCAGCGGAGCTGCAGGGGCGGGCCCTTGCCGCCGCCGGCGTCGCGCAGCCCGTGAGGTCGAGGAGGGTGTGGAGGGCACTGGTGTCTGCCGCGGTGCCGCCGGAGGAGGCCGAGCGGGCAGAGAGGCGGGCGAGGGTGAGGGAGAGGGAGCGGGGGGAGCGGCGGCGGGGCGAGCAGGGAGGCGCGGCGGCGGGGGCGGCGGCGGGGGATGGCGGCGGCCAAGGGCGAGGCGCTGCCCCCCCTCCTCCGCCCGCGCCCTCCCCCCTCCCGCTCGAGCGGGAGTGGCTCCTCCAGCTCTGGGAGCCCCCGACCGAGGACTGCGGCGCCCCCCCGCTCCCCCGAGAGGGGCAGGTCGTCTGGCTCTCCTCGCTGGTCCCGCGCCCGCGCTGGCGCGGCGACCCCCTGGGCCTCTCGAGGCCGCAGCTGTCGGGCTCGAGGGCGACGGCGTGGGGCGTCCTCGACGCCTCGCCCTCGGGCCTCGGCCTCGCCTTCGAGTGCCCGAGGCGCCGCGCGGTCGATCTCTCCGGGATCGCCTCGCTGCCCCGGGGCGGCGACTTCGACTTCGAGGGGGTGCTCGTCGCGGCGGGGCCCGTCAGGGCGGAGGGCGCCGCAGTCTCGAGCGCGCTCGCCTCGGTCGCTGGTGCTGCGCCCGTTTCCGACCCCGACGCCTCCTCTTCGCTCGCTCGCCCGCCGGAAGGGGAGCAGTGGCTCTTCTGCGCCGACGCGGCGGCGCTCTCCCTGCTGGACTCGGGCGTCCCCGCCGACGAGGTCTGGCTCCTCGCCGTCCGCGTCTCGGGGCCGCTGGCAGCGGCGCCGTTTTTGTTCCCTCCCAAGAGGGGCAGCAGGAGCGGCGGCGGCGGGAGCGGCGGCAGCAGCGGCTCGAACCCTTCTTCTTCTCTGGTCGGTCTCCCGGTGAAGATCCGCGACGCCAGGCTCGCGCTTGCCCCGGACGACAGGGAGAGGCTCTGGCGGGCGGAGGCGAGGGACACGGCGGTCGTCGCGCTGGTCGGAGGAGGAGGAAGAGGAAGCGGAGGGGACAGGGGCGGCGGCGGCGGCGGCGGCGGCGGCAACGACGCAAGCGGCCTCAGCGCGCGTGCAGTAGCCGCCTTTGGTTCCCGCGTCGCGGCCCTGCTCGGCTCGTAAGCTTTTTCGTGTGTGTTTCTTTCTTTCGCGCTTTACGTTCTATCTGTTCTGTGCTTCTTCTGCTACTCTCTCTCTGCGTGTGAACCCGCAATGCTTAATGTTTCCGTCTCCTATGAAAAGGGGCGCGGGGGTCGTGTTTTTACAGTTTTTTTCCCGCTTTGCCTTTGCTCGTGTGTTCAAGCTCATCGCTCAATCTCCTTCTCCTCCAGCATCAACCTCCGCTCCGCACGCTTGGACGCCAGCAGCTCGTCGTCGCGGAGCACTCCCGCGTGTAGAGCCTCTCTCTCGGCGACCTGCGACGCGTGGACGTACGCGATGCCGGCGGCGGTGACGGCGGAGACCGCCGCGAGAGTCAGCCAGGCCCGGCGCATTCGATCAGAGTTTTATTTTTTTTGTGAGCGAGGAAAGGAGAGCTAGCCGATTGAAGTTCACTCTCTTGCACTCCTTTACCGGGCGCCGCTGCGAGTCGCTCAAGACCGCATTCGCATTCTCATTCGCAGCGGCATCCCTATATCGATGGCGACAACAGTACTCTCACCGCTGCTGCTGCGGCGGGGGAGGAGGACGCGAGGCCTGCGGCGGGCGCTCGCGCTCGTCTGGGATCCGTCGCCGAATTCTTCTCCTTCGCCTTTGTCGCCGACGACCTCTTCGACCTCCTCTTTCTCCACCTCTCCTCCTCCCCGCCGCGACGGCGACGACGACCTCCTCTCCTCGCTTATCGACCACGAGAGGACGGGCGTCCCCGCCGGGGCCGGGGTGGCCGGAGGCGCCGGCGGCTTCGACCTGTCGCGGATGCACCGCCTCCTCGCGCGCCTCGGGAACCCGCACGCCTCGATCCCGGCGACTATCCACGTCGTCGGCTCCAAGGGCAAGGGGTCGACCGCGGCGATGGTCGCGGCCGCGGCCGGAGCCGCCGGGCTCAGGGTCGCGGCGCTGTCGAGCCCGCACGTGAGGTCGAGGCGCGAGCGGATCGCGTTCGGCGGCGGGATGCTGCCGATCTCGGAGGCGGAG
>Ga0315289_10010238_pt1 | contig 13432 bp, 11 predicted proteins | sample YL17G11_40_MG_FD_203452 | JGI IMG/M metagenome (GOLD analysis project Ga0315289, IMG submission 203452) | Sediment microbial communities from Yellowstone Lake, YNP, Wyoming, USA - YL17G11_40 | ecosystem: Environmental > Aquatic > Freshwater > Lake > Sediment | place: USA: Wyoming | collected...
GGTATCCGGTGTCGCGTGATGTTTCCTTGATGAATCCGCGGATGCTGGGGTCTGGCCTCTTCCTCGCTTTAGGTCCGTCGCCGGGCATGTCGGGTATCATAGCGGCGGGCCGAGCGGTGGTCAACGACGAGCGTCGCCCAGCCTTCGGTACATCTCGTCGAGGATCTCGGGGAGGGGGAGGGGTTGGGAGTGCACGGGCGCGCAGGGCTCGCGTCCGGTGTCGAGACTCTGGTTGCCGATCCTCTCGCCCAGCCCCTCCACGGGGCCGCGGCCCGAGAGGACCGAGAAGATGTCGGCGAGCATCGCCTTTGCGTCGAGGAGGGCCTCCTCGTACAGCTCGAGGAAGCTCGCGCGCGAGACCAGGGCGCTGTCGCAGGGATGGCACCAGGGGGCCTGCTTCGCGTTCAGGACGTCAAGCCCCTCAGGGACCTCGCGCGGGTGGATCAGGGCGAGCCGCCTCTGCCGGAACCCGTCCTTGCTGTCCTTCCTGTAGACCAGTCTCGGGAGCAGCGGGTTCATGTGGTTGGTGAGCGTGTAGAAGAACATTGCGTCGCGGTACGCGTTCTCGATCCTCTTCCTGTCGCGCGATTTGTATCTCATCGCGGGGTAGGTCGCATGCAGGCCCTTCAGCGTCGCCTTCACGACGGCGTACGGCAGCGCTTTGCCGCATCGCACCGCGGGGAGGAAGTCGAACTGCGCCGGCTCCCTGCCGAAACGCTCACGGAGCACCGCCACGTCGATCAGGCGCTCGAGGAAGGGATGGCACTGGAACAGGCGCTTCGTCTCGGGCTTCTGGGGGTCCACCCAGCCCGAGAAGTACCCGATGAAGGGATGGGTGCGCCTGTCGAGCGGCGCGTGCGTCGCGAAGCCGAGGATGAAAGCCGCCAGTTCGCTGTCGGGGGCGACACGGAGGCGAAGGGCCTCGCGCACCATGCTCTCGACGAGCGCGCCGTAGCCGCTTCTGTGGATCGCCACGCCGTAGCGCAGACCCGTCGGCATGGTCCGCTGGTTGTGATAGAAGAAATCGGGTCCCTGGGCGCCGAAGCGGAACAGGTTGCCGTGCGCGGCGAGCAGGTTCTTCCCCGCCTCACCAAGGGACAGTGCGAGAGCCTCCTCCGCGAACAGCGCATGCGTGAAATGGGCCGGCATGGGGATGGTCAGAAGATACTCACCGCACCCGCCCGGCGGCAATAGCGCCGAAGCGCTGGAGCGCCGAAGCGCTGGAGCGCCGAAGCGCTGGAGCGCTGGGGCGCCTACCCGATGTCGAGGCGCCTCGTGCCCACGGGACGGATGGCCAGCTCGTGGCAGGAGGCTTCGCCGAAGATGCCGCGGATGGCCCGCAGGAAACCCTCGAGGAGGGCATCGGGCACGAAGGCCTGGATCGTTCCCGCGAAACCTCCGCCGTGGACGCGCCATGCGCCCCGGCCCCCGAGGATGCTCTGGCTCACCGCGAGGGCGAGCGGGATCCCCTGCTCCTGGACCGCCCCGCGCGGGTAGCAGTTCTGGCACCACATCCAGGAGCTCCGCCCGGATTCGACCACGAGGCGGAGGAACTCATCGAAGCGTCCTCCCTCGAGCGCGGCTACCTGCTCGGCCACGCGCTGATTCTCGTCGAAGAAGTGAAGAGCGCGGAGGACCGCGCGGTCGCCCGCCTTTTCGCGCAGGAGCGCGACGTTCTCCAGGACGCGCTCCCGGGAGAACTCCCGCAGCAGGCGCCCGCCCAGGGCCTGCGCGACCGCCCTCATCTCGTTTGCGATGGCGGCATATTCGTCGTTCAGCTCGGCGTGGCTGCCCCCCGTGTCGACGATGACCACCGAAAAGCCGCTCCCAGCCAGCGGCACGTCGACCTTCTTCACGATGGGGCGGGCGGGATCCTCGAAGTCGATGGCAACCAGCCCGCCGACGGCGCAGGCGGTCTGGTCCATGAGACCGCAGGGCTTGCCGAAATAGGAGTTCTCCGCGTACTGGGCGATCCGCGCGGCCTCGATGTCCGGCATTCGGCCCTCATTATAGAAGGCGTTGAGGATCGCGACGATGAGCACTTCGTAGGCCGCCGAGGAGCTCAACCCCGAGCCCTTCGGCACCGCGCTGGTCATGCGCGCGCGGAAGCCGCCGACCCTCCAGCCCAGCTCCCGCATCCGGGCGCATACCCCGCGGGTGATCGCGGCAGCCGTGTACTTCTCCGCATCCTTCGCGGCCAACTCGTCCAGCGAGACGGCGTGCCGCGGGTAGCCCTCGGATTCGATGATGATGGTCCGACCCGCCGTCTGTGCAGCCACGGCGGCGATGTCGAGGTCGATTGCGGCCGCGAGGACACGCCCTGCATTGTGATCGGTATGGTTTCCCCCGACCTCGGTCCGGCCCGGCGCGCTGAAGAGGTGGAGATCTTCAGCATCGGGGAACGCGGCGGAGAAACCGTCGACAAGAAGAGAGTACCGCGTGAGCTGCCGCCCGATCGAAAGGGGCTTGCTCCCGTAGATTCCCGCGAGGATGTCCCGCGCCGCGCCGCCCGCGAGGGCCGCGGAAAGCTCCCGTGCTGTAGCCATGTCCTCCCTCGGCTTTCGCCCTCGCCTCCGCGCGCCTGCGACGCGCTAGGGCTGGGCTACTTGACTTTTTTGCCGGCTCGCCTACATTGGGGCGAGTCTTCGCCGCTGTAGCTCAGACGGTAGAGCAACGGACTGAAAATCCGTGTGTCATCGGTTCGATTCCGATCGGCGGCAATCCCCGAAAAGAGAAGTTCTGCGCTTGCGCTCCGTCGCCCGAGCTGCGGCTTTCATCATTCCCTCACACTCCTGCCGGCGATGTACTCCAGCGCAGCAGACACCAGCAATCCCGACCTTGTTTCCCCTTCCTTCTCGGCGAACGAGTCGATCTTCGTCAGCAGCTTTTCGGGGACGGTGATGTTGATTCGTCTTGCCCTCTCCGAGAGCTTGCTCAGGTCCACCGAAACGATGCCCCAGACAATGTCCTTCTCCCTATGCCTTTTCTTCAAGGAATCAATCGAGCTTGGGGAGGGAATGGGATCGTTGTCCATCAGCAGCCCTTCGATGTGGGTGAGGATGGCTTCTTCCGCATTCTCCAGCGCAGACTCCATGTTTTCCCCCGCGGAAAAGCAACCCGCAAGATCGGGAACCGTGACTCCGTAGTCGCTATCGGGATCCTTCTGTAGTAGTATAGGGTACCTCATGTCAGCTTCTCCATTCCATGCCGGCCTGTCTGAAGATGCTCCTGACCGTTCCGATCGGCAGGTCTCGCTTCGGGTGGGGAACCGTGATCTTTCCCGGCTTCGTCGGGTGCTTGAACTGATGGTGGCTTCCCCTGATGTTGTGGACGTACCAGCGATCCAGTTGGAGCATTCGGATGATATCCGAACTCTTCACGTGTGTATAGTACACACTGCACGGATTCCTGTCAAGAGGATATGTCCGATCGACCTGCCCGAATCTCCCGCGTCGGCGTCAGGCCCTGTGCCCGAACGCCCTGGCCGCGCTCACCGCTGCGTCCCACCCCTCCACCAGCGCGCCGCGCTCCCGCTCGTCCATGCCGGGCTCGAAGATCGTCTCCGCCTGCCAGATGCCCGAAAGCTCCTCCCTCCCTTTCCAGAACCCGACCGCGAGGCCGGCCGCGAATGCGGCGCCCAGCGCGGTGGTCTCGTGGCTTCGCGGCCGCACGAGCGGCACGCCGAGAAGATCGGCCTGGAACTGCATGAGGAAGGCGTTGAGCGATGCCCCTCCGTCCACGCGCACCGACCGGATCGATCTGCCCGCGTCCTTCTGCATGGCCTCCACCAGGTCGCGGGTCTGGAAAGCGACGCTCTGCAGGCCCGCCCGCACGATGTGCTCCTGCCGGGTGCCCCTCGTGATGCCGAAGATCGCGCCCCGCACGTCGGGGTCCCACTGGGGAGCGCCCATGCCGACAAATGCGGGCACGAAGTATACGCCCCCCGTGTCGGACACCGACCGGGCGAGCGTCTCCGACTCCGCGGCAGAGGAGAGGATGCGAAGCTCGTCGCGGAGCCACTGCACGACCGCTCCCCCAATGAACACCGAGCCTTCCAGCGCGTACTCGAGGCCCTGGCCGAGGTCCCACGCGACAGTCGTGAGAAGCCGGTTCCTCGATGCGATGGCCTGGGCGCCTGTGTTGAGCAGGCAGAAGCACCCCGTGCCGTAGGTCACCTTGACCGACCCCGGCTCAAGGCACGCCTGGCCGAGCAGGGCGGCCTGCTGGTCGCCGAGATCGCCGCAGACGGGGATTTCCGCGCCCAGCCATTCGCGCCGCGCCGTGCCGAAGGCGGACGAGGAGGCGGTGACCCGAGGAAGAATCTGGGCGGGAATGCCGAGCGCCGAAAGGATCTCGGGGTCCCATCGCCCCGCCCGGATGTCGAACAGGAGCGTCCTCGACGCGTTCGAGGGGTCGGTGAGGTGGGCGCCGGTCAGCCTGTGCACGAGCCAGGAATCGACGGTGCCGAAGCACAGCCCGCCGTTCTGCGCCCTCGCTCGCATGCCCGGCACGTTCTCGAGAAACCACATGATCTTCGTGCCCGAAAAGTACGGGTCGAGCAGGAGGCCGGTCCTCTCGTTGATGAGCTTCTCCAACCCCTGCGCGGCGAGGGTCTGGCAGATGCCCGTGGTGCGCCTGTCCTGCCAGACGATCGCCGGGCCCAGCGGCTCGCCCGTCTTCCTGTCCCAGAAGACGGCGGTCTCCCGCTGGTTGGCGATGCCGATCGCCGCGATCTGGGAGGGGGACGCCTTCGCCGCTGCCAGCGCCTCCCGGGCCGCGGCGAGCTGCGTGCCCCATATCTCCAGCGGATCGTGCTCGACCCAGCCCGGCCGGGGGTAGCCCTGCGTGAATGGCTTCTGCGCCTTTGCCAGCTCCCGTCCCGAACGATCGAAGAGGATCGCCCGTGAGCTGGTGGTTCCCTGGTCGAGGGCGAGGATGCAGGTCTGCATGCGGGGAGTATAGGCGGGTGCTACTTCGGGGGCAAGACGCGGGAGGCGTAGGGACCGGATTCCACGTCGCAGCCGGATTTCGTGTCGAAGGCGGAGACGCGGAACGTGAAATCCTCGCCGAGCCCCGGCAGTGCCGCGGCGATCCGGTTCAGCTCGATGGGTCCGGCCGACTTGTCCGCGGCGAAGCTCATCTTGAACCGTCCGTCGCTCCCATAGACCCGCACCTCGGGCTTCTCATAGGGTCCGGTCACGACGATCGCGCCGTCCTTCACCTCCGCCCGCGGATAGACCTGCTCGTCCGCTTTCGGCCTGTCGGACGGGATGGTGAAGGTCTGCTCGACGGTCTCGCCCCCCGCGTCCTGCAGCATGACCCTGTAGTCGCCGCCGGGGAGGGGGAGGGTGCCCGGCACGGCGAGGGTGTTGGTTCCGATCCATGTCTCGCCCTCTGCCATGGACTTGACCCAGGAGCTCGCCTCCACTTTCCAGAACAGCTCCGCATCGTCGCCGATGACGTAGAACGCGCTCAGGTCCTCGATGCCGTCGGGATCGCTCGCCACGAGGAAGACGCTGAGAGACTCGGAGGCGCCTCCGGTCTGCGGGTCGCGCGCATAGGTGACCCGTGAGAACACGCGCGAGATGACCGGCGGCTTCCCGCTGCAGCCCGCGGCCAGGGCGAGGCAGGCGGCGATCGCCAGAAGAAGGGCCGCTCGGATCGCGCGACCGGTGCAGCGTCTCATAGCCCCTCGAGCACGGCGGTGCGCCTGCAGTCTGCGAGCCTGCGCTTCATGTAGTCGACGTCCATCTCGAGCTCGTGCACGAGGCGGAGGAACAGGTCGTTGGGCACGAGGTTCTGCTCGGCGAAGAGGAACAGCAGCGCCTTCTCGGCGATGCAGGAGACGCGGAGGGAGTTCATCATGATCTCGCCGTAGGCCGGCTTGAAATGGGCGAACAGCTGCGACTTCTCGATGTCGCCCTTGATGCGCTCCAGCTCCCTGCGCAGCGGCGCGGCATCGCCCTTTGATGCCTGCTCGCCCAGAGGCTTCAGCGCGAGGAAGGTGTATTCCTTGCCCGGCAGGTAGTGATGGTCGTCGCAGCGCGTGCTGTAGTTCGGCTCGCGCGGGTCGTTCACTTCCCTGTCGCCCCCGATCACGATGAGCGGGTCGAAGTACAGCGCCGGGCACTCCCTGCCGCCGACGGTGTAATAGCGGTACGTGTAGTAGGAGTCCTCGATGCACTCGGGGTGCTCGCAGTAGGCGGTGAGGGGGAAAACGTCGGTGGCGGTGTCCAGCAGCAGCCGCGCGGTGGTGTTGAAGATCTCCCGGCGGAAGTTGAGGATGAGCGAGGGGAAGATGAAGGTGAGGCCGCGGTCCCGCGAGGCCCTCTCCACCACATAGGCCAGCCTCTCCTCGTAGAAGGCCGCCTCGTCGATGATCCAGGTGCCCACGAGCGGGTTCTCGTCGATGATCCTCTCCAGATCGAAGGAACTGGAGATCTCGGCAATGTTCTTTCCGCAGCGCACGTACCCGCCCCTGTAGGGCAGGGCGTCCTTCGGGTAATGGGGAAACCTCTTCATGTCGAGGGCGGAGCGTATGAAGAACACGAGACGCCTGTCCGCGCCGTCCGTCCGCGTCTTCTCGGCCGCGGGACCGGTTTTCTTCAGCGCGACCTCGGAGTCGCGCCAGACCCGGGCCGAGAACTCGGTCTTCCCCGACCCCATGGACCCGATGACGAGGATCCGGCGCGCGGGACGGGTGAAGTCGAAGTGGTTGAAGGAGCGGTGGACCCTGACCTCGGGAAACCCGAGGCTCTTGAGGAACGTGCTGGTGTCGTGGCTGTCGCTCGCGGCGTCCATCCCGCAGAGCATAGCCCGGAGGTTGTGCGGCGTCAATCGAGGCGGCCGTGTCCTCAGCGGTGGACGACCTCGATGCGGGCGCCGGCCTCCGTGAACTCCCGCACCACGTCGTCCGATATGCCGGCATTGGTGAGGATCTTCTCCACCTCCTCCAGCGAGGCGTAGTGGATGAAGGAGTCGCGGTTGAACTTCTCCGAGTCGGCGAGGATATACACGTGCGTCGCGCGGCGGAGGATGATCTCGTTCATCTTCGCGGTCTGCTCGTCGGTGGTCATGAATCCGTAGCGGATGTGGACGGCATCGGCGCCGAAGAAGGCGCGGGTCACGTGGAACAGCCGCAGGGTGTCCTCGGTGATCGGTCCGCACACGTCGCGCCGGTCGACCCGGACCTCCCCCCCGACCAGGATCACCTTGCACCAGCGGGCGAGAGCCTCGGCGAGGGCGAGGGAGGGAGTGAGCACGACGATGTCCTTCGGGGAACCGGACTGTATGCGCAGCGCGAGGGCCTCGGCCAGCTTCAGCACGGTCGTTCCCGAGTCGAGGAAGATGCGGTCGCCCGGGTATACCATCTCCGCCGCTGCCCGGCCGATGAGGGCTTTCTCCCGGCTCCTGTGAGTCGAGGAGAGGTAGTAGGAGTAGCCGGTGCCCAGATGCGGGGCCAACCGCACCCCTCCGTGCGTGCGGATGACCTTTCCGTCCTTGTCGAGCTGGGCGAAAAGGCGCCGCACGGTGGCCTCGGAGATGGCGAGGGATTCCGCCACGGTCTTCACGTTGAGCTGGCGGTTGTGCTGGAGCATCTCCAGCAGGCGCGAGGAACGGGCTTCCTTTTTTTTCATGGTCACTCCTGTGCTCAGACTGTACGACAAATGATCGTTTCGCTCAATCCCGACTTGACCTATTCCCGCAATTCCACGATACTCCCCGAAAACGCCCACGGATGACCATCCGGCCAAGAGAGTAAGGACATGAAAGCGAAGAACGCGTCGAGTACATCTCCCGCGGGGATCTCCCGGTCCCTCGCCGATCTGCTCGGGAAGCAGTACGTCGAAGCGGCCTGCGCGGCGCGCGCGTTCGTCGAGGGAGGCGATGCGCGGAAGCTCCTGGCCGTGGCCAACGAGAAGGTCGACTTCTATCCCGAGAGCTTCGCCCGGCGCGTGGATGAGCTCGTGCCCCTCATCGGCACGAAGGTCTGCGAAGGGCTCGCCGGCTCGGCCCGGGGGGCGGGTTCCCGCGGCTTCCGCGAGGCGAGCAAGACGGCGCCCGCCCCGCTCACAGGGCTGAGCTTCCTCCGGGTCGGCGAGGATGGACGGCTGTACTTCGCGTCAAAGGCCGAGCACTACCATCTCTCGATCGGCCACAGCTTCCCCGGCTTCCGCCTCCTCGAGAACGCGCGCCGGTTGGGCATCCCCAACACGACGCACAACAATACGCGCGGGCATATCACCCGCACCCTTGAGGAGGAACTGGTGGCCGCGGCCAACGGCCTCACCCGTGATCAGCGCCCCGAGCTGGACAAGGTCCTCGCCTCCGAGGGGGAGCGCGTTCTCAACAGGGTCATCAACCTCGAGACCGGCAGCCTCGTGGTCGAAGCTGCGCTCAAGATGGTCCTGGCGCGGTTTTACAAGTTCGAGAATGAGCACCCGGACCCCCGATATTCCGGCAGGACGCCCGTGATTCTCGTGATGGGCGACTACGAGGGCGGGATCGGGGCGAACTATCACGGCACCACGACCCTCACGCAAGTGATGCGGGGCCTGTGGCCCGCGCTCGGCGGCGCCCTCGAGAAGGCGAACACGCTCCTCGTGCGGCCGGTGATGATCAACGACATCGCGGACTTCGAGCGCGTGCTCAAGGAATGGGACTCGGGCGCGCACAAGGTGGCGGCCTTCTTCCATGAGATCGTGCTGATGAACTACGGCGCGGTGCGCCTCGAGGAGGAGTACCTCCGAAAGGCCTACGCTCTTTGCCAGGAGCGCGACGTTCCCGTTGTGGCAGACGAGATACAGTCCTGCATCTGGTCGCCCGAGATATTCATGTTCCGCGAGTACGGCTTGGCCCCCGACATCGTCTCGGCGGGCAAGGGGTTCCCTGGCGGCGAGTACCCTGCCGCGCGCGTCCTGGCCACCCCGGCAATGGACAGCCTTCAGCAGTTCGGGGCCCTTGTCACCAACGGCCAGGAGGAGCTCGCCTCGCTCGCCTTCCTCATCACCATCGAGTTCGCACGGGCGAACGCGGACTACACGCGCGAAACGGGCGAGTACTACGAAGCGGAGCTGAAAGCGCTCGTGAAGCGTCACTCCGCCCTGCTCGAGAAGATGGAGGGGAGACGGCACCTCGCTTCGCTGTTCTTCCGCGACGGGAAGAAAGTCGGGACGTTCGTCCAGGCGCTCAACGCGGCGGGGATCGACATCAGCGTGCAGAGCTACAAGGCGAAGTGCCCGCCCGGGTGCCTCACCAAGCTTCCCCTCACAACGACGCCGACGGCGGTCGACTTCCTTGTCGGGAAGATGGACGAGGCGCTGAGGAAACTGTCCTGAGCGGCCCGCGGGGGCCCGCTCCTGCATCGCGATTCGTGAGTTCGGGAGGTTTTCATGGCTGCGCGAAAGAAGGTTCGATTCGGCATCATCGGGCTGGGCCTGATGGGCCGGGAGTTCGGCAGCGCGATCGGCAGATGGTGCCACCTGCTGTTCGACGGTCCCGTGCCCGAGCTCGCCGGGATTTGCGACACCAGCGAGAAGTCCCACGCCTGGTTCAAGGACAACTTCCCGACAATCGAGATTGCAACGACGCGCTATGAGGACCTGCTCGCTTCGAAGAAGGTCGACGCGATCTACTGCGCCGTTCCGCACAACCTCCACGAGAAGATCTACATCGACATCGTCAGGGCGGGGAAGCACTTCATGGGCGAGAAGCCCTTCGGCATCGATAGGAAGGCGAATGCCGCGGTCATGCGGGTGATCGAGGAGAACCCGAAGGTGTTCGTCCGCTGCTGCTCGGAGTTCCCGTACTTCCCCGCCTCGCAGAGGATGATCACGTGGATCCGGGAGGGGAGGTTCGGCAGGATCATTGAGGTGCGGGCGGGCTTCCACCATTCCAGCGACATGGACGTGACCAAGACGATCAATTGGAAGCGGATGGTGGAGGTGAATGGCGAGTACGGCTGCATGGGCGACCTCGGCATCCACACCCAGCACATCCCCTTCCGCATGGGATGGATTCCGAAGATGGTGCATTCGACCCTGTCGAAGATCGTCACCGAGAGGCCCGATGGGAAGGGTGGAATGGCTCCCTGCCTGACCTGGGACAACGCCACCCTCACCTGCACGGTCGACCACGCCGATGGCTACACCTTCCCGATGTTCCTGGAGACCAAGCGCATGGCCCCGGGCCAGACCAACACGTGGTACATCGAGATCGACGGCCTGAAGGCGTCGGCCCGGTTCAATACACGCGAGCCAAAGTCGTTCTATTATTCACTGGCCGAGGGCAAGGAGCAGCCCTGGTGCAGGCTCGACCTCGGCTACACGCCGGCCGTGCCAACGATCACGGGAAGCATCTTCGAGTTCGGGTTCTCAGACGCCCTGCTTCAGATGTGGGCCGCGTTCCTGCTGGAGTTGGAGAAGGGGACCCCGACGGTGTTCGGCTGTTTCACCCCCGAGGAGACGCGGCTCTCGCACGCGGTCCTGACAGCGGCCCTCGACTCGAACAAGAAGGCGAGCGTGGAAAAGGTCGTCCTGTAGGGGCGGTTGCCCGCGCGTCCCGCTACCAGGTGTCGCCGTTGTCGATCGACTTGGCCACTTTCAGATCGCCGTTGGTGAAGTCGTAGTAGGCGATGTACACGCTCGTTCCGTCCACCGCGATCGAGGTCGACTTGCCGACGGGATTCGAACCGAGGCCTATATCGACAACAATCGGGGGAGTGATCCAGGTCGCGCCGAGATCGTCCGAGCGCGTGAACAGCAGATCGCCGCTCGTGGCATGGAAATGAGAGACATAGATCTTACCTGCTGATACCGCGATGGACGGAGAGATGCCGCCGTTGAGACTGACTACACGCGGTCCAGAGAAAGTTGCCCAGGCGTCCGCCGATTTCGCGAACTTCAGGTTGCTCCCGTCGAAGTATGACACGTACACGTTCGTTCCATCCAGTGTCGCGATGGAAGTGCCGCCGAGGTCAGTCAACGGGGCGATATCGACGTCGACCGTCTGCCAGGCGGTCCCCCCATCGGTCGATTTGGTCACCGCGAGCTTTTGCGTCGTAATGTTCTGGTGGGCGATGAAGACCGCCGTTCCCTGTACCGCGATCGAGCTGAACTTCCCGATGTCGTCGCTTGTGAGGGGGTAGACGAGCCCTCCCGCGATCCAATTGGAGCCGCCGGAGGTCGATTTGGCAAAGAAGAGTTTTCCCGTGCCCATCGTCTTTGCATAGTAGCTAGCATAGTACGTATCGTCCGCACCCGAGCCTGCCGCAAGCGAGCAATCGTTTAAAACGGTGTTTGCGACATCGGGGTGCGTCGCGACATCGAACCAGGCCGCCCCGCTATCGGGTGACTTTCTTGCACGGAGGCGCTGCCCATCCTGGTAGATCAGGGCGATATCGAAGAAAGAACCCTTCTGCCGAATGGCAATCGCGGAAGGATTGCCGGCAATGTCAGCGCTGGAAGTCGCTGGCTTCGTCGCCCATGTCATTCCTCCGTCAGAGGAGCTTGCGAACCTAGTGGGCCCTGAGGGAGCATTGAAGTAGCTGATGAAGACATTGCTTCCTGACACCTTCATGGAGGCGTATTTCCCTACATTGTTCGTCGAGTCGATTGTTTTGACCCCGAACCACCCTGCGTAGTTCGGGTTCAGCGGATCCTTGGGATTCTCCCTGTCGTTGGGGCCCGAGAAGAGCTCGCAGGTGAGCAGGAGCGGGAGAGCGAAGAGAATGGCGACGATCTTGGCTGCTTTCATTCATCTACCCTCAATAGGCGATGGACAGGCTGAGAAGGGTCGTACCCGGGCGCGGGCCTGGCAGGATCGAGACCTTCGGCGAGGGTGCGGCGATCTTTGGCGGGAGGAGGAGCACTGTGCCGAGAACTGATAACCCTAGGCCACCGGTCGTCAGTCCGATTCCCAGCCACGTGGACTTTCTCCAGGCGCCCACTGCCTCCACGTAGTCGGCGTACAGAGCATCGAAGTTCGTGGTCGCTGCCATGTACACGTCCCACGTATTGTTTTTCCATGGCGCGTCCTGGGCGATGGCAATATAGAGGAAGTAGCCCCCCGTCCCCAGGCACGCGATGCCCGCGGCGAGAGTAGCGATCCCCGCGATCTTCTTCCCGCTCGCCGGAGCGGCCGGAGCTTTCGGCGCTTTTACGACTGCGGCCTTCTCCGGCTCCTTCTTCTCGGGCTCCTTCTTCTCCGTGGTCGCTGCGGCCTTGGGAGTCTCTGCCGGCGTGGTTCCCGCGAGCTTGGCTGAGAGGTTGGGGAAATCGTCGAGGATCTCGTCCAGGCTGGCGTAGATGCCATCGGCCGTTGCAAGGGTCTTCCCGCTCTCGGTCTCCAGGAGTTTCGTCGACATGACGAACTTCTTGCCGACCGTTCCGATGTTGCCGACCACGATCATCTCGGCGGCGAGCAGTTTCCCGATCTTCAACTGGCAGGTCTCGTCGGTGCAGCCCGTCGCGGAGAACTCGATTTCCTTCAGGATGTTCTCGCGCTGGGTCACGTCGATCACCGTGTATTTCCCGGTCTGGAAGAACGAGGAGGAGAGCAGGGAGATGATCTGCCGCATCTCGCTCTCCGACACGCCGCCGGACATCTTGAAATCCAGGACGGTGATGATGGGCTTGCCCGGTTTCTCCTCAGCGGAGAGGGGCGCGAAGACTGCCAGGAGGAGGGCGAGCACGATGAGAGCCTTTTTCATTTCACACTCCTGGGATGAGTCTTATGCATCGAGCATAGTCCTGTTTTAGCGAAATCGCAAGGGCACCGGCCCGCAGGCCGGTCCCTCAGCGCACGACCGCGACGCCGAGCAGGCGGCACAACTCCTCGAGCTCGCCCGTCACGTCGCCGTAGGCGAGGATGTAGTGCTGGCTCAATACCTTCTGGGCGAAGTCCTCGACAGGGGTGTCAAGGATCACCTCGAGGCTGGGCAGTTGCGGAGCAGGCGGGGCCCAGCCGCACTCCTCCCACTTGCGGGGCGTGACGGCCTGACCGGTGACGATGTGCATGGAGTAGCTCTCGCCCCTGCTGGTGAGCCTGCAGAGCGTGACCCTGCCCGTCTTCACCTTCGAGACGCTCAGAATGCCCTCGCCGAAGTCGCCGAACCTGCTGGGCAGGACCGTGAGCTTCCCGTCCACCACCTCGCGGGGTACGAAGTCGGGCACTCCCACGAGCACCCTGTCCTCCATGAACTCGTAGAACTCGAAGTAGGCCGCGATCTGGCCCGTAAGCATCCGCACCATGACCTGGGTCACGGCGCCGGGGCTGTCGTTCTCGGGGACTGTGCAGATCTCGGGGTCTTCAGAGAGAAGGGTGAAGATCATCGACGGCGGGAAGCCGAGCAGCTTCTTGAAGCCGTCCACATCGATCAGTGACACGGCCTGCCAGCCCCGCTCCTTCGCCTTGTCGCGCACCGCGATGTACC
>Ga0315289_10010239_pt1 | contig 13431 bp, 13 predicted proteins | sample YL17G11_40_MG_FD_203452 | JGI IMG/M metagenome (GOLD analysis project Ga0315289, IMG submission 203452) | Sediment microbial communities from Yellowstone Lake, YNP, Wyoming, USA - YL17G11_40 | ecosystem: Environmental > Aquatic > Freshwater > Lake > Sediment | place: USA: Wyoming | collected...
GCTTCCTTTTTTATGACGAAGGGCAATTCCTCATAGATATGCTGGAGTAGGGAGTTCATCTTATCTACCTGAGATTGAAGTTTGACAAACTCCATCTCCTCTTTATCTCCTATAGGACCTCTTTTTAAAAGTTTCTCCATGCGCGGAATCAAGTCTTTACAGAAAGTTTCAACCGCAGCCATATCGGGAAAACCATTCTCTATAAGGTTTTCTTCGTCCGCAGACAGTAGCCTCTTAGCTGGCTGGAATACCTTCGGTGTGAAAGGTATTTCGGCAAACTTGTCGAGTTGTTCTACAAGGCGATGAGCTTCATCATAAATAGCTATTTCTCGTGTGGGAATCCCCTGTAAAGAGAAGAGAAGCATATTAGAGTAGTTCATTAACGTAAGAGGAGCGCATTTTATAGCTTCACTTCTTGCCGTGATATAAGGGCAAATACCCTCACCTTCACACTCTTTAGATATATCTTTCTTAGATGGTAAATTCAAACCGCAAGGAGCTTCACCGCAAGATATCTTACGTCCATCGTCGTCTCGGTACTTAGCACATGTGTAATTGTTTTTACCTTTAAGCAAAGCAAGATGTGCTGAAAAATCTTTATAGATTTGATCCTGTAAAGATTTCTCAACAGTAGCTATGTAAGCTTTACGATAAAAACGCGCTATGGCTAAAGCAATAGGACTCTTACCCGAGCCACAAGGAGCGCGTACAATAACTACAGGCACTCGCTCAAAAGCATCCACTATTTTACATAGCGTGTCTTCTTGGTGTGTACGGAATTCCGAATGAGGAAACCAATTTTTCCAATTTTGCCCAGACATATATGCGCTCCGTTAGAGAACTTCGCCTGAGATCATACTGGCTAGGATAAATGCATGACTTAACGGACGAGCCACATTCTGAACCACCTCGGCTAAGGTCATATCGTAAGCTAAATGATCGTAACCATCATCGGCATATAAATGGATATCTTGGTAGATTTCCAACATATTCTTCAGCTTAAGGATTTGACCCGAGCAATGATTTAATACCGCCGCCGTATACTGAGGTATTAAAATGGTGTGTCTAGCTGAAACTAAATCCATCTTCTTACCATGCCAAAGAGCACCTAAAGGTTTTCTGTCACCTAAAGGATTTCTTACGCCATGATTTTTAGAAAAACCCGCATCGCGCCAAGTGTAATATGCTGTAGTAGGATTACTTGCAGCATCAGTATACTCTTCATACAAGAGCGAGAATTGCCATAGGTTTTCCAGATTCTTTGCCTGTCCACCTACAGGTTCTAAAGTTAGAGGGGATAAAAAACGAAACTCGTCTTTACCTGTATGCGACACATCAACCACTATCCCGCTAGTAGGTTGAAAACCCGAAGGACCAAAAACATGTATCACCTACGTCTCCTCTTGAGGATTTTGAGCTTTCTCTTTCTCCTCGAATCGTTGAAACCGAGCACTTCTTTCCATCGAGGTCTCAGGCTTACGAGATATTTTAAATCTCGGTGCGTGCATCGCTATAGGATACCCCAGCGCCTGGAAATGCAGCATTGTTTCAATGTTCTCCACCATATAAAAATCGCAGAGAGTATCTTCAAAAATTGTTTCCACTTTCTTGATGTCCTCAGCTATCAATGCCTGATGACGCCGGTACTCTGGACTATTTAGACGAATACTTTCCGCATTCTTTTCTAACTGCTGTGCTTGAAATTGAGCCTTTAAGACATCGTAAAGTTCCATTATTGAACTTTCAAATCGATAGAGTCAAACATCTGAATTAAATCCACCGACTTACCTTCAGCGTAAAGCTCCCATTTTGTAGGCTCTTTACCTGCGGCAGTCAAAATGACAGCTCGCTTCTCGCCTGTAAGAGCAGGGTTGTAAAGCAGCATATAGCGCGTAGTACGGTATTGCTTATTCGTTACATCTTGCCCAGCTAAAATTTGATATCCTGCCTCTTTGCTATACGGATGCCGATGCGCTTCCACAAGTACCTCTGTAAAAAAATTGTTTTTGATTCTGGGAGAAATCTTAGGTGAGCGGATTTTAAAAAGCAACACTAGAAATTCTAGCAGGTCTGCGTTACCTTTTCAGGCAACACCCGCAGGAGATTTTTAAAAGTGGCTCACTGGAAAACTGAGAAATATGCGGAACATTTAAAGAAAAACCATGAAAGTCGTGCAACCGTCTGCCGGTACGACGAGTGCCCCCGGTTTAGCCGCTGCGAAATGATTCCAGCACAGGGCATGCTGTTCGCCAGCAGCAAGGCTCATGCCTTATTTGTTACCGATACCGTATCCGAAGACGAAGCAGACCTCCACATGCCCGCTGTGAATCCGGCAGGTAGGCTTCTTCGAGAGGCTATGATCGCACATGTCCTTACCCAGAAGAAAATACCTTTCCTCATCACCAAACTGTTTCGCGCCTATATTGGGGATAAGCAACCTAGAAGTTTTGAAAGCAAACTATGCTTTTCTCATTTCCTTAAAGAGGTCAAACAGAACCAACCCAAGCTTGTAGTCGCCCTAGGCATAGGCGTCTTTAATGCCTTATATACTCAAGCCATTAATAAAATGGATCTTCCATCTAAGGAAGAGCATAAAATAAGTAAGATGCGGGGGAAATTCTTTGATTTCCATTTCGAGGATGGAGTAAAAGTAAAAGTACTAATAACGCATAGTCCTGGTGCTGTTATGCAGACTCCAGCTTTATATAAGCTCTTCAAAGAAGATGCACAAATCATCTCGGAATTTTTCCTCACCGGAGGAGAGATATCTAAAAAGGCAAGTTTCAAAGTAGAGCGCATTGATAAGCTAGAAACGGTTAAAGATGTATTCGAGTACCTAGACTTTTTAAGATACGGCTTAAAAGAGCCGTCCATTATTGCCTTTGATACTGAGACTAGAAATCTTAATAGGCGATATAACAATGCTTTCCTCACCTGGCAATTTTCACATGCAGAGGGTATTGGCGTCTCGTTCCCTATACATCATAGGGACAAGCCACTGTTTATCGACCCTAAACTACAGGCGAAGCTTGTAGAAAAGATGCATGGGCTGCTTAATGCCACCCAAGCGGAGACTAATATAAATTGGTTTGTTGGACATAACATCAAATTCGATTTGGGGGTTTTGTGGGGATTACTTAAAATTATCCCAAGAGACCCCAGAGTGAACGTACCCTGGTGGTGTACGATGCTTGCGGCGCACTGGTTGGATGAAAATAGAAAAGGTCTCAAAGGCTTTTTGTCTGGATCGCCTTTTTCCTTAAAGACTTTCGGTGTTGAATTTTTTAACTTCTACTTTGAAGAAGAAGCCTTAGACCGCAGAGGGGATGGAGCCTTAGAAGAGTTGACTCTGGATCAGCTTTACACTTACGGCGGTACCGATTCCGTATTAACAAGAGCTATTGCTTTTCACCAAATTAAAGTGCTTGCACCTCAAGAGCCTAATAATGCTACAGCTACACTCAAGAAATTTGTAAAGCATTACTACTTCCCTACATCAGTGTCTCTAGCAGTATTAGAATGTAATGGCATCTATGTTAAAAGTGATCATTTGTCCTACCTACAAAGCGAAGATTCGCCAGTATGGAATAGGATGAATGAGATAGAGCATAAGATGCAAAACTTACCTGAGGTACTGGAATTCAGAAATGTATATAAAGATAAGATCGGCGGTAAGGTAAAGAACGCATCACAGTTTGAAGCAAACTTATGGGGATCCGGCGACGAAATCCCCTTACTCGATTTAAATAAACAAGATGTGCAACGCCTATTCTATTTAGACTACCTTAGACTACCACCACTTAAGTTCTCTAAGAAAACAGGGGAACCAACCCTTAACTCTAGATTTTTAGAACAATACAGTAAGCCAGCAGTATACCGCGATAGTTTTAAAATTAAAGAATCCTTCTTATCGTATTACGGCGAAGAAATAGGGCGTGATGAAAAAGATGGAACACCCCTATACAATGAAAATCCCCTTCAGCTAGAAGGTGAATACCGTAAGCTCAAGAAACTTGGGACAGCTTACTTAGATGGTATGGAAGGGTACCTAAGGGATCCTAACGGTGATTGCGTCGATAGTAGAGTAAGAGCTTCTTACAATGCCCATGGTACGGATACCGGGCGTCTGTGCGTGGCAAAAGGCACTCTTGTAAGTTGTGTAGTAGCAGGTTCATATCCTATAGAGGAGGTGATGGCAGGGGATCTTGTTTATTGTTACGACGATCTCCCAGCACTACAAATTAGAAAGGTAGTGTGGGCAGGTAAAACAGGACATAAGAACGTAGTTCGCATCCACTTCACTGGCTGGCTTAGCCTCTCGCTTGGGGGAGGGCATTTAGATGTCACCCCGGAGCATAAGGTACGCTTAGTAGATGGGTCTTATGTTGAGGCTAGGAAATTAGACATAGGGCAACACTTATTAGGTCCGTCTTATCAAGTTGTCACCGCGTTAGAATACTTAGAGGAACCTGTAGATGTATACGATTTGGAGGTGGAGGGGGAACATAATTTTATAGCCTCTGAAATTTGTGTTCATAATTCCTCCTCTCGCCCCAATCTTCAACAATTACCCGGCAGAGGCAAGGTAGCAAAAGTTGTAAAGAATATGTTCCAAGCTGAACCTCCCAGTGACCGTTTTCCGCAAGGGACTATCCTTTTACAGGGGGACTATAAAACTGCCGAAGTAAGGTGGGGGGCTATTTTCGCTAAAGATACTAACCTCATTAAAGTCTTCCAGGATTCTGCAAAGCTTATTACGGAAGCCTGTAATAATGATGATATATCTGACGAGGATTTCCAGTCAGCTAACTTAATGGCTGACCTTCATCGTCGTACCGCTTCGCTTATGTTTGGAATGCCTGCCGATAAGGTAACGGATGTCCAGAGGCAGAATTCAAAATGTATCCTGGGATCTTCTCTTCTTTATACCGATCGTGGCATCTTGCCTATATCTTCTTTAGTTACTGACCTAAATGATGACATGTGGGTACAACCAGTCTTCGGAACTAACACCGCCTCGATAAGTGGTTCAGTTGAAATTGTAGCGGTAAATCACAAGTGGGTTGAAGAGACCATATGCTTAGAGAGTGCCCTAGGCACGCAGATTGAAGGAGACGAAGATCACCCACTGTTGGTCTGGAAAGACTGCCGCCTCGTTGAAATGAAAATGAAAGACATCGCCTTAGGCGACTACTTGGTGATTTCCAGAGAAAATGACATTTGGTCTAAAACATCCCCCGCTATTCCGCGTGAAACTACTTTAAAAAAGTTCCCTAAACAAATGTCATCAGACCTGGCATGCATTTTAGGACACTTTGCCGCTGGAGAAAACTTAGGCTGCATCGATAAATCCCTAGAAATGCTCAAAGATTTTCAGCGCGGCGTAGCCTCGTGCTTCGGTGTGGATTTGGAAATCCTCCGACTTCCAATCCAAATAAAAAACTTCCTCCTAGATATTAGTTTGGGCAAAGCTACCTGGGGAACGCGGCGCGTACCGCCAATAATATTTTGTTCGCAAAGAGAAGAAGTGATTGATTTTTTACGAGCCTATTACGCGGGTGACTGCCTTGTTAATCATAATACCATAATCACCACATCTACATCTAAGTTACTCCTGGAGGATATACAACAACTGTTGCTTAACTTAGGCATCATTAGCACTCAGTTCCAAGACCCTAGGGGATACTACTACGCCTTAAGGATAACGCTCGGGGATTCAATAAAATTTGCAAAGATAATAGGTTTTACATGCCCTAATAAGAATGAAAGAGCGTCACGCCCTTTGACGACACATGATGCTCGATACAGCATTTATGGTCTTGAAACTCACGCCTATCTAACACCCGTAGTTAAAAAAACCTTACATAAAGAACGTGTGAAAGTTTACGATATAGAAGTGAAAGACGCGCGACACACATTCGTAACTAACGGATTTTATTCTAAAAATTGTATAACGTTCGGACTAATGTTTGGCATGACTACAAAAACGCTGGCGGAAAATAACGGCTGGACTGTTGAGGAGGCTGAGGACAAACTTGCGCGTTATTTTTCTGCGTTCCCTGAGCTTGAAAGGTGGCTTAAGCGTATCCCTGAGATTGCTAAGCAGAAGGGTTACGTTGAGACCTTTATGGGTCGGCGTCGTAGGTTAAAGCATTTCCTTGAGATGGGTAAACTTGCTGACTCCTGGAAGCATCTGAGTGAGGGTGAGCGTAAAGCCATGAACACGTCTATCCAGGGGCAATCCTCTGACGGGGGTACTATTGGGGTATTCACTTTCATTCAATACATTTTCGATCATAACCTTGAAGAGCGTTGGTTGGTTGAAAACGTAGTGCATGATTCCTGCTTAGTGCAAGTTCCTTGGGAGGATGCTAAAATCGCTTTAGCGGCGATGAGTCAATGCTTTGTAAAAGATATGCAAGACTATATCGAAGCCCATTGGGGTTGCCACCTACCTATAGAAATTGCCATGGAATTCGAGATAGGATTAAAATATGGCGCTCTAGAAAAATGGGATGGGCGGAAAAAATCTCTCGATAACATTTTAAACACGTTAGAAAATGCTAAAGAAGAAACGTGGAGAAAATCAACTGCACCTAAGAAGCCACCTAAATCCCTAGATTTTGTGACGTTCCACGGTGCCTAATACAAGGGGGTTTTTTTGAAACTTAAAGAATTAAAAGCAGTATTGAATGCTCTTGGCGACCGCTACGATGATTGGGATTTAGTTATCCCACTCGCCCAACCCTCGGTAGGAGCCGTGGCTACTTGCAGAGTACGCAGCATCGGTATGGGTTTTGACTGGGAACATGGTATGGCAATGCTCCATCCAGAGGGGCGGCTTACCGAAAAGACAAAACCGCAGGATGTCTACGATGGGGCGCTAGACCTGCTCTTATGGCTTGCTACAAAGCCTACCAAAAGAGAAAGCTATGAGATGCGGAGAGCTAAAAGAATCCTCTTACGAGCAGGTTATGCCGAAGAGGATATCAAACAGTACCAAAAATATTTACATCAAGGACCTTAGACGGTGGCGGGAGGATCCAAAAAGAGGGACATCAAAGACTTCTTCGTATCCTGGAAGAGGTCGAGGACGAGACTGTTTAATTGAATTGTCCTAGTCTCATCTCCCACGGTGTAATTAGTTGAGATTGCAATTTTCTCCCAGGTACTGTCTTCGGATAGTGTCTTCTCTAGGAGAGCCTTAATATCTTCAGGCACTTCAAAAGCATCCCGATCAAACTCTTCCGCGAGCTTAAGTCTTTTAGCTTTTTCTCTTTCTTGAGCTAGGGGAGCCTTAGGCAACTGCGTTTGTGTGTGGTAGATATCAAAAATTACACTACCCAAAGACAGAGAGAAATTTACATTATCCCCCAAATTCTCTACACCAAGAGATGCTGCCATGGGCTTCAGGGTGTCTGGAATCTCTGAATCTTTGATACTTAGGCGGTCATCGTTCGACAAAAGGGCAACGAAAGGTAGGGGGCGTGTTTCACGAGTGTTTTGCATATATTTCCCTCAAGATGTTGGTTAATAACCTTCTCAGGTTACAAAAACTCTAGGGTGTATGCAAGAACTTAAGATCTCTCACTACGCCTTTTTTAATGCTTTCGTCTAGCCGGGAATAATAAATGCACCTTTTGTATTTTTGTAGGTGTTCAAGTTGTGGAAGTTCCAAATGAGAAGGTATTATGTCTTTAGAAAAGACAATTGCTTTTATTGCTACATAGCGAGGATCTTCATCTTTAACTATCCCGAATATCTGTAGACCTTCAGGAGCATCTAATCCGCTATCTCTACGTCCTACATTACTATTATACTGATATGTCCAACTCATACCAAAACGTTTTGCGGCAGACACCCATTGTCCTTTGCAGCTTAAAGCATACTCACCATAGGTGAAGTCCGATCTCCAAGACTTATCTTTAGGTGGGTAGTAATTTAAGTCAGGTGGTGGGCAATGTGGTAAATGCCTATATGCCGCAAGTTCAACCAATGCTCCCGCCAGGATTTGCCGGTAGAGATTTAAATGCTGCGTTTGACCAGTATCAGGGTAACTGTCCTGCGTGCGCAGATCTGCAAAATGCTTAGCTGCTGCCATGTCAGCTTGAGACAAAACGACAAGTCTACTAGGTTTGACCGAAAAATCCATTAACCCCCAGCCCCCTTTCTCTGTCCTCGTCGTTCTTTTTTGCGATCAAATCAATGAGGGCTAAAAGAAAAAATCCCGAAGAGTTGCCAAATTTAAGATCTAACCTGTTTGGGTCTGCGGGATGCTTTCGCACAAACAACTGTGGGCGTTCAAAGCCACTTGGTAGATAGTATCTAGCCTGGATACTATCCAAAGCGATGTTTATCTCATCAAATATATAAGGGTGGATTTGCCTACCCTTATAGGAATCCAGGAGAGTTAAAATTTGTTGCGCTATTGACGTAATAGGTAAAATTGAATCGTTATTCATAGTCTGCCTCCGAAACCCCGCCCTTCAGGGCGTGTTTTAACACCTTATCTCAGCTAGTCTAGTATCCCGTTTAACTCGAATTCTTTTTCAAAAAGCTCCTTTCTACTTGAATTCAAGCCCCGCACCGGGGTAGTTTACAGTCTGCCTCTTGTGGACGTATCAATACTTCAGATGATTTTGCCCACGTAGTTTTACTACCATTAATAGAATACCTAGCATCGAGATATTCTATACTAAAATCCGCGTATAACTTTTCTATCTCAGGGCAAGAGTCGTAGGACAGTACCCATGAGGGGATGGATTTAAGTAACGAGGCTAACCTGCTATGTGCTTCTTTATCCATCTTGTAGCGATACAGTTGATCGCCTTTCACATAGTAGGGAGGATCTAGATAGAGAAATCCATTGAATGCATCTAAAGAAACAGATGCATTAATGTTTGTAACAACTGTCCTACCTTTTAATAAAGCACGGGCTTTTAGAATCTCTGTTTTTAACTTCGCAGCATTGTAGCGGCAGTCAATCGTCCATTGGCTCTTTTGTAAACGACCGCCTATAGGACCGGCAGTTTCAATTCCACTGAACGTAGTACGATTAAAAAAAATCCCCCTGTACGCAAAATCCTCTAAGGAAATTGGCGGGGTATCTTTAAGATGATAGAAAAGCTCTATCGTAGGCTTTTGGTCCAGTAATTGAAAAAAAGAATCTAGAGGTTGCTCGCCTGATACAAGTTTCCAGAATGAAAAAATATTCTCATTCAAATCATTAGCGTGTAACTTGATGTCGGGGAAATGTTCTGCCACGTCCAATAGAACACTACCACCACCAACGAAAACATCGGTGAATGTATCCTTTAGGCTAGGATAGAATTCACGCCTAAATATAGGCAAAAATTTAGATTTTGCGCCAGGGTAGCGAAAGATCAAACCGGGTTCTCCAGAAGACTTGCCCAGAGGGAGATTCCCGGAGGAATCTCCCTGGAGGAGGCAGCAATTTTTTCTTAGGTGGTGTCGCAGTATAACCACCATGGCGTTTTTCCGCAAGCACAATGGCGATTTTCACACCGGCTGTCTCTGCCCTGGTTCTCGAATCTCTTTACCCTCGATAGCTTCACGAGCATCTTTCTGCATGCGTTTTATAGCGGTGAGGTGTTTCTTACGCTTACTAATGGAAGGTTTTTCATAGTATTCTTTTTTGCGCAAATCGCTAAAAAGCCCGCTTTTTTCTACAGCTTTGCGGAAAATCTTGTACATTTTATCAATCGAATCATTACCAAAATTGTAAACAGTCGCCAAAATAAGTCTCCCAATAATAAAGTTTAGATAAGTTTATCTTTTTTACAAACTACTGCAACAAGAAATCAAGCCGCGCAGTTAGATTATTATCTCATCAAAAAATTGAGGGCTGTCTTATGAGTTATGCAAAAAAATTACAGGACTGGTGTCGAGACGTTACCGCAGAGTATGCTCCAGCTTCGCGAAATCTTGGTTTGTTATCGGAGCAGGAGCTAGCAGATAAACGTTATGTGGCTGAGCATTTGGAGATGATAGGATTAACAGAAATGTCTGGAATCATAAAGAGTATGGATCTCTATGATTACCAGACATTTATAGTTGATCTAGAAGAGGAAGATGACGAACTAATTATTTAGTGTGCGTAGCTTCTCCAATAAGGCGTCCTCTGGATCTTCCCAAACAAGCGCATGAAGTAATACTTGATCCATATGCTCTACTGGAATAATAGTAATTTCTCTTTTTATTTGCCTTGGCAAATCCTCTAAATCCTTCTCATTTTCCATAGGAATAAGGACTTTAGTAATACCTCCCCTATGTGCGGCAATGATTTTCTCTTTTAGACCTCCGATAGGTAGGACACGACCGCGAAGAGTAATTTCTCCGGTCATGGCAACATACTTATTGATGGGACGATTGATTAAAGCGCTGGTTAGGGCAGTAGCAATAGCTATACCTGCTGATGGTCCGTCTTTAGGTGTCGCACCTTCTGGAACATGTAGATGGATATCTAACTTCTCGTAGAAGCTGTCTTCAAGACCTAAGAATTTAGACCTAGATCTCACATAACTAAGAGCCGCCTTGGCAGACTCCTGCATGACTTCACCAAGTTTCCCCGTGCTGGTCAATTTCCCTTTACCTGGAAATATGGAAACTTCAGCCACCAAGAGTTCGCCACCCACTTCGGTCCAAGCAAGTCCTGTACAAACACCGATCTCATGGTGCTTACTTGTAACACCAATACTAAAACGGCGTGCGCCTAAATATTTTTGAATACTTTTAGCCGTCACAGTTTCAGAAAGATTCTTCGTCCCCTTAATTCCAGTCTCTAAATGCTTACGAGCTATCTTACGAAAGACAGAGCCTATTTCACGCTCAAGACTTCGCACGCCAGATTCGCGAGTATAATAGCGAATAAGCTCTCTAATAGCCCCCGAGCTAAATACAAGTTTACTATTGGCTAACCCATTACTTTTGAGTTGTTTTTCCACTAAATACTTAGTGGAAATAACTATCTTCTCTTCTTCAGTATAGCCAACCAATTTGATGATTTCCATACGATCAAGAAGCGGTCTAGAAACAGACTGTAGACTGTTCGCGGTGGCTACAAATAGAACTTTAGATAAATCAAAATCAAGATCCAAATAATGATCTACGAAAGTTGAATTTTGTTCAGGGTCTAATACCTCTAATAGAGCAGCGGTAGGATCGCCTCTAAAATCTTGGCTGAGTTTGTCTATTTCATCAAGCAACACTACCGGATTTATACTTCCAGCTTTCTTTATAGCATTGAGGATTTTACCAGGCAAAGCTCCGACATAGGTGCGCCTATGCCCCCTAATCTCGGCTTCATCCCGCACACCACCTAAAGAGATGCGGACAAAGTTTCTTCCAGTAGCTTCCGCGATACTCTTAGCTAAGGAAGTCTTACCCACGCCGGGAGGACCCACAAGACAAAGAATAGGACCCTTCATATTATCCACTAAAGTTCTAACCGAGAGATACTCTAAGATACGATCCTTAACCTTTTCCAACCCAAAATGATCAGCATTCAACACATCCTGCGCAAACTGGATGTCCTTCTTTTCCGGCGTCAATTCATTCCAAGGAAGGGCAAGAATGGTCTCTACATAGTTTCTTACAACAGTGGCTTCAGCAGATATAGGCGATATGCGTTTAAGTTTCTGAATCTCTTTCTGGAGCTTCTCTTTAGCCTCTTCAGATAACTTCTTTTTCTTCATTAGAACTTCTAAATCAGAAATTTCAGCATCCTTATTACCTAACTCTTTTTGTATCGCAGCCATTTGCTCGTTAAGATAGTATTCCTTCTGTTCCTTCTCAATCTGCTGCTTTACCCTGGCTTTAATCTTTTTTTCTACACGCCCGATTTCAAGATCACCCTCAATAAATTCAAGCATCTTTTCTAAACGTAGGCTTGGATCCAATTGCTCCAAGATTTTTTGCTTATCCAGCAATTTAAGATGCGGAAGATGCGTAACTAAAGCATCCGCTAACTTAGAATCATCCACAGCCGCTAAAGATGTTTGAGTTTCAGCGGATATAGACCTAAGTGTCGCATAGACACTAAAAGCCTCATTCACAGCTCTACGTAAAGCCTCAGTGCATCCCGCATCTAGATCCTCTAAAACCTCCGCCTCTACCAAGAAAAAATCCTCAGTCTGCTTGAAACCTAAAATGTTGCCTCGGTGCAAACCCTCTACAAGAACTTTCACCGTACCATCAGGCAGGCGGATCATCTGAAGAATGCTAGCGATCGTACCCTTGGGGTACAGTAATTCCATAGTTGGATCGTTAGACTTAGGTTGCGTCTGCGCGGTTAGAAAAATTTCTTTTGAACCACTCATAGCCACTTCTAATGCCTGAATCGACTTTTCCCTACCCACAAACAAAGGGGTCACATTGCCAGGAAAAACTACAATGTCTCGTAAGGGTAGAAGGGGGAGCGAGATCCTGGTTTTAGTCACAATACCTCCGAAATCCCGCCTTAAGGGAGACTTTTTAAAAAAAAATGTATATTTTACTATTTAACAGAGTAAACCACATCTTAGCTTTCAAGCAAGAAGTTTCATCGCCCCTACATTTTAATCATTTTTTGATACTTTTTTTCTAGCTCGTAGCGATGCTCATTGCCGTGATCTGACACCTGCCAGATGTTGGGTTGCCACTTATTTTTATTGATCCAATTGACAATCGCTTTTTCTGCATCTTCATAACTCTTAAAATTTCCTATGTGTTTGCCGCCAGCCGACACACTCGTATGCGAACCTAAAGGACCAGTATCTGACAAGAAAATATCATCCTCATCTGACCTGTCTTCTTGATCTTCTTCGTCTGACCTGTCTTCTTGATCTTCTTCGTCAGTAGAAAGAACCTGATATTTTGCTTTTAGACTTTTAATGAAGGACATGCTGCACTCCTATAAGGTAAGGTGTATTAAAAATAATCTACACAAGTAATCGGCAGAGATTTAATCAGGTTACAAAAAAAGGAGAATCAATGCGTCCTACTTATCTACTATTGTTCTGCTTAGCTATTTCTTGCTCGCCACATAAAACGGAACCTACGCCCAGTCCTGCTCCCCCTACGCCAGCGCCAGCGACGGGAAACAGAAAGCCTGCGACAACTTTCCCACACACAAACTCACCATGGCTGAAGCCGCTGTAGGCTTAGGTCATGTCTTCTATCATTCTTCTGCGGAACGCACTGAATTGATGGAAGCGCAATGGATTAAAACAGGACAACATTTCTTCTTCCATAACAGCCCCTTTGTAGATGTAAGAAGTATGGACAATGTCGGTATGAGAGAGGGGGTTAATCTTCCCGCATCTTTTAACAATGCTAGGTGCTTTGATACACCTTAAAGGAGATTGTTGAAAAAATTACATAGTATATTTATTAGTCTATTACTATTTGGCTGTACCCAATCGTCTTATCAAT
>Ga0315289_10010241_pt1 | contig 13430 bp, 11 predicted proteins | sample YL17G11_40_MG_FD_203452 | JGI IMG/M metagenome (GOLD analysis project Ga0315289, IMG submission 203452) | Sediment microbial communities from Yellowstone Lake, YNP, Wyoming, USA - YL17G11_40 | ecosystem: Environmental > Aquatic > Freshwater > Lake > Sediment | place: USA: Wyoming | collected...
ATGCGGTCGCGGGCGTCAAGGGACTGATCGCGTTTAAATGCGCGGTCTTCGCGGTTTCGTGCATCGTCATCAACCGGGCAATCCCCGGAAAACAGAACCGGATCGCGGGCGCGCTCATCATTGCGCTGCTGATGTTCGAGGCCCGCTACCTGGTGCTCGAAAGACCCGTGATCATCACATTGATCCTCATGGCCCTGTACCTCTGGTGCCTGGAGCGATATTCCGAGTCCAATAAGCTCAGATGGCTTGCGACGATCGTGCCGCTGCAGATCGTGTGGACCAATTCCCAGGGATTGTGGGCCATCGGCATCGCCATTGCCGGCATGTACTGGGCCGGCAATACGCTGCCCCGCTATGCGGCGGGTCGATGGACGGCATTGGCGGCGGACGATCGCCGCCTTTCCGGACGCGAATTCCGCGATGCGTCGCTCTGGTTCACCGCTATCGGATTGTCGTGCTTTGTCAATCCCTACGGATGGCGCGGGGTGCTCTATCCGCTGCGGCTGTTCGAGCGCATCGAACCGTCGCTTAAAAACATCTACGCGTATAATGTTTCGGAAAATCTGCCGCTGGCCGCCATGCTCCCGTCGGACCCAAGGGCGGTGTTCGTGGTGGTGCTGGCGGCGTGCGTTGCTCTGGCTTTATTCTGGATCAACCGGCGTCGCGTGCAGGCGCCGCACCTGCTGCTCGTTGCCGCGTTCTTCTGCCTTGCGACCATGGCGCAGCGCAACATCCTGCTTTTCCTCTTTATCGCCGCGCCGATCATTGCGTACTATCTCCCGGATCCGCGCGCGGGATGGCGGCGCATTGCCGCAATGGTCATGGGAGGCGCCGGCGCGCTGCTGCTATTGCTTGACATCGCGGGACATGCGCGGGTAATGCCCATATTCCCGCGGCATGGCGATCTTTCGCCGTTCCGGCATCCGGTGGAGGCCGTGGAATATCTGAAGGACCACCCGGCGCCCGGCCGCGTCTTCAACACCATCCGCTATGGGGGCTATCTCTCATGGGAGCTCTATCCGCCGTACCAGGTCTTCATTGACGGCAGGCTTATCATCCGCACGCCCCGGTTTTTCGCCGATTTCCTGGCGACGGTGGATGATCCGCGGAATTTTTCCCAGGTGCAGGCGGCGTATGGCATCACGCAGGTGCTGGTGCAGACGGCGATTTTTTATCGCGATGCGCGGCTCGCGCAGGCGCTGTATGCGGACAGCGCCTGGCGCCTGGTGTATGCAGACGGCGCGTGCGCTCTCTTCGTCCTCGATTCGCTGGCAACCACGCCGCGGCTCGATTTTTCGGATTCCGCCGCAGTGCGCAACATCGTCCGGCAGCTGCGCGAGCGCTGGCGCGAAGATCCCGAGATCCGCGAGGAATCGCTGATCTATTTCGGCGATTTTTGCGCCGGCATCGGGGAATTCGACGCCGCCGAATCCGTGCTCCGCTCTGTTGGGACGCCGGCGTCGGAGAAATATCTGGCGCGCTGCCTGCTGCAGAACGGCAAAATTGACGATGCGGAAACCGCCATCCGGTATTCGCTGCTGCGCGCCTGCAATGACTGCTCAGCGCGGCTTTTGCTGGCCCGCATACTCTATGCAAAAAAAGACTACCGGCACTCCCTCGAAAATGTTATTTTTGTTCTTGTACGCGAACCCTTCAACGATGAGGCGCAACAACTGCTTTTTTTGATGAAACCAACGCGATGACGCATTATCAATAATAAGGAGGATTTATGCGTTTAATGTCAATGCTTGTGGCTGGTGCGGTTGTACTCTCAACCGCGATAGCATCCGCTCAGGAAGCCCCGACAGGATCTCCCGCCGAACGCGACGGCAAGGAAAAGAAAAATTTCGAGCAGTTCAAAGGAAAGCTGAAAGGGAAAATCGTCTGGGCCACCTCGCGCTCCAACAGCAAGCATGACCTGTGGATCATGAATGCCGACGGTTCCGAGCAGAAGCAACTCACCAAGGGCGACTATGTCGACTGGTTCCCGCGTTTTTCACCGGACGGCCAGAAGGTAGTCTTTACGCGCAGCAAAGCCGGCTGGGTCAACGAGATGGACGCCGAGATATACGACAAATGGGACATCTGGACCGTGAATGTTGACGGAAGCGACGAAAAACTTGTGGCCAATGACGCGGCATGGGCAAGCTATCGTCCTACCGGCGATTCCATCGTCTTTGCCCGCGGCCCTAAAGTCTTTATCAGATGCCTTGCCGACGGCAATGAAACCGAAATATGGGACGCCGAACAGGGCATCAGAAAAGGCGCGTACGCGCAGCAGCCGCAGATGTCGCCCGACGGAAAATTCCTTGCGGCCACGATCCGCGGCACCAGCCGCCAAACGGGCATATGGAATATCGAAAAGAAGCAGTGGAACACCACCGGCGGCGGCTGCCAGATCACTTTCTATCCCGACAGCCGCGAAGTGATCCGCATGAATGAAGGCCACGGCAACGGCGGCACCGAAGTGCTGCATATCAAGATCGACAACGACGGCAAACCGCTGGTCAAAATCGCCGGCCTGGCCGTGCCCAAACAGCTCAAGCTCATGGACCTTCCCGGGCGCCGTTCGCATGAATATTTTCCGAAGCTTGACAAATCAGGACAGTGGATGGTCTGGTGCGCCACGCAGTACGGCCACGAGCACGACATCGCTGACTATGAAATGTATATCTGGAAAACCGGCGCCGATCCCAAGACCGCGGTGCGGCTGACCGCCCACACGGGCAACGACCGCTGGCCGGACATTTATCTGGAACAGTAGCCGCGAAACCGCCTCTGACTCATGCAGGCCTGCTTTCATCACGAAAGCGGGCCTTTTTCATGGCCGCGCAGCCGCCCGTGCGCAACGTATTTTTCGGATACCTATGCGTGTGATGATCAATGGGAAATCCGAACCAGTCGACGACGGTCTTCCGCTTGACGACCTGCTGCGGAGCAGGAAACTGGATCCCGCATGCGTGGTTGCCGAATTGAACGGCGCGATCATCGGTAAAGAGGCCTATGCGTCCACGCGGCTTTCCGCCGGAGACCGGCTTGAACTCGTTCATTTCGTGGGGGGCGGTTGATCCCATGGCGCCCATCGTACCCAATGACGACCTGATCATCGCAGGCCAAAGAATCCGTTCGCGCCTGATCACCGGGTCCGGCAAATACCGCGACGACCGCATCATCCGCGATGTGCTGGAGGCCGCGCAATGCGACGTGATCACCGTGGCCCTGCGCCGGGTCGACCTCGACCGGCCGGACGACAGCATTCTCAACCATATTCCAAAAGACAAGATACTCCTGCCCAATACCTCGGGCGCGCGCACGGCCGACGAGGCGGTGCGTATCGCCCGTTTGTCAAAGGCGGCGGGATGCGGAAACTGGATAAAAATCGAGGTCATCAACGACACCCGCTACCTGCTTCCCGACAATCAGGAGACGCTGCGTGCCGCCGAAATCCTTGTCAAAGAGGGGTTCGTCGTGCTGCCGTACATTTCTCCGGAGCTGGCCTGCGCCCGCCGCCTGGCCGGGGCCGGCGTTGCGGCCGTCATGCCCCTGGGCGCGCCCATCGGCAGCAACCGCGGCCTGCGCACCCTGGAACTCCTTGAAATCCTGGTGGAGGAAATTGATATTCCGGTTATCGTGGACGCGGGCATCGGCAGGCCCTCCGATGCGGCGCTGGCCATGGAGATCGGCGTGGACGCGGTGCTGCTCAACACGGCCATCGCCACAAGCCCCGATCCCGTGGCCATGGCCACCGCATTCCGGCTGGCCGTGCAGGCCGGCCGCATGGCGTATCTGGCGGGCCTGGGCCCGCAGTCAAAAACCGCGCAGGCCAGCTCGCCGCTGACCGGCTTTTTAACGTGATGCCGTCATGTCGTTCTATTCGATCATAGAGCAATGGCGGGATTTCGATTTCGCCGCATTTTTCGCCTCCGTCGATGATCGCGCCGTCAATGCCGCGCTTGCCAGACGGAACATGGGTGAACTCGATCTGCTGGCGCTGCTGTCGGATGCGGCGGACGCGCGCCTGGAAACCATGGCGCGCGCGGCGCGCGACCTCACACGCCGGAATTTCGGCAATGCCGTCACGCTGTTCACTCCGCTGTACATATCAAACTACTGCACCAACGCCTGCCGATACTGCGCGTTCGCCGCAAACCGCGACATCGTGCGCCGCCACCTGTCGTATGATGAAATCCGGCGCGAGGCCGAAAGCATCGCCGCCACGGGCATGCGCCACATCCTTCTGTTGACCGGCGAGGCGCCGCGGAAGGCAACGCTCGATTACATCGGCGGCGCGATCGCGGTCTTGCGCGACCATTTTTCCTCCATTGGCATCGAAATCTATCCGCTTGACGAAGAGGGCTATGCCCGATGCATTGGCGAAGGCGCGGATTCGCTGACCATCTACCAGGAGGCATACGACGAAGCCTCCTATCGGAGGCTGCATCCCTCCGGTCCCAAAGCCGACTATCGGTTCCGCCTGGATGCGCCGGAGCGCGCGTGCAAACAGTCGATCCATGCGGTGACCGTGGGCCCGCTTTTGGGCCTGCATGATGTTCGTACCGAGGCGTTTTTCGCGCTGCTGCACGCGCGCTGGCTGCAGGACCATTTCCCGGGGACCGAAGTGTCGGTGGCGTTTCCGCGCCTGAGGCCGTTCGTGGCTGAATTTACAGACGCGCATCCGGCAACCGACCGGCAGTACGTGCGCATCCAGGCCGCGGCGCGGCTGTTTATCCCCACCGCCGGCATCACGGTTTCCACGCGCGAATCGCGGCCGTTCCGCGACAACATTTTGCCCCTGGGCGTCACGAAAATGTCGGCTGGCGTTTCCACGGCCGTGGGCGGGCACGCGCACGACGCCTCCACCGAACAGTTCGAGATCGCGGACACACGCTCGCTTGACGAAATAAAACGCGACCTGCTTGCCCTCGGGTTTCAGCCGGTGCTGCACGACTGGAACGGCCGGTTGCTTTCGGACATTGCCGCGCCGCGAAAGGCGGCGGCATGAACATCCTTGATTTCAGCGCCGTAACCTCGCGGTATTTCACCGAAGACCAGATGGCGCGCATCAAGGCCGCGCGCATCGGGATCGCCGGCGCCGGCGGCCTGGGCTCCAACTGCGCGCATGCGCTGGCGCGATGCGGGTTCGAAAAATTCATCATCGTGGATTTCGATCTGGTGGAGGCGCATAATCTCAACCGGCAATTTTATTTCGCCGACCAGATCGGCAGGCCCAAGGTGGAGGCGCTCAAGGAGAACCTTCGCCGCATCAACCCCGAAATCACCGTAAAAACGCTGCAGATACGCCTTGACGCGCAAAACCTGCCCCGGACCTTTGAATCCTGCGATGCGGTGGTCGAAGCATTTGACAAAGCAGAGAACAAGGCCATGCTCGTGCGCGCGCTTGCGGGGTCGGGAAAACTGGTGGTGACGGCAAGCGGCCTGGCGGGCTTTGGCAACAGCAACCGGATCGTCACGAAGATGGCGCGGCCGGACCTCTATCAGGTCGGCGACGGTCATTCCGCGGTTGACGATACGCTCAAACCGCTGGCGCCGTGCGTGATGGTCGCGGCGGCAAAACAGGCGGATGTGGTGCTCTGCTGGGTGCTGGGGAGGCAGGTGCCCTAAAGAAAAAACTGCTATACAACAATATATCCAAGAGCATGGAAATGACCATCAAAGGTAAACACATGGTCCATGCCGCATTCATCCATTACAATGCAGGTCATAATATCAGTAAAACTGACCCCTTTGACGGACGTCCTCTGAAACCGCGCCACCCCCTTGGAAATGTCCTCTTTATCAATCACAATCATTTCTACGACGCCGCTTGAATACAATGACCGGCCTGCTTCCCATGCAATTGATTTATCATGGCGGCAATTTAAAAAGGTAATCACTTCATCAAGAATATAATCCGACGAAAAAAAACGGCTGGCCGGCAAGAGAGACTCAAATTTATTCTTGGCTGAGGCATGGTATTGGTCTCGTGCATCAAACAAAGCGATTACCGCGCAGGAGTCAATGAAGATTTTATTCTTTGCCATACACCACCGCATCGATTGAAACAGAATCGTGCTTTCCCCCTTTAATTCTGCCGATCATGCGGAGAAATGGATCTTTGTTGTTTTCAGGAGTGTTTTCATCCAGCACAAGTGCAACGCCTTTTCGGATCAGATCCGATACCGTGGTGTTAGCCCTTTGCGCTCTTATTTTTAATTCGCGGAGTTGGCGATCATCCAGATAAATCTGCGTTCGAGTAGTCATATGGCCTTCCTTTGCTTATATACATTATACATTATACATCATATCTCGGCCTTTTTCAAGGTATCCATTGGGTTTTGAGCGCCGTCCGCCCCCAACTTCTCCCGCATATCCCGGAAAAAGCCGTCCCGGAATTCATTATAATCCTTCTCTTCCTGCTGTCCGAACGGCCGTTCGAGGAATTCTTCCGGTATTTCATAAATAAACCGGCAGGCATTGACCTCCACGTTTTTATTGCGGAAGAGTTTGGTGCGCGGCCAGGTGAGATACAGCCGCCTTTTCGCACGCGTCATGCCTACATAAAACAGGCGCCGTTCCTCATCGATACGGCCTTCTTCTATAGTGCGCGGCGACGGAACGATCGCGTCATCCAGGTTCGCCAGAAATACGGCGGGGAATTCAAGTCCCTTGGCCTTGTGCATGGTCATGAGCGTCACCGCGTTTTTATCGCGTGAATCCCCGGTATCGTCATCGGCCATCAGGCTTAAATCCTGCAGATAGCCGGTCAAGCCGGCCCTTGGATGCTTGCGCTCGTAAAGCGCCAGTCCGCGGATGATCTCCTCCACGTTTTCCATGCGCGGGTTGCTGCCGTCGGGTTCTTTGCCGGATTTTTCGAGGGCGGGGAGATAATCACATTCAGTCAACAAGTCGCGCAATGCCGCGGACGCGTGACCCTTTTGGAACCGTTCCTGGTAGGTGCGGCAGAACGCGGCAAAGGCGGCCAGTTTCTGCCGCTGTTGCGGCGCGACCAGGGTCAATCCGTCCGCATGCTGCACAGCTTTCCAGACGGTAATACCGCGCGCCGCCGCATGGTCATCAAGCTCGCGGAGAGTCGCGGCGTCAATATGCTTTTCCGGCACCTTGAGCATGCGCACGAAGCTCAGTTCATCCTCGGTATTGGCGAAAAAACGGAGATAGGCCAGCACGTCCCGCACCTCTTTGCGCTCGAAAAAGCTGGCCGCGCCCACGGTGCGATAGGGGAGACGCGCGCGCCGCAGCGCCTCTTCGAACTGCCGCATCTGCGCATTGGCCCGCAGCAGCAGAGCGTGGTCGCGCAAATGGAATTCCCGCAGTTCAACATTGCTCCTGATGGCAGCGGCGATCCAATCGGCCTCTTCCTCCTCGTCGTCTCCGCGATAGTGCATGATAGGATCGCCGTCGCCATGCATGGCCACGATTTTTTTCGCCGTTCGCCGCGGATTTTTCTCCACAACGGCATGCGCGCCGTCAAGAATCTGCCGCGTGGAACGGTAATTCTTGTCGAGGATGACGGTCGTGCAGCCTTTGAATTTGGATGAAAAATCGAGGATGTTGTCCACCACGGCGCCGCGCCATGAGTAGATGCTCTGATCGTCGTCGCCCACCACCATGAGGTTGTTGCGCGGCGCGGCAAGCAGCGCGGCAAGCCGCATCTGCACCGCGTTCGTGTCCTGGAATTCGTCGATGGAGATAAACGTGAATATTCGCCGATACTTTTCCAGTACTTCCGGAAAACGCTCGAAAAGCCGCAATGGCAGGAGCAGCAGATCATCAAAATCCACGCACTGCCGCTTCAATGCGGCGGAAGCATACTGTCTGTAAACCTTGGCCGCTTTGCGCAGGTTTTCATCGTTCGCGGCGTAGTCCGCGGGATCGATGCCGGCATTCTTGGCAAGGCTGATGAGCGTGGCGAACCTCTCGTGGCTCTCTTCCTGCATGCTTTTGCCGCACGTGCGCATAATGGCGCGGATGGATGAGAGCCGGTCGTAGTCGCCCATGATGGAGAAATGCGCGGCCAGGCCGAGTAGTTTGCCGTCCTGGCGAAGTATGCGCGCCCCCAGGGAATGGAACGTCGATACGGTCATGGCTTCGGCCGCTTTTTTCGTCACCAGCGCGGCAATGCGTTCTTTCATTTCCCGCGCGGCCTTGTTGGTGAACGTCACGGCGAGTATTTGCTCCGGTTTGCAGATTTTTTCCGCGATCAGGCGCGCGATGCGCGCGGTGAGTACGCGTGTTTTTCCGCTGCCGGCGCCGGCAAGAACCAACAGCGGGCCCCGGGAATGCAGCACGGCATTCTTCTGACGGTCATTCAGGCCTTTGAGATAATCGGTCATGATTGCGGGAAATCCGGCGGAAAAAAAAGATCCAAAATACACCACGGAGCTAAACCCGTTTGTCAATGCCGCGTCGTGTATTTATCAGCAAGCCGGTATGCCGCGATCAGTATGCCGAGGATGAACGCGCTCAAGGCGATGAATCCCGGAAACGGCAGCGATGTCACCATGGTGCTCTTGACGCGGCTCTGGAAATCCGGATGGTCGCGAAATGCCGTATCGAGCCAGGCGCTGATGCGTTCGCGAAGGCTGTCGGGCCAGGCCACACTAGTAGCCACGCGTCGCGCGAGATCGCGGTCAAAGGGCCGGATCCACCTGGCCGCGGGTTCGGCCCCGTGCTCGCGCAAAAAGCGGGGGAAATACCGTTCGAGAATGCGGTTTTCGCAAAAACACCGGTCGTACATACGGTAGGTGAATCCATCGCGGCCTTTGAAATCATTGGTCAGATAAAACTCCCGTTGCAGCAGGTGACGCGCTGCTTCGTTTTCGTAAACGCGGCGCGTGCCGCTCATACCGCCTTGTGCCGCCGCATTCAAGGGCATGAATTCGGCCTTTTTGAATGCGGAATAAAAACCGCCTGTTGCAGGATCGCCGATCAGGTAGCCAAAGCCGTGGACATTCGGGATAAAGAGAAGAATGCCGGCGGCCGTGACCGCCAGCAGCGCAATGACGGTTTTGATCTCCGCTCTGTCAACGCGGGCGGCCAAACGGCTGAACGGCATCATGATCGTCGCCGGCACGATAGCGCCCAGTCCCATGGAGAGCAGGTTGATGAGCGCGTCGCGCATTTCGCCCACGCGGCCGGGGAGCGCATGCTGGATCGCTTCATCACCCATGGAAATCCAGAAGCCGATCGAAAGCGCGGCAATGATCGACAGCAGGCTTTTCATGCGTCGATACATGGCGATGAACAGCAGCGCGCCCATGATGCCGTATTCGATCAGATGTACGCGCTCCACGGCAAACTCAAGGCGCGGCAAATACCATATGTAAAACATGGCCATGATACCGAGCGCCGCAAGCACGACGATCCGCCGAACGCCGCGCATGCGCCTGAAAACCGGGCCGGCGATTACGCATCCGATGATGGCCAGAATCCAATACGCCGCATCGAAAACGTTTTCGCCGAACCGCTCCACCAGCCATTTGCGGGCGGGAGACACCAGGCCCAGCGTGGAATAGATCACCCCGGCATATGCGGCAATGGCGGCCCACAGGGCGAGGTCGGTGCGCGCAAAGCGTCCGGTCACGACGGCTCACTTTCTTTTGAAAAGCAGCACGCTCTCCACGTGGTGCGTCTGCGGATAGAGATCGAACATTGCCGCGCGATCAATCCGATAGCCGCAGGCATTGATGAAAAATCGGGCATCGCGCGCCTGCGTAGGCGGATTGCACGAGATGTAGAGGATGTCCCGGGGCAGCAGACGAGCGATGCCCTGCCGCACGGTTTCGGAAAGCCCGGGCCGCGGCGGGTCCACGATCAGGCAGTCCACGCGCGCGGGCAACAGGCTTGCGCCTGCGGAAAACGCCTTCTCGGCCCCGGCGGCAATCGCGCGCCAATCGTCCAGACCGTTGCGCGCCAGGTTGGCCCGCGCCTGCCGCGCCTGCGATTCCTCTGCGTCAATTGACAAGCCGGTTTTAAACCGGCCGCCCAGGAAAACGGAAAAAAAGCCCGCGCCGCAGTACATGTCCGCGCACACAACGCCGCCGATCCATGGCAGCGCCCAGACGCCCAGGGCCGAAAGCAGGGGCCCGTTGCCCTGGAAAAAACCGTCGCCCCGCACGCCGAAGCAGCGGCCGTTAACCCGGATCTCCGTGTCGGACGCGGTGATTCCCGGCAGAGCAGGATCCGTGGCAATGGCGTCTTCACCGGCGATTGCCCTGATCTGCCGGACCGGACCCGGGAGTTGTGATACGATCGCCTGCTTTTGCGCCAACAGTCCGTTCAGCGGGGTCACCAGCAGAGGGCAGGATGCGACATCCACGACCTCATGCGAATCGCGCCGGAAAAATCCCATGGCATCGCGGCCGCGATTGATCTTGAATTGCGCGCGGATGCGGTATCCCCATTCCGGTGAAGGTACTGATTCTATCTCCGGCGCCGGTTTGATTTTGCCGATGCGCGAAAGGCTTTCGGCCAGGATGGCTCGCTTTGCGTCAAGCTGCGCCGGGTAGGAGAGGTGCTGCCAGTCGCACCCGCCGCATGCGCCCGCATACGGACATTTCGGCCGCACGCGCGCGGGCGACGGTTCAAGGATGGTGCCGATGGTCGCGGTGGGGCAGCCGCCGATGCGGCCCGACAGCGTTGCCGACACCACATCGCCGGGCGCCGTGTCCGCCACGAACACAACGCCGCGGTCCGTGCGGGCAAGTCCCATGCCGCCGGCCACCAGTTTTTCTATTGTCAGTTGGTTGAAATGCATGTCGGAAAATCCATCGGACGGGCCGTGGCCGGCCATGGCCCGGGGCTCATGGCTGCCGTACATGCACGCCGGCGAACCTGCCGCCGCGAAATCCGGTATTCCGGTGTATCGCTATATAGGTCGTCACGGAAAAGAGCGGCAATTCCATGCCGGATGCGATCCGCCGGCTTTCGTCGGATTCATCGCTGAACCACAATGTCGCAAGGCGAAGTTTCTCGCTTTTGTCATGCACCACCGCCGACGGCGCGAAGCCCACGGCCAGCGCCCAGTCACGGCGGATGAGCGCCTGTTCATATCCCATTTCATCAAGCGGTTGGAGCGCGGCCTGCACGGTCGCCTGGGTCAGATCGGCCAGCAGCTTTTCCGCGATCGCCGCCGATGCCGGATCATCCTTGCGAAAGATGATGGAGAGCGGACGCGCAAGGGCCGGCGCCTGCGGAAGGGCCGGGGCGGCGATTGCCGGCGCCGTGTCCGCGGATTCTATGCCGGCAAGGGGGAACCCGTCCGCTTTCACGGTCTGGGCCAGCAGGTCCCGGCATTGCACGATGGCGCGGACAAATGCCGCGGTCCCCAAAGGCGCGGCGCAGAACGCAAGAAAATAGTGGTCCTCGGCAAACGGCGCCAAAGCCGCCTGCAGTGTCATTTTCGTCCGGATGTATTCGGCGTCCTGTCGCGACGTCAAGGTCATGGCGCCGTATTTTGCCAGCGAAAAACCGACCAGCGGATTTGTTTCCCCGCCCAGGCGGATGGTGCAGGAATTCAGCAATGCATTCTGCCCCAGCGGCCGGGGATGCGGCGTGAGCGTCACCATGTCCGAAATTGCCTGCTTGATGCAATAGTTCCCCATTCCCAGGGACGCTATGTGCAGCCGCGGGCTTGCAAGCCGGACGCCGCCAAGCGGGTCCGGAGTTTCAAGCGTCAACGCCACGGTCCTGCCGTCCACGGCCGAAATCCCCTGCACCGTGGCCTCGCGGCCGCGAATGAAGCCGTCGAAACCTTTTACAAAGCGGAACAGGGCGCGGCCTTCGGCGGGATGCTCGCGGGCATAGGCGGTCCAGCGGCTTACCAGATCGAACGCGGTCAGCACGCGGCCTGCGCAGTCGTAGATGTCCGAAGTCAGGCTGATAATGATCCGGCGCGATGTGCCGGCTTCGATGCGAAATCCCGGGACCATAGTGCGGCTGATGCCGCTTGAATCTACGGTCTGGGCGCTGAACGCCGGCCGCACGAGTCGGCTTAATGCAGGATCAAGGAACCCACGATACGAATAGATGGCGAGCGTTCCGCCGGTTGTGAACTGGCCGGTATCCATGCCCGGCACCGGGATTTCCAGAGGCGCCTGCTCCGCACCGGCCCCGGCGATTGCAGCCGGTCCAACCGGACCGGGAATGGCTTCCTCACGCTGCTTCTCCTCTGCCGGGGGCAGGATCCGGATGCGAACTTCATGCGTTGCCGAATCCGTGGGCATCTTCTCATACGGAAACCGGATGAAGAATTCCTCTAACTTCTGCGCGAAGTTTTTCCGCTCATTTTTCGAGGTCAATTCCACGGTATACAGAATGGTATCCGCTGCTGTTTTGACGATAGCGCGTGTGGTGTCGGCAGGCGGCACGAGTACGGTCTGCCTGACCGCCGGCGCCGTGCAGAGCATCAGACCCAGGGCGACTGTCGGCGCGCATAGCTTTTTATTCATACACGTATCCCCCGCCCGCTAATAAAAACCAATGACGGAACCGATAACAGTAGTGGACGTTCCGGCATCACCCTGAAAAATATATAGGGCCCAAGGATGCTTTTCCAACGATCATATTGATTACCCGGTTGACTGATTATATAATAAACCTGAATGCCTCTTTCAATACAGCAAAGGATGCCCCCATGTATCGAACCATGCTGATCGCCGTCGCGGCTGCCGTCATGCTTTTCATGGCCGGTTGCGCCCCCAGGGCCGTTACCAAAGCCGAAGCGCAGGGACTCCTGCCCGAAATCGACATCGTGCAGATGAAAGAGAATTCCGACGAGGCCTTGCGCCTGGCCCAGGAAGCCAAGCTCGATGTGGAGACGGCCAATACAAAAGTCACGGAACTTGACAATAGAATGGTTGTGCTGAGCGACGAGGTATCGTCCGTTTCCACGGCCAAAATCGAAGAGCTTGAAAACCGCCTGTCGCTCGTTATCGAGGCGCTCAAGGAGTTGCAGGTGCAGATGAATACTCTCGAGCTGTCGCCGCACGCCGCAAAAAAGGCCGGCAACGGCAGGGATGCGACCTTTTCGACGGCTTCCGCATCATCGATTCTGTCATCGTCGCCCGAACAGCAGGCCTATCAGAACGCGCTGAACGTCTGCAATGCGCGCAATTATAAGGAGGCCATCACGCAGTTCAACGACATCATCCAGCAATATCCCAAAGGAAAGTATTCCGATAACTGCAATTACTGGATAGGCGAGTGCTACTTTTCGCTTGCGGATTATGCTCAGGCCATCGCCTCATTCCAGCGGGTGCAGGAGTTCAAGAACAGCTCGAAGGCCGACGATGCGCTTCTGCGTACCGGTATGGCATACCTCAAGATGGGGCAGAAGGCGCAGACAAAAGAAGCGCTCCAGACGCTTTTAGACCGCTATCCGGGGTCCGATCTGGCGCCCAGGGCGAAAGAGT
>Ga0315289_10010242_pt1 | contig 13429 bp, 13 predicted proteins | sample YL17G11_40_MG_FD_203452 | JGI IMG/M metagenome (GOLD analysis project Ga0315289, IMG submission 203452) | Sediment microbial communities from Yellowstone Lake, YNP, Wyoming, USA - YL17G11_40 | ecosystem: Environmental > Aquatic > Freshwater > Lake > Sediment | place: USA: Wyoming | collected...
ACTAACTCTTTGTCACTTTTTGTTTCCATAACAGAGGTATTATACATATCAAGGGGAATATTTGCAAGTATAAAATAATGCCTCTTGAAAACAAGAGAAACTTGTGTTATTATTCCTTTGATAACTGACAAGAGGGGAGCGGGCAATGAAATACTCGGAAATCATTCTTATTATTATCGCAATTTTGCTGGTTGTTGTTGTGGTAGAGCTGGGGGCGATTATTACTTCTTCTAAAGCTGACACAAACCTAATAGCCGGGAGCAACCGCGAGCTGACGGCCTCAAATGGCAAATTGGAAACGATCATGATCGGCGTGGGAGAGGACCTTGAAACAGTGGTGAACAAATTCTGCGGAGGCCGAAAGAAGAAATAGCATTCGCAAATTAAAAGACATTGTATATTCATGTCTTAAAGGTAGCCCCTCGACAAGCTTCCCTCGATGAACTCGGGATGGTTCGCGAAGGGTGGCGAGCGCAGTCGAACCAACGTACGAGCAATAGAGGGTAAATCGGAGGTGGTTATGCAAGTTTTGGCCTATATATTAGTCGGGCTGGTTGCGGGAGGAGCGAGCGGTTTTCTTGGAATAGGCGGCGGCATAATCCTTATACCGGTAATGGTGTTGCTCTTTGGGCTTACCCAGCATCAGGCCCAAGGAACGACTCTTGCGCTTATGGTGCCGCCCATAGGCCTTTTGGCGGCGTTGAAGTATTATTATGAAGGAAACGTAAATCTAAAAATGGCGGCTTTCATATGCCTTGGATTTATATTTGGCGGCTACCTGGGAGCGGTTTTAGTCCGTCATGTTCCCGATACGGTTTTAAAGCGTGTTTTCGGATATATTTTGTTTTTTATGTCGTTCAAGTTTATCTTCGCTAAGTAGAAAATAGAGTTTGAATGCAACCTCTAAAAGAATTGCGAAAGGTTAATATAAACGCGCTCGTAATAACGGCTCATCCCGACGATGAGTCGCTTTTTATGGGCGGCACGATCGCCGAATTCAAAAAGTGGCGCTGGCAGATACTTTGCGTTACGGATTGCGACAAAAGGCATAACAAGATAAGGCGAAACGAACTCCTCGGCGCGTGCGGGATTTATAAAAAACATGGCAGTAAAGTAGAGCCTTTTATGTTGGGAATCCTGAAGAAAAACGGCCGTTTTTCCAAAGCGGAAATAATTAGGTCGATAAAAGATTTCCTTCGCGGGTCTAATGGCCCTGACATAGTGTTTACTCACAGTAAAACGGGGGAGTATGGCCACAAAACGCACAAATTAGTTCATGACGCGGCAGTAGAAGCGGGCCTTAGAAGAATTTACACCTTTTCTTATAATAAGGCCGGATTGAAGCATTCAAGCGGCATGGAGTCGGTGAAGTTATCGAGCCGATCTTTTTGCGTTAAAAGGCAGGCAATAGAATTATATTTAAAGGGTTCGCAAAAGACCAATTTGGCGCCCTTAAGGCGCGTAGTCGATAACGCCCTCAATTCTCGCGTCGAGGCTTTTCATAGGTGTTATTAAACTATTATAATACCAATATAACCTTGACAAAGGTATCGCGAGATGATATTGTAAAAAAGATTGCGCAATTATCCACAACGGACACCGGGAATGAAAAAGACCCTTTTTGCCTTATTACTCACCTTGAGTTTATTGCCAGCCGCAGAGTGTCGGGCGGATTATAACCCTGCCTCCGGAAAAGATGACCTGGTGATGATAGGCGAGGCCCAGGAAGTTAAAATGGGAAGATCTCTGGCCGAGGAAGTAGAAAAGAAATTCGGGCTTACCAAAGATGCCGGTATGCAGACCCGAGTCGACGCTGTGGGACAAAGATTGGTTAAAGTATGCGACAGGCCCACTTTGACCTATTCTTTTAGAGTGCTCGAAGGCAAGGATCTGGAAAAAGAGCAGAGATACAACGCATTTGCTCTTCCTGGCGGATATGTTTACATTTTTCAAGATATGGTCGAGGATGTGAAATCCGACGATGAGCTCGCGGCGGTTTTGGCTCATGAAGTGGGCCATATAGTAGCGAGGCATAGCATTAAAAAGCTTCAGACGTCTATAGGTACAGCGGCCCTGCAGATTTTGGGCGCCGTAAGCCGCGCCGACAGCAGAACGCAAGCCGAATCCTCCACGGCCATAGCCGAACTTATGATGGCCTATAGCAGAGAGGCCGAGTTCGAGGCCGATAAGCTATCAGTGATATATATGAAAAAAGCGGGATTTGACCCAAAAGCCGCCGTTACCTTTATTGACAGATTGCTTGATAGACAATTAAGGGGGCAAATACACCGCTATATATACTTTCGCACGCATCCGTACACTTCCGAACGAAGGGCGGTCCTGAACAAGGAGATAGACGGCAAAATAGAATTCGACGATTACATAAATACGACCGATGAAACAAAGCAAATGGCATGGTAGGGTCAAAAACGATAGCCAGCTTGGCTATGTGCGGAATGATATAGAATGGCGAAATTAGAGCGCGAATTTTCCTCAGGCGGAGTAGTGATACAAAACAGCATCGCGGGCATAAGAGTACTTTTAATAAAGGATCCGCGCGGAAAATGGACGTGGCCCAAAGGAAAGTTGGATAAGGGCGAGGATTCGTTAGACGCCGCAAAAAGAGAAATAAAGGAAGAGACGGGATTAATAAACATAAAAGCGCTTTCCAAAATAGGCCGCACCAATTATTTTTATAAAAGAGACGGCAAACTTATTTACAAAACGGTTTATATATATCTTTTTAAATCGGGCGGGGAGGAAAAATTAGCCATAGAGAGGCGAGAGATAGAGGACGGCGAGTGGGTTTCCGAGGAAGAGGCGCTGTCAAGAGTAAGTTATAGAGGCGCAAAGAGCATTATCAAACGCGCGATAGCTACTTTTAAAAGAAGCGAGGCGCGTTTGTCCGGAGAAAGAGTCTGATATGAAAAAATATTCATACGGCCGACTTGTACGAATGTCTTGGGATAGGACGGCGCAGATCCTGTTCAAACCCCTCATCCCGAAGAAGTGGATAATGCTAGGCATAATTATAATGCTTGCCGGCCAGATGGGCGGGTTTAATTTCAATATCAGCGGAAATAAGAAGAATTTCGAGAAGGCGATGAACCTATTGACCCAAAAGGCGCCGCTTTCATCAACCGTAATAAATGAAACAGCCGCGACGGACCTTACCGCTTCCAAGGGCTTAGATATACAGCGCATCCGTTCTTTACCGATTTTTAGCGATCCCAGATCGGCGGCTTTACTGGTTTTGATTGTGGGAGGGGTATTGCTTTTATTGGGATTGCTGTTGTTTTTGTGGATGTGGGTAAACGCCAATTTCTCTTTCGTCTTTATAGAATCAGTCGTAAAGAACGACGCTTCCCTTAGAGTGCCTTTTCATAGGAATAAACTGCAGGGCAACTCTTACCTGATGTGGAATGTATTGTTCTCCTCCGCCGCCGTATTGCTTCTCTCTGCTATAATCATCCCACCCGTGATAAAGATGGTAAAATTAGGTATGTTTAGAGGCGATGCCGCTTTTGATATCGTTAAGGTCTTTTCAATAATAGCGCCGTATATCCCGCTTTTAATATCCAGTATCATCGCGCTAATCGTGATAAGTGTAATAGTGATAGATTTTATTCTGCCCATAATGTACCGGAAAAGGATGGGTATCACGAAAGCGTGGCCGGTTTTTCTCGGCTTATTCTGGAAAAATTTGGGCGGAATCTTACTGTACTTTTTAGTAAAATTAGGCCTGACTATATTGGCTATTCTTATCAGCGTCGGTTTAGTCATAGTAAGCGTATTTCTCTTTCTTTTGATAGGGGGAATCTCTTGGTTGCTAGGATGGCTCATCTATCTTATAACGCCGCCGGCGGCAAAAGCAGCCGTGCTAGCCGTACTTCTGACGTTAGGTATATGCCTTTCGGCCGTTCTGATCATTTTATTTAGTTTATTGTTTTTGCCTATTCCGGTCTTTTTTAGGGTATTTCCGATATACGTATTGGGCAGCATGGATGAATCGTTAGACTCCTTTACGCCGGTTGTCCCTCAAACGGCAGTAGTAGAAGATGTTGAGCGATATAAAAAATCGATGGCATTGGTATGGTTCACCGTACTATCTCCGCTTATAATTGCCGCCTTAGCATTATTGGCAGCCATAGCCATCCCCAATTTTATGAGCGCAAGACAAAAAACTTTGCTTGATCTGAAACGGCCGGCCGTAAAAGGAGCTGCGTCCGAAAAGGCCGTTATCCCAAAAGATGATAAAGTCACGGTTTATCTTAAAAACGGAAATTCATTTAAAGCGAAGATAGAACGGGAATCCGCCAATAATGTCTCATTCTCAATAGAAGGAGGAAGTTTCATATTACCGCGCAGTGATATTCTGCGCATAGAAAGGTGAGGAGACAGGATGAAACGCGCATTGTTTTTTGGTTTTGTATTCGTTGTGGTATCTTTTTGTTTAGATGCTTACGCTTTTACGGTATCCTATGATCAGACTACTACCGGGATACGAAACGCGGCAGCCCAGCAGACAACTATAAAAATAAAAGACGAGAAAATGCGGATGGAGATAAATACGCCGCAGGGTAAACTCGTTACCATAATAGACGGCTCCATCGGATATCAGTACATTCCGTCCGAAAATAAGGCCTACAAAATGATGACAAAAGGGCCTACAAATATAAAGTACCTTTCCGATTATAAGGGGTATCTGGCGACATTAAACGCAAAGACAGTAGGGTCCGAAAGCGTGGGCGATTATGACTGCGACATATATGAGTTTACTGATCCCGGGGCAAACGTCAGGGCTAAGGCGTGGGTTTGGAGGGCCAAGAATTTTCCGGTTAAGTACGAAATGGACCTTCCTTCCGGATTAGTTACGACCATAATGAAAAACATTAAAATTAACGAGAAGATCGATGACTCGGAATTTTCCATTCCCTCCGGAGTGGAAGTAATAGAGATGCAGCGCATGATAGGGCAGGGTAAGAACGGTAAAAACTGAAAAGGAGGTAGTAAGATGGAAAAAGAGAATAAGGGCACACAAGCAGGCGGACCGGAAGAAACTCCGGAGGGAAAGTTCAAAAGGCTTGCGACCGCAAGAGTAAACAATGCCATGAAAAAGATAAAATTAATAGGCAATCTTTCAGCGCCCGCCTATAAATATACGGAAGAAGAGATAGCAAAGATAATACAAAGTTTAAAATTTGCCGTCGAGGAAGTGGAAGCGAAATTTGCGAAAGGCAAAAAGAAGGAAAGCGGTTTTCAGTTATGAGTGGTAAAAGCTCATTCTATATTAAACCGTTGTTTAATATAAAGCCCAAGGGAAATCTTAATAGCGGGCAAAGGATAGTATTCAAAAGCCCGCTATTTCCCGTCTTTATAGCCATATTCATCGCGGCGATATATCTTTATTCGACATTTTATTTTCCGCCCATCAATACGGCCAGAATCAAGTTTAATGACTACTTTTTCAGGGTAAGACTCGGCTTAAACACCGTTTTTAACAAAGAAGCGATTAAGCCAAAGGATATCGTGCTTGTTACCGTAGATGAGGAATCGTACGGGCGCCTTGATAAGAAGTGGCCATGGGGAAGAGATGTATTCGCTGAATTTATTGATAAGCTCTCAGGATATAAGCCTAAGGTGGTGGCGCTCGATTTTGCCCTTTACGGCGAAAGCCCGGGCAATCCGGAGGCGGATTCGAAGCTGGCCGATGCCATAAGAAGAAGCGGGAATGTGATTGTAGGGTCGGTATACGGCAAGGAAAAAATATATCTCGGCCCTTATGAGATTTTTGCCAAAGCAAGCGCCGGTTACGGCATAATCGGGACGGAAAGAGACCCTGACGGCGCTATAAGGCGGGCAAAGCCTTTTGCGCTGGTTCTTACGGAACAAAAAGGCAGCGATATATCTTTTGAGGTCAAAGCGGCGGCGAGTTATTTAGAAGTCTCTTATAGTACAATAAATATGGACGGCCGGAATATTATCGTCGGCAATAACAATAAATACATCAAAATACCTACTGATGAAAATCACTCTTTCTTAATAAATTACCTGAGCGATGACAGCGATATCGAAACGGTGCCTATTTGGAGAGTAATGCTAAATAAGGTCTCACCGGATATGTTCAAAGATAAACTTGTATTGGTTAGCCAGACAGGCGAGATATTCCACGACATGAATTGGACGCCATTGGGCTACAGATCGGGCGGTTTGACGATAGTAAACGAGCTCAATTCTATTATCTCCGGCGCTTGCATCAGAGAGGCCGGCTCTAATTTCGCCATAATTATGTTAGCAGGCGTGTATTTATTATCTTTTGTGTTATTTTATAAAAACACCGCGCTCAAAGGTCTCTTAGGGCTGGTGTCGATCACGCTTTTATATATAACCGTGTCGTTTTTATTATTTTTAAACGGATTCTTGCTGCCTACATTTGATATCTTAGTTTTATTGCCGCTCCTATTTCTGGGAATAACATTTTATAAATATGCGATAGTGGTCATGGAAGGGCAGGAGGTAAAAAAGTTAGCTATAACAGATTCGCTGACCTCTCTCTATACGCACAGGTATTTCCGCTTTTTGCTCGAACATATCGTAAAGAGCGCGGCGTCCTCCGGCGGTAAATGCTCCTTGATCATAGTCAAACTGCTTAATCTTGACACTATAGTTAAAGAGATAGATTTTAACGAAGGCCAGACGGTTCAACGGAAAATAGCCGATAATGTTAGAGTGAAACTGCCGAAAAACGGTTATGGCGCATATCTTGGCGTGGGAGAATTCGGCATGCTTATGCCTAAAATCGGCATAGGCGAGGCATTGGGGATAGCGGGAAGCGCACGAGACAATATAAAAGAGACAGATTTTGGAATAGGGGATAATGCGCTTAAACCCATTGTGGCAATCGGCGCCGCGACCATAAATCATACCGCATTTCCCCGAACGGGAACGGACTTGATGAAAAGCGCCCGCGCGGCGATGCTGAGGGCGAAGGAAATCGGCTACAATAAGGTTTGCAGGTTCAACCCGAATATCGATGTTTCGGTATTTGAGCCCGACATCGTTGAAAAAACCATAAAAAACAAATTCGTCGACGAATTCACTTTTCTCGCGATAGACCTTGAACAGAGAAATAAGGAACTTGAGGACTTGCTTTATCAGCTGAGCGCTACGCAAAAAGACCTTGAAGAGGCGCATTTCGAAACATTGCGGTCGCTTATCGTTGCGTTGGAAGAAAAAGATCCCTGTACCGCCGGGCACTCGGAAAGGGTGGGAGAATACGCCGAAAAGATAGGGCGTAAATTGCAGATATCGGAAGAAGAATTAAAGATACTCAGGCAGGCGGCGATATTGCACGATATCGGGAAAGTAGGCATACCGCACGATATCCTTAGAAAAGAAGATATCCTAAGCGCGACCGAAAGGCATGTTATCGAACTGCATCCCGAATTCAGCATAAAGATTCTCAGCACAAGCAAGTATTTTTATAAGCACGTAAACGCCATAAGAGACCATCATGAACGTTTGGACGGCACGGGTTATCCGCGCGGATTGAAAGGCGACCAGATTTCGCTGTATGCGCAGATTATAGCGATTTGCGATGTCTTTGACGCAATGTCCACCAACAGGCCTTACCGTAGGGCGCTTAGCAGTAAGGAAGCGCTGCAGGAAATAGAATCGCACCCTGAAAAATATAATCAGAAAATAGCGCGCGCCCTCGAAGAGACACTTAAAAGCGAACATAAGATTTAATCCCCTTCGGGGAGAGGCTCCACAAATTGATATCCGCTAAGAAGTGAGCAAGGAAAGCATATGGCCTTAACGTATACTGAAATAGAACAAGAAAAAAGTATACGAATATGGATATTTTTCCTGGTCGTGCTCGTATTTTATTTTCTTATAGCGGCCATTTTGGGCAATCTCGCTAAGGCCTTTTTCGTGCTGAACGGCGAGGCGGCCGGCAGGATATACCCATTTCTTATCCAAAAAGAGCTTTTATATGTCCTTTTGTTCGCATTGGGCGCTGCCGTCATACACGCGGCGTATTCAGTAAGTAACGCGATGCCGCTCATTACGCGCAATCTGGACGCGCAAAACGCCGACACATCCGATAAATACCACGAGCGCTTTAAACGAATAGTGGACGAAGTCAATGTGGCTACCGGCAGTAAATATAAAATAACCCCTATAGTAATACCGACGGTAGCCATGAACGCTTTTGCCATTTCAGACCACAAAAAAAATGCTGTTATCGGCGTGACGGAAGGGTTATTGTCGAAATTAAACCGGCAGCAACTTGAGGCCGTAGTGGCTCACGAGTGCGGCCATATCGTATCGGGTGACTCATTTCAGACGACAGTAGGGTGCGCTCTCTTTGGGATCTATGCGGCGATGCTCGCCGGCCTAGGAAAAATATTTAGGGAGGGGCGTATACGGTCAAGCGGCAGGGGCGGGGGCGGGATTATCTTATTTTTGCTTCTCGTTTATATCGTCCTGAATATCATGCAATTTTTTTATAATTTAATAAGGCTATTCGTCTCCCGTGATAGAGAACTGCGCGCCGACGCTATAGCTGTTAAGTTGACTAGAGACCCGGTGAGCCTTTCCGAAGCCCTTTATGCTATTTCGCGCGGGTGGAGGGGGCTCGGGTATATAGACAGGAATCTGGAATCGCTCTTTATAATCAATCCCGCCAGAGAGCCGGCGGACGAAGCCGAAGGTTTTTTCGCCGACCTTCTTTCGACGCATCCGCCCGTAAGCAGGCGCATGGCTATTCTGGCCGCGATGGCGCACACCGACGTAAAAAATATACAGGAAGATGTGATAGCTGCCGAGAAATTAAGAAATATTACACGGCTGAACGCAGGAGAAGAGCCGGTCATCGGCCCGTCATCGTTTAATTGCCCGAAATGCGGACAAGCCCTCACTGACGTAGAATACGAAGGCGCCACAGTGCATAAATGCGGCCTCTGCGAAGGCGTTTTGGTCGAGAACGACAGAATTCCCCGCATAATGATACGCGAGGAAAGAGGCTTTAATGAAAGGCTTATAAAAATGGCCGAACTGGCGCAGCGCGACGGATTTAAAAGAGCGCAGGCCGAAAAAAATGATAAGACAAAGTCTTATCTAAAATGTCCAAAATGCGGTTCATATATGGTAAAAGATTATTATACATTTAGTTCCGCGGTAGAAGTCGATAGATGCTATTTGTGTAAAAACATATGGTTTGATAAAGACGAGCTTGAGATAGCGCAGTATTTAAAAGAGAATAAGGGCTATATTTAACGATGCACTAAGAGCGATTGCAGTTGAACCAATCCCTCGACGTTGCTCGGGATGGTTCTCCTTCGACGGTGCTCAGGATGGTTCGAAGGATGGTGAGAGAAGCCGAACCAGAGGGAATGGTGAGCCGTTCGACTGCGCTCACGATGCTTCGAATGGTGCTGAGCACCGTCGAAGCACGAAGTCGAACCAAAGACATTTGACGGCGGTAAAGACAATCTGGGGACACCCTCCGTCGAATAATGCAAGTGACTTTTAAGGAGAGTGTCCCCGCCAAGTGATTGAAAAACGGAGGTATTAATATGGCTGCACTATGGATTATTTTAGGGATATTAGCGGTTATCGTGATTTCGGTGATAGGCATGTATAACCGGTTAGTGTCCATGCGCAATGAAGTTAAAAACGCATGGGCGGGGATTGAGGTTCAGCTCAAGAGAAGATACGACCTCATACCTAATCTGGTCGAGACGGTAAAAGGTTACCTTACCCACGAGAAGTCGGTATTGGAAAATGTCATTAAGGCGCGGCAGCAGGCTATTGACGTTTCCGGCGTTAAAGAGCAAGGCAGGGCAGAGAACTTTTTAACACAGTCACTCAGAAGCCTATTTGCGGTAGTGGAAAATTACCCCAATCTTAAGGCAAACGAGAACATCATGGCGCTTCAGGAAGAATTAACTTCCACCGAAAATAAAATTTCGTTCGCGCGCAATAATTATAACGACTGGACAATGAACCTGAACAAAGCCGTAGAGCAGTTTCCAACCAATATAGTTGCAAACACATTCGCCTTTAAGAAAGAGGATCTCTTTGAGATAGAGGATGCTTCCGTAAGGGAAGCGCCCAAGGTAAAGTTCTAACCGGAATATCCAGCTTTTGAAAAATGAAGATAATATTATTTACAATTATTTGCGCGATTGTTTTGCCTGTGACAGCATACGCGGATGTCATATATTTCAAATCCGGCGGTAAGGTAGAGGGTGTTATTACAGAAGAAACTGCCGATGCTATTGTCGTTGATGTTGGCATCGGTTCCGTTTCGGTAAAGAAAAGCAATATCGAACGGATAGAAAGTGCCGCAGCCGCCGATCTTGAACTTATGGAAAAAAAGAAAAGGGAAAGGGATATTGAACTTGGCAAGTGGGCCCCGCAAGGCTGGGAGGAAGTGAAGAATGCCTATCTGGAAGCACAAAAGAGCAAGGAGAGGTTTGGTAGGTCAAAAGGCAAAAGCGAGATTAATAAGGAGGAGATGCTGCGTCTTCAAAATGAATCATTAAGCTGGACGGACGCGCTGGCTAAAAAAAGCAAAATGTTGAAACTTGCGGAGGCGAACAATAATATTCGGGAATATAATGCCATAATTGCCGAAGTGAATTCTATAACCGCTAATGTGTCGAGATACTATTATAATATCAGTGAGGGGTACAAACAGCAGCAAGAGCTCGATATGGACTTCATGAACGCGGTAAGCGCCTATCGCGCTAATTTTCAAAAATTTTCCGGTTTGTTAAAAAATAAGACCGAGAAAATCGGCGCGGCTGATTTACCGCCGGACGAATTGACTTTTTGCAAAACAATGAAAGCTAAACACGGCGAAATGGAAGCCGACTTTAAAAGGAACGTAATTGACTGCAAACTTTTTGGCAATCATGTTATAGTAGTTGCCGTCCTGAACGGTAAAGTAGATGCGACGTTGCTTGTTGATACCGGCGCATCTTTAGTCAGCATCAGCAAAGATGTGGCATCTCGGCTCGGCGTCGATTACGACTCTATTAAGACGACTATCGACTTGATCTTAGCCGATGGAAAAAAAATTACGGCAAAACCGATAGTTCTAAATTTAGTCAAAGTAGGAGAGGCGACGGTCAAAGATGTGCCGACCGTCATATGCGAAAACTCGCCCGGTGCCGGTGTCGATGGTCTTTTGGGCATGTCATTTTTAAGCAATTTTGTTATGAGTGTAGATGCGGCATCAAACAGTCTCGTATTAGATGAGATAAAATAGTCGAATAAGATAATGAATTACAAGAAAGACAGCGATGGCGGCGATAAGGCAACAGAAAAACAAAATAGCGGGGTTTATTGTCTTTAGTGTATTAGTATTATTTTTGGGTAATCCTGTCTGGGCAGATATGATCTATTTTAAAAACGGCGGCACCATAGAAGGTATTATCAAGGAAGAGAATGACACATCTATTATTATAGATCTCGGCATCGGCACCATGACTGTCAGGAAAGACGAAATCGAACGCATCGAAAAATCATCCGCCGACGACGATCAACGATTGGAGCAGGAGAGGCGGACCGGCGAAATATCGCGCGGAGAATGGGCGCCGCTCGGATACGAAGAAATCAGGATGGCGTATCTTAAGGCAAAAGACGACAAAGAATCGCTTAAAAAATCCAGGAATAATAGCCTGACAAGCAAAGAAGAAACATTGCAAAAAGAAAAAAAGATATCGGAACTATTGAAGATATTAGACGAGAAGAGCAAGGAGCTTAAAACAATAGATTCGGACAAGCGCACGAAAGAATATAACGCTGTTGTGGCAGAAATTAATTCGATAAGCGCCCGATTAAATACGGAAAATAACGAGCTTAAGGACCTTTACGCAGAAGAAAAAGAACTTAACATTACCCTGATCGAGAAAGCCAATAAATACCGCGCCAATTTTCAGGCTTTTAAGGACGTTCTTAGCACTAGAAAGGTCAGCGTAAACAGCGCTGAAGCATCAGCCGATGAATTGACGTTCTTGGAGGGGATGCAGGGTAACATGGCGGAGATGGACAACGATTTCAAAAAAGATGTAGTAGGTTATAGCGCCGAAGGAAATCAGGTAATTGTGAGTGCGCTGATAAATGATATTGCTCTTACCCGTCTTGTAGTGGATACGGGCGCGTCTATAGTGGTTATTTCAAAAGAAGTAGCCGACAGGCTGGGGATATCACCAGAAGAAGGCACAGGAGAAGAAATAGAGATAATAATGGCAAATGGCATGTCTGTTAATGCCCGCCCCGTGGTACTTAAATCTATCAAGGTCGGCGATGCGGAAGTAGAAAATGTGCGAGCGGCAATATTAGAAAGTAGTGTTGTCGGCGGCGCCGACGGACTTTTAGGCATGTCCTTTTTGAGCAATTTCATAATAAGCGTCGATACCTCATCAAATAAGTTAATTTTAGAGCAAGTATTATAGTTGACATTTCGTGAAATGCGAAGTATACTTATCTTAGTTAGGTGAGGATAAAGTAGGATTATGATGATTAACAAATTATTCAATAATAAAATTTTGATAATGGCGTGTTTCTTTTTCCTATTTTTCTGCGGGCATCTATTAGCAGGAGAAGATACCGCTATGTTAAAAGCCATGATAGGGACCGTAGAGTATTTCTCCAAAGGCGCCGCCGGTTGGCAGACTGCGGCAGAAGGCCTTACATTGTCGTCGGGCGATAAAGTCAAAACCGGAGCCGACGGCATGATTTCTATTACTTTTGCGAATGGCGGTGAGATATTTCTTAAACCTAATACTGAGTTCGAAATTACCTCTTTAAGCAGATCCGAAGATAAAAGCTCAATAGATTATAAATTACAGCTCAACATGGGAAAGCTCCGCGCAATGGTGGAGAAGCTGGATCCCAATTCCTCATTTGAGGTAAAGACGCCCACGGCTGTCGCGGCAATCCGCGGCACTGTATATTATCTGACCGTACGCGAAGCGCAAGAAAGTGAAATCCCGGCCGACATAAAAGAGCGTCTGACTACGGATCTTTTTGTTGAAAGTGGAGGAGTTCTCTATACAAGTATCGTTAGCGGCAAATATTTTGTCGTAAATGCTTCACAGGCCTCAACCACGCATGAAGACGGCAGTATTACTGTTCCAATAGATGTCCCCCCTGATCGTCAGCTTGAATGGACAGAGGAGTGGGAAATTTTATCGGCAGAACCCTACGAATCATCAGAAGACAAAGATATTACAGATTTATTTTCAAATGACAAAAGTGGTGAAGGGGATGAGAGATTTGGAGATAGGGTGAATCAGGTAGTTGCCGCCGCAATCGAATTATATGACGAAAGAAATGTTATATTGCAGGAAATGTCCGCAAGGCTTTTGGAGAAGGATATGGAGAGGGCTTATCTTAGGAACGAAATACGGGA
>Ga0315289_10010243_pt1 | contig 13428 bp, 12 predicted proteins | sample YL17G11_40_MG_FD_203452 | JGI IMG/M metagenome (GOLD analysis project Ga0315289, IMG submission 203452) | Sediment microbial communities from Yellowstone Lake, YNP, Wyoming, USA - YL17G11_40 | ecosystem: Environmental > Aquatic > Freshwater > Lake > Sediment | place: USA: Wyoming | collected...
TTACGTCAGTTTTAAAATCCTATATATCACAATTGCAGCCGGTGCACTATAGCAAATCTGTCCTTCTTCAGGGGTGGATTTATGCTAATATAAAAGACAGGGGATCAGGGTCGAAGGGGCGTAGGGTCAAGGGGGATTGGGGATTCGGGGTTAGGGGTTCGATGATTTAAGCTGAAAGCTGATTGCTGACAGCTGATAGCTCAAAGTTATGGCAAAAGGAACTTATATAAAACGCTCAGCAGTTATTTTTATTATTATTGTCCTCTTCTCTCTTGCCTATTCCGTGCTGATCCCTGATATGTCGAGGCTGAAAAAAGAGAACCCCCAAAAAACTGCCCTCATGGAGTACCGGGAAGGGGAATGGAAAGAGAAGGGTAAAAAGTACAGGATATACCAGCAATGGGTGCCCCTCTCACAGGTATCCCCTTATCTCATGAAGGCTGTCCTTATAGCTGAGGATGATAAGTTCTGGAGGCACGAGGGCTTTGATTATGAGGCGATACAGAAGGCGATAGAAAAAGATATCAAGGCGCGGAAGTTCAAGCTCGGCGGCAGCACCATAAGCCAGCAGCTTGTAAAGAACCTCTACCTTTCACCCTCAAAAAATCCATTCAGAAAATTCATTGAAGCGCTCATCACCTTGAGAATGGAGTGTATCCTCTCAAAGAAGCGCATTTTGGAACTATACCTGAATGTTGTCGAGTGGGGGCAAGGGATATTCGGTATCGAAGCTGCATCGAGACACTACTACGGGAAGCCTTCTTCCGCACTTACCCCTGAGGAAGCTTCACGGCTTGCTGCGGTTCTCCCGAACCCGAGGAAATATAACCCGCTTGCTAACCAGAGATACGTTGTTTTTCGATCAAACCTTATTTACAGCATTATGGTAAGGCGGGGTATCGTCGTTCCCGAATATGACGAGGTTGTCAAAGAAAGCGCTCTGCCTGAGGAAGCGACAGAATCTCCGCCCTCTGATACCATCGAAGGTCAGCATCCAGCGGAATGAGAAATTCTGCGTCAATCGTGCTTTCTTTTTCTACCCTTCCCTGTTTCTCTCACGGGAAGAATAAAGAATGAGGCAAGAATATAAGCAATCCCCATGAAGAGGAATCCCGGCCATTGAGCACCGGTTACATCCATCAGCTTGCCTGAAACAACCGGCCCAACGAATCCAAAGACGTTTCCGACCATAAAGATCAATCCTACCGTTGTACCCGCTAATGCTGCCCCTATCCCTTTTGTTTCCACGATGGTCGCCATAAAAATCGGCGAGATTGTTCCCATCGCAGCCCCACCGATGACCAGAGTAACAATCAGGGGTATGCCGGTAAAAGAGCTAAAGCCAAGGATACTGAGGCCCAGAAGAATGCTGCTGATGAAAAGAAAGGGTTTTCGCTTCCCTGTCCTGTCTGAGAGCGTTCCACCCACCACTTTGAAGACGGAGTTTGTTCCTGTCAGGATGGCAACGAAAATTCCCGCCATCGCGGTAGTCATGCCCCTCTCTGACAGGCTCTGGGGAAGGAGAGTAAATATCGACATGACACCGACCATGTTAAGGCTGTAAAAGACTGAAGCCCACCAGATATCCTTAACCCTAAATACCTTTTTAAAGTTCTCTAAAATACTCTGCTTGCCCTCCCGAGATTCCTCATGAAGTCTTCCCTCTCTGAACAGGACAATCCAGAGGATAGCCGTTATACCGTTTGCAACGCCCAGCACTGCCATAACGTTTCGCCATCCTCCGAAGACAGGCGATAGTATACCGGCTGAAGTCCCCATAGCAACGGTGAGTGCCAGTGGCATTGAAACCATACAAATCCCGTTCGCCATGGCAAACTCTTGGGGCGGGAACCACATCGCCAGAGCCTTCGGGAAAACGGGACCAAGGGTTGCCATTCCGAGCCCGATAAAGAGCATGCAGATCTCAAGAGCGTATGCACTACCTGCAATTGACCGGAACGCCCCAGCTATTCCTACGATCAGGACCGCAACACCAAAGGCATATCGTGCACCAACCTTGTCAGTGATACCTCCCCCGATGAGGGAGAAAAACAGGGAGGGTATGGTAATCATCCCCATAATCATCCCCATCCCGGCTTTCGTTAAAGGAATTTCCGCTCCTATCTCCTTGAGCAAAGGCGGGATACTATAGGTAGCAAGAAAAACGAAGAACGTATTCAGGAAGAGTAAAACCAGGACTACCCAGCGAAAGGAGTTTTTCCGCTCTGCCATAGCGTCATGGTTTTCTGCTCGTTCCATTTCAGGTGAGTAAACGTTCTACTGGATGAGGAATTTCATCTTTCTGCCGCCCATCCGTTCCGTCTTAATCCTGAAGATTTTCAGAGCGGCTTTGGTATTCATAGTTTTTTTATACATCGCCATCCGCTTTGGAAGGTAGGCGTCAGGATCCAGACCCAGCTTTTCGATATTTGCCTTCACCACTGCCTCAATTTCCTTGAGGTCAGTTACCAGTTCCATCTTCCCGTCAATCACCACAGATGCCCATTCGGTGTGATCCTCGTTCCAGGTAAAAGCAGTAAAACAGACCCTTTTATTCTTTGTGAGCATTTCCCATTTCCTCCCCTTCGGGAAGAGAGAGAGATATACCTCACCGTCGATACAAACAAATCCAAAGGGGATGCAGTACGGAACATCATCGCTTGAGAAAGCAAGCACCCCGTCACCAACGGTTTTCAGTAATGTTTCCATTTCTCCCTTGCTCAAATCCTTCATAGTCTTTGCTCCTTTACCTTGAAAAGTGAACTGCAGCTTGCACTTTAGTATGTGTTATTACCTATATTGTCAAGAAAATATTTACACAGAAAATATTTACACTGCCTTTATTCAGTAATAGTAAAATAACGCTTGATGAAAGTTCTCTTTGCGTGATTGTTCCTCTTACAGGGCATTTTTCAGGCAACGAATCTTTTTGCACAGGAAGGGGGTAAGCATATGGGCATTGTCCTGATTGCAGTTGGCAGGATAGACCGCCAGGTCATGGAAAGGCTCAGGGACGATCTCAGCACTGCATTGAACCGAGAGGTCTCTCTTGGAAAAGAAATGCCTGAACCGGATTATGCCTTTCATGAAAAAAGGAATCAGTACCTCTCAACAGCAATCTTGAAAATTTTGATGAAGCAGAAAGAATACGCTTCCTGTGAAAAAGTCCTGGGGATCGCAGACCACGACCTCCACGTCCCTGAGCTGAACTTTGTCTTTGGAGAGGCGGGCAGAAAGGCAGCGGTAATCTCTCTCACCCGTCTCAGGCAGGAGTTCTACGGCATGCCAGAGGATAAGCACCTTTTCTATAGAAGGGCTCTCACCGAGGCGGTTCACGAACTGGGTCATACCTACGGTCTATCCCACTGCAGTAACCCGGGGTGTGTGATGTTCTTTTCTAACAGCCTGCCGGATACAGACAGGAAGGGGTTTGATTTTTGTCAGAGTTGCAGGGGGCGGGTTAAGTAAATACAGTGATTTCAAGTTATTTCGCATCAGTGGCAATCTCCCATCATTTTATAGCGGTTTATAAAGAGAAAAATATTGTTAAACTCAAGCCTTCAAAATTTTACAATTATCCAAATGTTACTGTCTAATAATTTAAATAATTTCACTAAAATAATTTTTCAAAATTGCTTGCCCACCCCCAGTTTTCATGGATATGGTTTCAGTGTGCCAAGTGAGCTATAGTGAAATACATATATAAGCGGATATAAAAGGTGTCATTGCGAGCGAAGCGAAGCAATCTGGTGAGATTGCCACGTCGTCCGCCTCCGCGGACTCCTCGCAATGACCATTTTCTTTTGCCATTCGATATAAATACGGTTCTGTGGGGCTCCATGACAGGGCACTTCAAACACTTGTTATAAGTCACATGTGCATATCAGAAAAACTGGGGGTGGGCAAGTTCAAAATTGACACAAGTTCAAAGTTCAAAATTGCTCAAAATTGCTCAAAATTGCTCTTGACTTTATGTAATTTCGTAGTATAAGTGGCATTCGTAATCCTGTAATATACAATAAGCAGTCTGGCTAATAACAAGTGAGGACCGGCTTTCATGGCTTCTTAAAGCGATCGGAGATAGGCGGGCTACTAAAATGTCAGACTCCCTTCCAGTAAAATTTCCTAAGCGCCTGGTAGATCTGTCTGTGCACGAGTAATGTGCACGAGTAATACCTTTTCACAATTCAATCCGTTTCTTTAGGAATCCAGGGTTGACTTTTTATCGCCTAAGAAACTCAAAGGAAGGCAAGGATCTCATTATTCAAGACGAACAAGGAGAAAGGCCATGAAGAGACTTAGCAGGCACTCAAGTATTCTAATGGTTATAGCAGTTACCTTCTTTATCTTTGGATTTGTAAAGGATGTGGGCGCCGACTCCAATATTCCTCCCACGACTGAAGAGATCCTAACAGCAGGCCAACATGGGGGGCAACTTGACCCAAGCGTTGCTACATCAGCGCTTCCCGAAGTATTGCCCGATGTTAAGCCATTAGACCTCACCCACCCGCCCTCAACAGAAGAGATCATGGCAGCAGGACAGCTTGGTGGTATACTTTACCATACCTATGAAGTCACAGATAAGGCAGAAGAAGAGGAGTATAATCTCTCCTTTGGTCTCGCAATCCAGGAGTGGAATTCCCACAATTATACATTGGCCGAGGAGCTCTTTAAGGAACACATTGCGGAATACCCGGATAGTCCCTGGGTAGCTGAGGCTATGCTACATATTGGCTGCTTCAGTCAATATAACGGAATGTACACAGAAGCCGAGGAGTGGTTCAACTGGATACTGGATGCAAATAAAGATAATTCATATGAGGGTGCAAAAAAATTGGTAAACAAGGCGACACTCCGCCTCGGTGTGTTGAAGGTCTATCAGTATAATTTTAAGGGAGCCAGTCAAATTTTCGCCACTCTGCTAAGAGAGAGTTCCGATTGGCGGGACCGCACTTATGCCTCACATTGGATTCAGAGGCTCTCTCGGTACAAAGCGCTTGAGCTTGCCATGCTCAATTGTGGCACTAAGGCGCTCGCGTACTTACTGGAAAAAGACGGGAAAGTTGCAGAGGCGAAAAAGGTGCGGGCGATAATCCCTGAATCCGGAAAGGGTCACAGTCTGAAGGACCTCTCCGATGTTGCATCCAGATATGGGTACAAATGTGTTGCCCTTAAGATATCTCCTTCAGAACTAAAAGAGTTGCCCCTGCCAGCCATTATGCACATTGACGCCAAAAATCCTGGCGATGGCGGACACTACTGGATTCTGGAGAGGGTGAAGGGCGATAGGGTGGAGTTATTCGATCCCCAGTTAATTCGGAGATATCAACAGAGTTTAAAGGAGTTTTCGAGAGAATGGAGCGGGAACGTACTCGTTTTCTCAAACAAGGAAGATCTCCCCGGAGTAAAGCTGTCTGAGAATGAAATGGGACAGAGGTATGGGGGGTGCTGTGGCGCCCCAGCAGCCGAGGACAATCTGGGAGATCCAGGAGAAAATGCAGGACCAAACCCTGATGATGGTTGTGGCTTCGGATCTCCTCGCTGGTCAGTGAGCATGGTCAATATGAACGTCTACGTGAATGACATTCCTCTGTGGTACCGCAATGCGATCGGACCTTCTGTTATGATTTCCCTGAGCTACAATTCCCAATCCGCCCTTAACCAATATGAACCCTTCGGAAATAAGTGGCAGTTTAATTATTTAACTTACCCTTTGCAAAATCCCCCTGATAAGCCCGCAGGTACTGTCACCATCTTTATGCCAGATGGTCGACGAGATGAGTATTTTCCTGATGGACAGGGAGGGTTTATCCATCCCTATCGGGTTTATAATAAACTGACAAAGATTGAAGAGAATCACTTTGAACTGAAATTCCCTGACAATACGGTATATGTCTACAAAATCCCACAGGGCACATCATCGCAGCAGCCCTTCCTCGTGGAGATCATTGACCCACACGGCCAACATCTCACCTTTGGTTACAATTCAAATGTCCAGTTGACCACGATCACCGATGCGCTTGGACGTGTCACAACCCTTCACTATAACGCTCAAGGACTTGTAGACCTTGTAACAGACCAATTTAACCGCTCCGCAAGCTTTGAATATTATGCCAATAAAAATTTGAAAAAGATAACGGATATGGGCCTGTATTCTACGAGTTTTACCTACCAAGGTGATAATTACCTTGCCAGCATAGAGAAACCTACAGGCACCTGGGACTTTTATATTGAGCCAGCCGATGGGGACGATACTAAACCGAATTACTTCAATGATTATTTCCCGCCTGGTTGCTATGAGAACCCGGGTTGTCAGACCTGGGAGAGCTATCGGGTTACCATCACAAATCCCCTTGGCGATAAGGCAGAGTATTTTTACCACGGCGGGTGTGGGTATGAGGGGGGAATTGGCAACTGTGGATATAACTGGTATGCACCAGGATCTGGATATAGCTGGTATGTATCACCAAGGCACTATGTAGAATATCAAGGTCATTCTGTAAACAACTTTAGGAGCGCTAAGAAAACGATTTATCTTCAAAGGCAATATCGATATTTTCACCCGCCGAATTATTACTCACGCTATTATGGGGTAGTCTCTACTGTTGTCGATCCTGAAGATAACTTTGTCGACTATGGATATGATGATCTTACATACGATCTCACAAGCATAACGGATGCCAACGGGAATCAGACATCACTAACGTACAACGACAAAGGCAGGGTAACCGGCCTTACCGACCCGTTGGGACATACCAGTCAATTTACCTATGATGGAAACGATAACCTCACCAAGATGGAGTTTCCCTATGCTGCGGGAGATCCCAGAAACTACGTATACAACTACGAATACGATGGCAGTAATAACCTGAATAAAATCAAATACCCTGATTACCCTAACAACGGGGAGACCACCTTCGAATATAATGATCGGAATCAGCCCACCAAGCTTACAGATCCTGAAGGCACCTTTTACAGCTTTGAATATGACCAATTCTTGGGATACCTCACAGCCACTTACATAAACTTGCACGCCGGAGGTACTCAGGACTTTTATGTACCCAATGCATTTGGAAGGGTTGAGTCACATACAAATAGGAATGGCAATACCATTTCCTACGGCTATGATAATCTTGATCGTATTAGAACAGTTACATATCCCAATTTTGTAAAGGAGTACACGTATGGCTGCTGCCGTCTCGAGAGTGTAACTTCCAACGATGGCTCAACTCCGTTACCATTTCCACTGAGGTTCACCTATAACAATGCAAACAGGCTAACCGATGTGCGGGACGTGTATGATCAGCCCATCCATTATGAGTATAATCAATCAGGGAACCTTACTTCGATTACCTATCCCGGCAACAAAACAGTGAGCTATGCCTATGATGATGCTGACCGGTTGATAACGGTAACAGATTGGCTGAATAATGTTATAAGCTATGAGTATGACACGGCCGGAAATCTTATAAAGACCACCTATCCAGACGGCTCAACCATAATAAATCAATATGATGATGCAAATAGGCTAACGGCTATGACAGACTATAGAATGGCAGACCTCACAGTCAATGCCGTTTCTAATTACACCCTTGATGCGCTGGGAAACAGAGAAGAGATTTCTTTTTATCAACCCCTCGATGTAATGCCTTCTCCGCAGGCCCTCAACGGCAAATATGGTTTTGACAATCGTCTTCTTGAGACGTATGGGAGCACAACCTATACCTCCGATGCCAACGGAAATCTAATCAGCAGAACTGGGAGCAGTCCTGCAACCTATACATGGAATTACGACAACATGCTTACCGATGTGGCTATTACCGGCGGAAATACCTATCACTACAAATACGACGGCTTGGGAAACAGGGTGTCTAAGAGAGTGAACACAACCGAGACGCGGTACATAATTGACCCGCTGGGGTCCATGGTACTTGCCGAGACTGACGATAGTGGCACCATAACCGCCTACTATGTTTACGGCCTGGGGCTCATCTCTAAGATAACCCCGACTGACCAAACATACTTCTACCACTATGACGGCCTCGGCAGCACCATAGCTATAACAGATTCATCAGGAAACATTATGAACAAGTATGCATACGATGCATACGGCAAGGTAGTAAGCCAGGTTGAAGATCCTCTTGTCCCAAATCCCTTCAAGTACGTGGGGAAGTATGGCGTGATGGACGACGGAAATGGGCTGCTCTATATGAGGGCACGGTACTATGATCCCGAAGCGGGTAGGTTCATCAATAAGGATCCGATTGAGGGGGACTTGAATCTTTATACGTATGTGGGGAATAATCCTATTAATCATCGCGATCCCACCGGGTTATGGTCTGAATGTGACAATGCTTTTATGAGCAATTTTATTGATTGCCTTGGGAAAAGGTCTTTACTCGTGCCATTAGGGATGGATATAGCATTGGCTGGATGTCTGGCGACTCCGGCACCGTTTGCATGTATGTATGCTGTCATCGGAATAGCCTCTGGCCCAGAATTGGCAATCGTGGCCTCCTGTGTTACAGATGCGATGAATGCCCGTAGTAACTGTCAGAAGAAAAAAGACTGTAATCGCTAACGAAAGGTAAATCGGAGGATCTGATGAACAAGGCATTTAAAAAGCGTTTATTATTAAGCGCATTAATCGGAACCTTTGGACAGGTGGTATTTCTCCTATACGTGATGGAATTTCACCCTGTGCTAAAGTGGCAAACCATCCCTGGTAGTACACTTCTCATCGTTGGAGTCCTGACAGTATATAACCTCTTTGCGATGAAGAAAAACGTTTTCAAAAACAGCACCCTGGGATTTTATGCAGTGGTCATTAACCCAGGATTGGTATCTATTTTTATCGGCATCACCATGGTAATACAAGATCCAAGATTCAGATTAATTTCTATAGTCAGCGCCATAAGTTCGGTTGTTTTTATGCTTATTGGGTTTGTCTTATTGACTGTTGCAATAACAAAAGGTGGAACAAAGTTTAACAGTCATAAAGAGAATATCTAAATGCACGGGATCAAGGTGTCTAAGAGAGTCAACACAACTGAGACACGGTATATAGTTGATCCGCTGGGATCCAGGGTGCTGGCGGAGACAGATGCGAGTGGTAATATCACCGCCTACTATGTGTATGGCCTGGGCCTCATCTCAAAGATAACCCCTACCGGTCAGGCATACTATTACCACTACGATGGACTTGGCAGCACTGTTGCGATAACCGATTCATCAGGTGTTATCCGAAACAAATATGCTTATGATGCGTACGGCAAGGTGTTAGACCAGACAGAACAAATCCCCAACAACCCGTTTAAGTACGTTGGACGATTTGGTGTCATGTATGATGGGAACGGGCTGCTCTATATGAGGGCGCGGTATTATGACCCGGAGGTGGGGAGGTTTATAAATAAGGACCCGATTGAGGGGGCCTTGAATCTTTATACGTACGTGGGAAATAATCCTATTAATTATCGTGATCCGTTTGGCCTCCTTGACCCGGTAACACCTCCCCCAGCTTACATTGAATGCATACAACCATATCTGGATCAACATCTTAAGGATATAGGGAAGTCTCAAAAAGAATATAACAAATGCGTTGATGCATGCCGGTCTTTTCGTGGCTACCAGTGTTCCCTGTGCCAATTTGGATGTACTGCAATTTACTTGAAAAGCATCCATAAATCAGGTGCTATATTTCAATGGCACCAATTAAGATGTGATATGTTATATTGGCATTGATCTCTTGTGGAGGCAAAGATGACGCCGCGCCAGAAAGCTATAAATATTATAATTTGTATTATGGGCAGCTGGTTCGTATGGGTTCTTTTAGCTATGACATTTTCAGGTTTCATACTCCCAATGGCTGTCAAGGGTCAATTACCATCCATTATTGTTAATCTATACTTCGTGTTGATATATCTAATTGTGGGGGTGTTTATCGGTCTTGTAAGTAAAGTGAATCCGTGGATTCCACTTGTTGGGACCTCTTTAGCAATTTTTTTATCTTTGGCTATGACTGGGAAAAAAGAAGAAATAGTCCCATTATTTCTAGACTTCAACAATCTCATCTATATAGCGTCGACTATCGCTGGTTGTTTTGGGGCGCAATTACTTCGTAGAATAGTCAAGAAGAAAAGTGCGGAAAATAGTACGGCGTGACAGAAATAAATGGGAGTTGTTGATACTCACTAATTCGGTAACAGTTTACGTGATCATCTATTCGTCTGAGGTGGATCATAGATCCTTAAACGTGCCTTCGGTTAATTGTTGACTGAAGCTTTTTCATGGGGGAGGGATTGACTATGACAATAAAATCGAAATTATGGTACTTATTTATTTGCCTATTTCTTAGAGCAATATTCTCATCTTGTCCTACAGCCCTTGCCGATCCTAACCCACCCACTATTGACTGCGGCATAATGATGCAAAGTAACATAGGCACTCACCATAATGATCAAATTGACAAATAGTGGGAGAAATGGGACGGTTCCATTAAACGCGCAAGAGAACCGTGACAACTGTTACTTGGGATTACGATAAGATGAACATTATGTAAAAGTTTTTATATTGTTTTTAGGTTTGTTTGTCCTCACTGGAGGACTATTGCAACTCGGCCAATTTTTGATTTTGGCAGTAGCTTCCATGAAATGAGGAATTAGGTGATGGTAACCAATTGGGAGGGACGCGCTATGAAAATTAAATCTGACTTGAATTTCGTGTTTTTATGTATTGTATTAGGCTCGATATTCTCATTTAATTCTATAGCCCTTGCCGCAACCCCCATCTCCTGCGGTATACCCATAAACAGTTCGATCAGCGCACCAGGTGAGTATGATGACTACACCTTCACTGTTCCTGCGGGGGAGACATATGCTGTTACCATTCGACTCACTCGTACATCTGGCACGATGGTTCCCCGCCTGGTTCTCTATTCCCCCTCTGGGGGACAGACAGAGGGTTCTGGTGATAGTTATGGTAACTACAAACAAATTGATAAGACGGATCTCAGCGCAGCAGGCACATGGACTATAAGGGTATCTGATCAGAACAGCACTTATACTGGCAACTACAACCTTGTCTGGCAGAAGACCAAGAACCCCTGCAACAACCCAACCGTCTTAAACTGCGGCTATACCTTCTCCTCCTGTGGATCGTGCCACACTGTTCAGCACGACTTCTTCACCTTTACAGTTGATGCCCAGCACCAGGGTAAGGTGACCATCCGTGCCTATAGCACCTCTCCCCTCAATCCCCGTCTGGAGCTCTATAACGGTACAACAGGAGCAAAGATAGTAGAGCAGAGCTACTGTTGGCTCGCTGGAGGAAATCCGCCGGAAGGAAGTATCTATGCCAGAATTGATGAACAGACGCTTTCTGCAGGACCATACACCCTTGTTTTATCAGATTGCGACCATAACGAGGTGGGCGGTTACAAGCTCACCTGGCAGAGCCTCCAGAATCCTTGCGGTGCAACACCTATTGCCTGCGGGCAGACCCTCAGTGGCGATCTTGGCCGCGCGGAGGAGCACTTCTACACCTTTTCAGGCAGCTACGCAAACTACTCGATGACCTTGACGTTTACATCAGGAGCATTACCATATCCAAATCTGGAACTTTACAACACGTCAACAGGATCACAGCTTGGCTATTGTCGTGGAGAACGGGAATATTCATGTACACTCACTAACAGCTTCTCGTCAGGTCTCATGATGGTCTCGGGAATTTATGGCAATGCCACAAGACACTATACTCTAGAACTCCAGAAAACTGACAACAGTTGTCCTGAGGTTCTCGTAACCGCACCCAACGGCAGTGAGGTAACCTCTGGTTCTTCCTACCGGATCACCTGGACATCCTCAAGTCCCCAGGGCTTTTCGTCTCAACAAATAAAACTTTCAACTGATGGAGGCTCAACATTTCCAACGGCTATTGCATCGGGACTTTCAGGGACTGTCCAGTACTATGATTGGTCTATTCCGTCCGGACTTGCATCCTCAACGGCACGAATCCGCGTCATTGCAACGGAAAATGGCACGGGAACCAACGCACAGGATGACAGCGATGCCGATTTTACAATCCTTCACACTGTCCCCGTGGTTAATCGCCAATATAGATACGATAAGCTAAACCGTCTCAAGGAGATCACCCGTGAAGATAACGGGAAAATCCACTACATCTACGACAACGTGGGAAATCTTTTGACCCTCGCTGATGAGGTTACTGACACTGATGGTGACGGTATCCCTGATTCTTCAGATAACTGTCCAACCGTGCCCAATCCGGGCCAGGAGGACATTGATGGTGATGGCGTGGGTAATGCCTGTGACAACTGTCCACTCGTTGCCAACCAGAACCAGTCGGATGTTGACTTGGATGGATTTGGAGACGTCTGTGACAACTGCCCGACCATCTGCAATAGCCAGCAGTTAAATGCAGATGGTGACCAGTATCGGCGATGTGTGCGATCCAACTCCGGGCTGCGGAGGGTGCGGACAGCCTGCATGTGAGCAGCACTGCTGAGATGAGATAAAAATAGGGAGAATACAAACTCTTTGAGAAGGCAACAGCGTAGCAAAATCGCTGTTGCCTTCTTTTATGAATAGGTTATTCAAGCAGGAGAATTTTTAAATTCTGCAGCAAAGCTTGTTTTTGTATATTCCTCAATTCGCCAATATGTTTAATGAATCTCTTATTATCAATTGCCCGAACTTGGTCAACAAGAATATCAGAGTCTTTTTTTAGGTTAGTCTCATTTTTAGAAAGATGAACTCTCAAAATGGAAGATTTTTTTATTACGTTAGTAGTTACAGGGCAAATCATGGTGCTTGCATGTACATCATTCAATAAATCAGTCTGGACTACTACAACAGGACGGACTTTGCCAGGTTCGGAACCATATTTTGGATTTAGATCAGCAAGATAAATGTGAAACTTCCTTATCCTCATCCTGGAATTTCATCTTCCAATTTTTCAAATTCATCAAGTATTTTTAAAGAATTTTGCTGCACTAAGCTGGATTCATACTGCAACTGTTTTTTCAACAGTTTTCTCTTATTCAGCTTGTTATACACAGACAATGCATGATTGATATATGTATTTCGGGGAATGTCTATTTGAGTAATTATTTCTTCAACCTCTCTAAATATTTCATTATTTATTTTTAATGATAATGCCTTTGCCATACACAACCTCCATAGTATATACTATGAGTATATACTACAAAATAATTCTGTGATAATCAATCTTTTAAAAGTAAACTCCTTAAGAGGCCTACCGAACTCCATCGAAGTCAACGGTTGAACCGCCGAATTCGACCACCTTTGTTTCCTACTGTTTCTTCGCTAACGCCCTGAAATAGAGTTCTCTATACTCTTTAGCAGAAGCCTGCCAGGAGTGGTCTGCACTCATGGCATTCCGGGTAACCTG
>Ga0315289_10010244_pt1 | contig 13428 bp, 6 predicted proteins | sample YL17G11_40_MG_FD_203452 | JGI IMG/M metagenome (GOLD analysis project Ga0315289, IMG submission 203452) | Sediment microbial communities from Yellowstone Lake, YNP, Wyoming, USA - YL17G11_40 | ecosystem: Environmental > Aquatic > Freshwater > Lake > Sediment | place: USA: Wyoming | collected...
TGAACGCAACCGCCTGCGCCTCCAGGTGCTCAAATTGCGGCTGGTCCTGTCGAACCTCATCTTCCAGAAATGGCTGAAGACCGACCTGGACCTGCTGGAGGTGACCGACCGCCGCGGCGGCAACCGCGCCCGCGCGGTCGAACTCCTGAAGGCCTGCATGGCCCAGTATAAGGCCATCGGCGCCGAAACCATCACCTGGCTTTCCGACATCGACCGCATGACGATGGCCGAACGCAACAAGTTCGCCAACACCGGCACCGAGCGGCAGTTGCGCAACATCCAGCGCGAAACCAGGTATGACGAGGCCTGGGTCACGTATTACCTCGGCTGGTGCCTGCCCGAAGACTACAAGCCCGACGCCAGGGAGCGGTCGCGCAAGGACCTTCTCAATGATGCCATCACGGCCTTCATGGACTACACCCGCTTGTCCGATCGCCTCTCGGCCAAGTGGTACGCGTACCTGGTCGTCGGCCTGTCGTACCGCGAACTCGGGAAGTTCAGCGAGGCGCTGGAAGCCCTCGCGCAGGCCGACCGCCTGTCCGATGCGGCGCTCCAGGCGGCCGGCAAGGAAGGCGCGTCGGCCGCCGCGGCCGCCCAGGCCAGGGCCGCCCAGGCCCTGCGCATCCGCATCGCCTACGAACGGGCCCTGACGCTCGTCCGCAAGGGCGACCTGAAGCAGGCCCGCGACGCCGCCGATGAGGCCGCCGGGTTCTGGAAAGACAAACTCGACACCGAGCCCCTCGGCCAGGCCGTCCCCATGGTCAAGGCCGAGAGCCTCATCCTGGAGGCCCGGCAGAGAAACGACGAGGCCATGAAGCAGGAGGGCGTCAAGATCCTCCAGCAACTCTACGCACGGCCGCAGCCGTGGCCGACGGTCGTCCAGTGGATGATGGAGGGCCTCCTGGGCGCCGGCGGCGGGACCCCCTTCGATCCCAAGACGGCCGACCTCTTCCAGGTCTGGCTCCGCGCCACCGAGGCCCGCGACAAGGCCCAGGAGACCAAGGAGGCCAAGGACGGCGAGCAGGCCCTGGACCTCTACAAGGTCTATGCCGAGCGGGCCGGCACCCAGGACAAGAACTACGCCGCCGCCCTGTACAGCCAGGCGGCGTGCCTTCTCCAGTTGGGCCGCAAGCCCGAGGCCGGGGCCCTCTTCCAGAAAGTGGCCGACGAGTTTCCCACCTACCTGTACGCCAAGCCGGCCGCACGCTACGCCGTCAGCGCGCGCGGCGACGCCTACGAACGCGACTCCACCGAGGAGAACCGCCAGGCCTACGAGGACACGCTGAAGTGGTTCATTGCCAAGTACGGCCAGGAAGACCCCGGCCAGCAGTACTACTACGCGATGATCCTCTTCCGCGGCAAGAAACTCGTCGAGGCCGCCGACGCCTTCTCGCGGGTCCCCGAAGGGTCCGAGCATTTTCCCGACGCCAGGTACTGGGTCCCCCTGTGCCACCTGGAGCAGTTCCGCGAGAAGATCCTCGCCAGCAGGGACAAGAGCCTCATCCTCACCCGCTCGCGAACCGTCGCGCAGGAACTCCTGGCCTTTGCCGACTATGCCTTCCAGGCCCAGGGCCTGCCGGAGGAAAAGAAAAAACAAGTCCTCGACTGGGCCGAGAGCGCCTACGTCAACGCGGCCGACATCTACCTGTACCCGGAGGTCGAACTGCCCGGCGATGCCCTGCCCATCCTGGACGCCCTCGAACAGAAGTTCCAACTGAGCGATGAGGCGCGGGGCCGCGTCCTGAAGCTCCGCATCGACGCCCTCCAGAAACTCGGGCTACAGGACGAGGCCCTGGCGGTCCTCGAAAAGTTTCTGAAGGTGGCCAAGAAGGAGGACGTCGGCCCGGTCCTGAGGGGCCTCTTCAAGGCCATCACCGACGAGGTGCGCGAACTCGTCAGGCGCGGCGACAAGGATTCCCTCGCCCTGGCCGGACGCAAGGTTGACCAGGCCAAGGCCCTCGGCGAACGCCTCACCCGATGGCTGGAGGAGAACAACGTCGCCGACAAGGCCCTCCAGATCGAGAACAACCGCTACGACCTGGCCGAACTGTTCCTGGCCGTCGGCAATTACGCTGGGGCCCTGGACATCTACAAGGCCATCGGCGGCGACCAGGCCTGGAAGAAGCAGCCCCTGAAACTCGATTGCGTCTACGGCATGGCCCGCGCGTACGAGGGGCTGGCCGAAAGGGCCCGCCTCGACGCCGAGGAAAAAGGCCAGAAGGATCCCCCCTATTCCGCCGAGGCCAAGCAGAACTACGAGACCGCCCTGGAAATCTGGGGCGTCCTGAAGGAAGTCAGCGAGGGCGAGGGACGGCAGGCCGCCGACCTCGGCCTCATCTGGGACCGCCGCTACCACATCTTCTACTGCTCCTACCGGATCGGCAGCAGACTTCAGAAGGTCGCCGACGACCTCGAAACCCTGCGCAAGATCGTGTACCCCGAGGCGCTGGGCGGCAAAGACCCGGTCCTCCAGATGAGATTCCGCGACCTGCGGGCGGTGCTCCCGCCGCCGACCAAGCCGAAGTAAGACAGTTCCAGGTTCCAGGTTCCAAGTTCCAAGTTCCAAGTAAACGGCCCGTTTGCGTAGCCGTTTTCAACTTGGAACTTGGAACTTGAAACTTGGAACTCTTACGCGCCGCGGACCCGCCTGGTAGTCCGTCACACCATGGGCGATGAATCGGCGGCTGCGCTCCGGGAGCGGGGCCGGCCGCGCCGGGTAGCCCGTCACACCTGTTTCAGATCTCAAATCCCAGATCTCAGATTGGCGATTCCCACTCCCTCCCTCCGCCGCCTTGTTGCCGCCCCCGGCCGGGCCTATAATCGTCCGCACCCATGGAGCCCGCGCGCGTCCACATCACGACCTACGGCTGCCAGATGAACCAACTCGACGCCGAGTTGGTGGCCCAGGTGCTGCGCTCGTCCGGGGCGCACCTGGTGGCCGACCCGCGTGCGGCCGACGTGCTGCTGTTCGTCACCTGCGCGGTCCGCGCGCACGCCGAGAACCGGGTCTTCTCGAACATCGGCAAACTGGCCGCCCGCAAACGCCGCGAGCCGCACCTCGTGGTCGGCCTCCTGGGCTGCATGGCGCAGGAGCACGGCCCCGCCGTGCGCCGCCGGGCGCCCCTGGTGGACCTCGTGTGCGCCCCCGGCCGCCTGGCCGACCTGCCGGACCTCATCGCCCAGGCCCGCGGTCGCCTAGGCGACGCCGAGGCCCTCGATCCGCCGCGCAGCAAAGCCCCCTCACCCCTGACCCCTCTCCCGCAGGGGGAGAGGGGAACCAATGCGGCCGCCTTTGCCGCCTCCGATGCCGCGCTGGACGAGGCCGAAGTCCGGCGCCCCCTGTGCGGCAGTTCTCCCGGCTCGCCAGGGCGTCGCTGTGGCAAGCCCGGGCAGGCGTACGTCGTGGCGATACGCGGCTGCGACAACTTCTGCTCCTACTGCGTCGTGCCGTACGTCCGCGGGCCGGAGCGCAGCCGCGCGCCGTCGGCCATCCTGGAAGAGGTGCGGCGCCTGGTGGGGCAGGGCGCGCGGCAGATCACGCTCCTGGGGCAGGCGGTCAACCAGTACGCCGCCCAGGAAGGCGGCCGCCGGTGGGACCTGGCGGACCTCCTCGCCGAGGCCGCCCAAACGCCCGGCCTGGCCCGCCTCGCCTTCATCACCAACCACCCCCGGGCCTTTGACGAGCGCCTGGCGAGGGTCTTCCGCGACGTGCCCGGCGTGTGCCCGTACCTGCACATGCCCGCCCAGTCGGGCTCCGATGCGGTCCTTGAGCGGATGAACCGCGGCTACACTCACGGCCAGTACCTCGACCGCGTGGCGATGGCCCGCGCCGTGCGGCCGGACCTCGCGGTGGCGAGCGACTTCATCGTGGGCTTCCCCGGAGAGACGGAAGCGGAGTTCGAGGCCACGTGCGACCTGGTCCGCCGGGCACGCTTCTCCGGGGCGTTTGTCTTTAAGTACTCGCCCCGGCCCGGAACGCTGGCCGCGCGCGAGTTCCCCGACGACGTTCCCGACGCCGAGAAGCGCCGCCGCAACAACGCGCTTCTGGCCCTGGTCGAGGAAATCACCGCCGAGGAGAACCGCAGGTTTGTCGGCCGCACGGTCCGCGTGTTTGTCGGGGAAATCAGCCCGCGCGGCCGCCAAGTCGAAGACTCGACTCGGCGAGGCTACCTACAAACGCGCCGCGCAAGCGCGGCGGCTAAACGTGGTTTTGAGTTTTCTAATCCGCAATCCGCAGGAGTTTACCCGCCTCGGGCGGGCACTCCGCACTCGCTTCAATTGAGGGGCCGCACGCCCTGCAACCGCATCGTGGTCTTCGACGGCCCGCCGTCTCTTGTGGGCACGGAGGTGGACGTGCGGGTTGTCGATTCTACCCCCCTGACCTTGTTTGCCGTCCTGCTTGAATCGCCCGGGCGCTAATCGCCAGCGCAGCCCCCTGAAAGGCGCAAGAAGAAAGCGCGGGCGTACGCCCGCGCGGGTCAGACCCTCAACCTGGAACGCCGTATTCCCCGCCTGCTACGTCTCCACTTCCTGGACCGCGGGTCTCCGGGCCGGCAGGCTGACGATGACCGCGGCCACCAGGAGGGCGATGCCCGTCACCATGGCGATGAACCGCAGGTGGTCGTTGCCGAAGAGGGCCACCACTTCCAGGGCGGTCGGCAGTTCCGCCGGGCCGCCCTGGGCCGCCGCCCAGTACGGGCCCGTACGGGCAGGCGCGGCCGGGGCCAGTTTGACCTTCTGCGGCAGGCGCATCTCGCCCGGACGCACGAGGCCCAGTTCGTACCGGACGGTCCGCTCCAGGTACTGCGGGTCCTCCTGGAGGGCCTTCTCGACGGCCGCCAGTTGGTCGCGCAACTGGGCCAGGGTGTTGACCTCGGCCTGGACCGCGGCCGTCTGCCGCTCCACGTCCAGGCGGCGCGCGGCCTCCGGCCCGTACAGGGCCAGGCCGATCGCCGCGACGCCGGGGGCGAACAGGACCAGGCCGGCCAGGATCGTGCGCAGCGACCAGCCGAGCGAGGCCAGCCCGGCGCGGCACCGGGCCCGCAGCGCCTTCGGGGTCTTCGTTGTCAGGATCTCTTCCACAGGAAGTTGCCGTACCGGGCCTGGTCCCCGAGTTCCTCTTCGATGCGGAGGAGTTGGTTGTACTTGGCGACGCGGTCGGTGCGGCAGAGGGAGCCGGTCTTGATCTGGCCGGCGCCGGTGGCCACCACGAGGTCCGCGATCGTCGTATCCTCCGTCTCGCCGGAGCGATGGCTGACGACCGCCGTCCAGCCGGCCCGGTGGGCCATGTCGATGGCCGCCAGCGTCTCCGTGAGCGTTCCTATCTGGTTAACCTTTATCAATATGCTGTTGGCACAGCCCCGCTCGATGCCCGTCGCCAGGCGCTCGGTGCTGGTGACGAAGAGGTCGTCGCCCACGATCTGTATCCGGTCGCCCAGGGCGTCGGTCATCTGCTTCCAGCCGTCCCAGTCGTTCTCGGCCATGCCGTCTTCGATGGAGCAAATGGGGTACTTCTTGACCCAGTCGGCGTAGAACTGGACCATCTGGTCGCGCGAAAGCGTGCGCTTCTCGCTGCGCAGGTTGTACCTGCCCCCGGCGTAGAAGCCGCTGGAGGCCGGGTCCAGGGCCAGCCACACGTCCTTCTTCTCCTTGTAGCCGGCGTTCTTGATGGCCCGGCGGATGAGTTTGCAGGCCTCCTCGTTGCCCTCGCGCAGGGGCGGGGCGAAGCCGCCGTCGTCGCCCACGTTCGTCGAGTACTTGTGGTCCTTCAGGACCTGCTTGAGGGCCTGGAAAATCTCGGCCGCCATCCGGAGGCCCTCGCGGAACGACGGGGCGCCCAACGGCATGACCATGAATTCCTGGAGGTCGATCTGCCAGCCGGCGTGCGCGCCGCCGTTGAGGATGTTGCACATCGGCACCGGCAGGATGCGGGCCGACGGGCCGCCCAGGTACTTGTAGAGGGGCAGACCGGCCGCGGCTGCGGCGGCCTTGGCCGTGGCCAGGCTGACGGCCAGGATGGCGTTGGCGCCCAGGCGTCCCTTGTTCTTCGTGCCGTCCAGGGCCTTCATCGTTTCATCGACGGCCACCTGGTCGCGGGCATCCATGCCGCGCACCTTCGGGCCGATGATCGCGTTGACGTTCTTGACGGCCTTCTGGACGCCCTTGCCGCCGTAGCGATTCTTGTCGCCGTCGCGCAGTTCTACGGCCCGGTGCTCGCCGGTCGATGCGCCGCTCGCAGCGGCCGCACGCCCGAAGGCGCCGCCGTCCAGGCGCACGTCGACTTCCACCGTCGGGGTGCCGCGCGAGTCGAGGATCTCGCGGGCGTGAACGCAGCAGATCCGGTTCGACATGGCGACACTAGAGCGTTTTAAGATTGCGTGCATACGCTACCCCTTTGCGCGGCGGGTCTCCTGACCCGCCGCGTCGGGCACTCCGCGTATCGGCGCGGCGGTTCAGGAGAACCGCCGCGCACATAGGCAATCTTAAAACGCTATAACTCCTTGGGAGACCGGCCGGCCCCTCGCTCGAGTACGGCCACGTCTGGTTTATCGGCCGCCGGCGCGGCGTCGCTTCAGGCGAAACGCGCGTCGTCGAGGCGCATCCGGCGAGGGTCCGCTACGGAAAAGGTCGAAGCCCCTTTTCCCCCTGCGCCAGGAGTATGGCCGGCTCCGCGCGTGTGTCAACGGTAGTCGCGGCAACTGGCCGCGGGGGACCTCGCCCGCGCCACGCGGCGCCGGCGCGGGACGTGCCAGGGGTCGCCGCGGCGACCCGTCGCCTGCCCGTCCGGGGGAAGCGACGGCTTTGTTTACGCCGGATAGACGGGCAGTTGCTCTCGGAGGAGTTCGTAGAGGTTCTTGTCGTCTTGGATGGCCTTCTCGCAGGTATCCCGGAACCGGACCTTCAACTCGTCGAACCCCGTGGCCTTGAGGGCCGCGACGTCCTTCTGGCCGCCGTCCTTGGAATGGGCGGCCACGAACTTGGCCATGGCGTCGGTGGCCATCTCGCGGATGAGTTGCCAGAGTTCCTTGCCGTCCCTGGCGGCGATGGCCCTGCCGACGGCCAGGGAGACGGACAGGATGGCGTTCATGCCCAGGACGCCCTTGCGCTGCATGATGCGGATCTTGTCTTCGGGCGAGGCGGAGGGCGAGATTCGCCCGGCGGCGATGGCCTCCTGGAGTTCCAGCCCGAGCAACTCCCGGTCGACTTCCAGCAGGCCGCCGAGTTCCATCAGGCGCTTGCCGACGAAGGCCTTCGCCAGGACCGTCTCGATGTGTCGGACGGCGTCCATGCAGCCCATGCCGTCGTAGCGTTGAGCCTTTTTCCAGAGGGCCAGCACGTCGGGGTCATGCTTGGCCTGGATGCCTTCGAACTCCAGGCCGCCTTTGAAGCGGAAGGTGCCGTCGCCGGCGTCCTCGAACAACTCCGGGTACTTCTGCGTGAGCGAGCCGGCGACGATGATGCTGTCCACGTAGTGGATGGCCTCGTCTTCCCCGCCCGACGTGCCGAGGGGCGTCGAGCCCTTGAACCGGATGATGCCGGTCCGGCCCAGGAACAGCGTGGCGGCGGCCGACGGAATGCCCGCGTTGGTTGCCTCTTCGGTGCCGCTCACCGTCTCGATGGCCAGCATGCGGACCAGGAGGCTGGCCAGGTCCACGTCGGCGGCGTTCGGGGCCAGTTCCGCATCGGCCTTGCCGGTCAGGAGTCGGACCAGTTCCTTGAGGTGGGCTTCGATTTCGCGTCTTTCCTGGTCCGAGACGCCGCGCTTGCCGGCCCTGGCCAGGGCGATGATCTCCATGACGCGGCCGTATTTCTGGAGGCGCTCGGTGTTGGCGCCGCCGCCGGCCTTCATGCCCAGGGCATTCATGGCGGTCGCGATCTCCGCCTCGAACGGGTCGTTCGGCGACTTCGACCGGTGCGACACGACCAGTTCCGCGCCGTAGGCCAGGGAGGTCAACATGGCCAGCACGGTTTCCGACAGGGTGCCGATCTGGTTGGCCTTGATGAGGGCGGCGTTGATCTCGCCGCTCTTGGCGCAGCGTTCGATGTTCTCATCCTTGGTGGTGACCAGGTCGTCGCCGATGACGAAGATCCTGTCGCCCAGTCCTTCGACCCCGCGGGCCGGGTCGCCGTGCATCAGGAGCCTCCAGCCCGCGTGGTCCCTCTCGCCGAACCCGTCCTCGATGGAGAGGATGGGGATGCCCTCCTTGTCCATGGCCTCTCGATAGAGTTCGAGGATCTCGTCGCGGCTCATATCGACGCGGCTCTTGTCGCGCCAGAAGCGGTACATGCCGATCGAGTCCGTCTGGCCGGTCTCCCGCCGATAGGCGTTCTCCAACTCCGACGCCGCCGGGTCCAGGGCGATGGCCACGTCCACGCCGGGGACGTACTGGCAGTCCAGGATGGTCTGCTTCATCAGGCGCCACATGCGCTGCTCGGGGACCCGGTCTTGCGGCTCCTTGTCGATGTAGGGGGCCAGGCCGCCCTCCAACCCGATGCCCATCACCTTGGCGCCGGGGGCCGACTCCAGGACCTCCTTCAACCGGTACTGCAACTTCACGGTCATTTCCTGGGCGTCTTCGTAGGTCTTCGCGGAAAGCGGCATGAACATGCTTTCCTGCATGCTGATGTTGCTTTCCGGGTATTCCTTTTCGGTGTGGCGCCCGCCCATGGCGCAGTTGCGGAACTGCCAGGGCGCGTGGACGGTGGTTCCATCCTTCAGCGTGACACTCTGCATGCGGGTGGTCAGCAGGGCCTTCTTGACCCCGCCGGCGCGGGCCAGCCAAGTTTCCTTGGACACCGCGGCGGCGGCCCTGGCGGCCTGTTCCGCGGCAATCCGCTCGCGCAGCGTGAACTCCCGGAGTTTGCCGCGGTCGGCCAGGAACCGGTCCAGCAATCCCACCACGCCGGGGGCCAGGAAGAGCCGCCCGATGTAGATGGCCGTTTCATCCCCGAGAATCAGCCCGAGGGCAATGCCGATCCCCGCGATGGGCAGCGTGGTCATCGCCAGATACCCGCTCCAGCGCGGGGCTGCGGCCGCCACGGCCAGGTTGTACGGCGCGTCCGGGGCGAAGTTGCCGCGCTCTTTCTTGACGCCCTCGAACCGGCCCCACGGAATGGCGAGGAAGTTCTTCGTGTACCACACCAGTTTGTCCAGGAAGCCCTTCGTCTTCATGGCGTCGGCCGCATCCTGCGAGGCCTTGTTCAGGGCGGTCAGCCGGGCGGCCGTGGTGTAGTGCCCTATCTCGTGGATCGCAATCCCGACGTGCCAGGAGATGTACACGATGGCCACCGACACAAGGGTCTCCAGGCTCAGGAACATGAACCGCAACGTCTCCAACTTGCCCTGGACCGCATGAGGAAGGCTGAGCACCGACGAGATGAACGCAGCGTGGAAGGAGACCAGTTTGTGGTTCGCAATGACCCAGCCGCGCTCCAGGTAGGCGCCCGCCTGCCCGGTCGAAGACCGCGGGTCCGGCGGCGTCTCGGCCCGGAGAGAAGAGTCGTAACTCCCCAGGCCGTGACGCCGGGCTGCGGCGCGCAAGGCCCGTCCCGCCGTCCGCGCGTCGCAGCCGAGCCGCGTCGCCAGGATCACGGCCACGCGAGAGAGGATGAGGGCCAGACGACCCAGCGCCCGGTGTCCGGCCATCCTCCCGGCCATGGCGGCTAAGGCCCGCGTCGCCCGTCGGTCCGTGCGGCTTCCGGTTCCCCTCTCAGCCCCTGTCACTTGCGCCATTTTAACTTCTCCTCTTTCTCTTCGTGCGTCCCTTGAACGATTTGCGGCAAGGACCTCCGAGACATGGCTTGGTCTTCAGGAACACTAAGGACACACCGGCCTGTGCCATCTACAGCCACCCTGCGCCGATCTTCCTATGGGCATCTTTCCCGCCTGTCCCGTTGCCCCCCGGCTCCTTCCGCCTACCGTGCCGCGCAGCGGAGCAGGCGTCAAAAAGCCCCGCAAAGGCCCTGGAATCCCTGGCGAACCCGCCGAGCGAAGGCGGGATTTTACCCCAGCGGCCGAAGCGTTGCAAGAGGTTTGTTGCCCACACCCCTTGTCATAATGAGGCTTGACGTTCCGGCGGTTTCCCTTTGCACGAAAACGGCCGGAGAGCGAGTCCGGCCGTCCGGCCCAGCGAAACAACGCTTGGCGCCGACCGCGCGCGGAGAGTATAAGGCACACCCGCCGAGTGTCAAACGAATACAGTCGGCGCCGGTCAGCCGCAAGCCGCAGGCGAACGCGTTTCACGCAAGGAGCCGACCATGAGGCATGGCGCGGGGTTGCTGGTTGCACTGGCCTTGCTGGCGGCGGCCGCGGCGGCGCCCGCGGCCGCGCGCGCGGCCGAGGTCCAGCCGCCGGCGCAGGACATCCTGAAGACCCTGCGCCCCGGCCACCCGCGCCTGTTCATCACGCCCGAGTCGCTGCCGGCCCTCCGCAGGGCGGTCCAGGCCGACCCGGCCATGAAGGACCTCTACGCCAAACTCCGCGCCTCGGCCGATCACATGCTCGGCGAGAGGCCCGTGGAGCACGTCCTCATCGGCCCGAGGCTCCTGGACAAGAGCCGCCGGTGCCTGGACCGCGTCTCGACGCTCTCGCTGGCGTACCTCCTCTCGGGCGACGAGAAGTACGCCGCCCGCGCCGCCAGGGAACTGGAGGCCGCCGCCGCGTTCAAGGACTGGAATCCGTCGCACTTTCTCGACACGGCCGAGATGTCCTGCGCGCTCGGCATCGGGTACGATTGGCTATATGCCTATCTTTCAAAGGAGCAGCGGGCCGCGATCCGCAAGGCCCTCGTCCAGAAGGGCCTCACGCCGGGCCTCGAGTCCTACCGCGGCACGGGCCAGTACGGCTGGTGGACCCGGGCGCACCACAACTGGAGCCAGGTGTGCAACGGCGGCCTGGCGGTCGGGGCCCTGGCCATCGCCGACGAAGAGCCCAAACGCTGCGCCGAGGTCCTGGAGTCGGGCCTGCGGGCCGTCCGGCCCGCCATGGCCAACTTCGGCCCCGACGGCTCGTGGAACGAGGGGCCCGGATACTGGGGCTATACGCTCCTGTACACCTCGTATTACCTGGGGGCCCTGCGGACCGCGCTCGGCACGATGGCGGGCCTGGAGCAGTCGCCGGGCCTCTCGGAGGCGGGCATCTTCCGCATCTACTACGTTGGCCCGACCGGCAAGACGTTCAACTTTGCCGATGCCCACGAGGGGGCGGGCTCGGCCGGGTCCATGTTCTGGCTCGCCCGCACGTTCAAGAAGCCCGTCTGCGCGTGGCACCACCGGCAGGAGATGCGCGGGGCGCCGATGGACCTCCTCTGGTACGACCCGTCGGGGCAGGGGCCGGCCGCCTCGGGCCTGCCGCCGGCCAAGTTCTTCCGCAAGGACGACGTCGTGTTCTTCCGCTCCGCCTGGGAGGACCCCCAGGCCCTGTGGGTGGCCTGGAAAGGCGGCGACAATGCGGCCAATCACAGCCACCTGGACATCGGCTCGTTCGTCATGGATGCCCTGGGCGAGCGGTGGGCGGTGGACCTGGGGTCCGACGACTACGATATGCCCGGCTACTTCGGCAACAAGCGGTGGACGTACTACCGGCTGAAGACCGAGTCGCACAACACGCTGCTCATCAACAACGAGAACCAGTCGCCCGGGGCCAAGGCCCCCGTCATCGCGTTTGCCGCCGCCGGGACCGAGGCCTCGGCCGTGGCCGACCTGTCGCAGGCGTACCCGGCGGCCCGGAGCGTGCTTCGCGGCATCGCCATGCAGGGCGGCCGGCGGATCCTCATCCAGGACGAGGTCGAGGCCGCCGCCCCGGTGGACGTCCTCTGGGGCATGGTCACGCGGGCGAGCCTGTCCGTCAAGAAAGAGAGCGTTGTTCTGGAGCAGAAGGGCAAGCGCCTGTACGGGCGGGTCCTGGCGCCGGCCGGGGCGGTCTTTGACACCGTCAGTTGCAGCGCCCCGCCGCCCGAGGCCCGGCAGCCCGAGGCGAAGAAACTCGTGGTCCGCCTTCCCGAGAAGGCGGCCGGCGTGCGCCTGGCGGTCGTCTTCTCGCCCGACCCGGCCGCGCTCGCGGCGCCCGCGGCCGCCCCGAAGCCGCTGGCCCAGTGGCCGGGCCGAAAATAACTTGAATGCCGCGCCCCCCCGCGCTATAGTCAGGCCGTGTGGCAAAGGGATTTCAGATCTGAGATCTCAGATTTCAGGTTGTCGGGTGTCTGTGCTAAGCGCATAGGGAGGTCTTTCCATGACTATCGGAATCTCACGCCTGTGGCGCCTCGTGGCGATGGCCCTGCTGGCCGCCGGCCTCGGCCTGGCGGGTTGCAGCACGACGCCGTCCGAAGAAGGCAAGCCCAAGCAGAAGCCCGAGCCCACGGGGCCCCATGCGGCCCTGCTGAAACTCTTTCCGAGCGTCGGCGACGTGTCCGACTGGAAGGCCCAGGGCGACGCCAAGGTGTACGGCCCCGCCGCCAACCCCGCCGAGGGCCTGGAGGCGCTCGAGGTCGACCTGCCCGCCCAAGCGGCCCTCTTCAAGGGCTACGGCTACCTGAAGAGCGCCACGCGCAGGTACACGCGCGGCCAGAACGAGAGCGTGGTGCTGAGGGTCTTCGAGATGAAGGGGTCGCAGGACGCCTACGGCGTCTTCAGCGTCACGTCCGTCGGCACGACGTTCCCGAACATCGGCCTGGCGGCCCGCCTGAGCAGCAACACGCTGGCCCTCGCGAAGGGGTCGTACGTGGCGGCGGCCGAGTACGCGGGCGGGATGGACCCGACGCCCGTCCTCATGGATTTCGGCCGCTACGTGGCCGACCAGATCGGGGCGCCGGGGTACCGCCCGGCGATCCTCGACAACTTCCCCCTGAAGTCGCTCGAGGGTGAACGGTATTATCTGCATACCTTCGAAACGCTGGCGACGCTGCCGTTCGTGCCCAAGGGCGACGCCCAGGCCATGGCGCGGGCCCTGGCGCTCACGCCGGACACCGAGGTCGCCATCATGGGCTACCCGACGTCCAGGCTCGGCCTCCCGAACTACCTGTTCCTGATCCGCTACCCGGGCGAGGCCGAGGCCCAGGCCGCCTACAAAAAGTACGTCGAGAGTTACCTGGAGCAGAGCGCCAACCCGGCCGAGCGGAACATCGCGGTCGTCCCGCCCATCCAGTCGTACCTGGCGGGGACGTTCAACGCCGAGGAGAACTCCGTCAGCGACCAGTTGGCCAAGTTGGTCGCCGTCCTCGGTGGGTGATGGCGGGTTGTTCATGGGGTGGTATCTCGCGGCCCGTACGGGCCGCGCGTCTTTCCGGCCGCCCCCGGCGTTTGTATTGCGTCAATTACTACTACAGCGCCACTTGCCGCGCGGCAATGAGCATAACGTTTTACGGCAACCTGACTTGCGCGCCGTAGCGCGGGGCCTTGTGCCCCGCGCGGCCGGCGCGGGGGATAAACCCC
>Ga0315289_10010245_pt1 | contig 13428 bp, 10 predicted proteins | sample YL17G11_40_MG_FD_203452 | JGI IMG/M metagenome (GOLD analysis project Ga0315289, IMG submission 203452) | Sediment microbial communities from Yellowstone Lake, YNP, Wyoming, USA - YL17G11_40 | ecosystem: Environmental > Aquatic > Freshwater > Lake > Sediment | place: USA: Wyoming | collected...
TTTCACCAGGGACTTATGCAGCCGCGATGTTCGTCCTGTGCCTATGATTTGGGCAATTGCGCCGAACACGGCGTTGTCAGGATGATTAATGCCTGGTTGATGATAACCGATCATGATACCGGGTTGCGCCGGATCTTCAATCACGACCCGGCGTTCGCCGCGCTGGGGTGGCTCGACCGTCTCGACCGGCTCGGGTTTCGGGCCGCTGGAGATCCCGCCGAAGTATTTTTCCGCAAGCTTCCTTACCTTCCGCGAATCCACGTCACCGGCCATGGCAATGGTCAGATTGCTGGGGCAATAATATTTTTTAAAAAAGGCCTCGGCTTCACGACGTGTCAGGGTCTGAAGATCGCTCATGTGGCCAAGGACCGACTCACCATACGGATGCGCAAGATACGCAATGGCCTGGAATTCTTCATACAAACGTCCGCGTGGGTTGTTTTCCATCATTCGCCGCTCTTCCATGACGACGTCTCTTTCTTTGTAGAATTCGCGCAGCACCGGATTGGCAAACCGGTCCGATTCCAGTGACATCCACAGCTCGATCTTGTTGCTGGGCAAACTGACAATATAACAGGTGTAATCCTGTCCGGTGTAGGCATTGAAAGACGTGCATCCTTCTTTCTGATACACGTCCTCGTATTCATCGTGCTCGATGTGCTTCTGGGCTTCGGCCTGGGCCGCTTCGAACTGCTTCTGCAACTGTTCCAGATGCGCCTGGTCGGGCTCGGCTTTTCTTCGCTCGGCCTTGATGGCGTCAAACAGCTCGTCCATCCGGGCCATGGCTTTGGCTTCGGCGCCGTAATTCTTTGTGCCGATGGTTTTGGTTCCCTTGAACGCCAGATGCTCGAATAAATGAGCCAGGCCGGTGATTCCCTTGACTTCATCGACCGAACCGACGTCAGCGTGGATATGAAACGAAACCACGGGCACCTCGTGCCGTTCGAGGATCAGGAATTTCAGCCCGTTGTCCAGCGTAAATTCCGTCATCCGCTTCTCGAACGCCGCCAAATCCTGTGCTTCGACTGGTCTTGACGCCAGGATAAAAAACAAAATCGCAACGCCGATTACAACGATCCTAAGTTTTTGCAGTGCGTGCTTCATATCACTTACTCCTATATAATCCCACATCGTTAAATCTTTGTCTGAAACATATAACAGAAAAACGCACCCTTCCGGCAATCTTTTAATAACACATCCTGATACCCGGAGTCAATCGTTTTTTCAATATTCGGCGGAGAATTCGAAACGGCAAAATCCCATTTGGGCTAATTGTACATAAAGTACGCCGTCGCCGTGCAATCCTGATCTACACTGACACGCACCCAATGAGCAGAGAAGCCGTCCGGAAATTCGTGATGAACGTAGCCTTTGGCAGGCACGCTAAAGGATGCATATTTCTTCCATGTTCCATTACCCAAAAAGTCAACCTCAATCGAGAACGACACTTGCCGGCTTGATTCGTGAGCAAGATGCACAACCTTCTTATCAAAGCCGGTCATCAGGAACGGATCACAGACGCTTCCGGCCTTGACGGGCGTATCCCACCACGGCCCACCCCAGCCTGCGGGCTTGCCCATCGACCAGAGGTCATCGATATTGCCGAACCACAGGCCCGACTGCGGCTGGCCCTCGTCGTGGTCGATCTGATCGCTGGCCATCACGAACAATCCGCGCCAGTGACAGAAATCGGGAACGACACGAAGATGGCTACAAATCGGACGGATGCCCCATATCCTGCCTTCATAAGCAAATGCCGGCAGCTCGTAAAACATGCCATGAACGTCCATCAATAATCTTTCCGTCACGGCGTGACGTATCCGCATCCATTCGGTGTTCCATGCGTGGTCCCAGGTGTGGCCAGCTTTGGGAAGCAGGTAGCGCTGCCACTTGCCCTTAACGAGCACGCGAAGCACGACGGACGATTTTGTCCAGCCGGTCGCGTAAATCGTGTGGCCGCCATAGGAATCGCCCGAGGCGCTTCCGCCGACGCCGACAAAAGGATTGCGCTCGATGATTGTCCATTTCTCGCCGTCCCATTCGGCCAGCCTCCCGGCGTCTCTCTGGCCCAGGAATTCCTTCTCATCGTAAGTATTGTTCGCCACGACCACGCGATCCTGAGCGCTGTAGGCGCCTTTGAAATGCGCCGTGGCATCTTTTATCTCCAGCTCCTTGACGAGATTGAACAGCAGCTTCGATTCGAGGCTGTGCACGTCCACCTCCCAGAACCGCCCTTCCATGCCGAGGAAATACACCTTGTTATTCGGGTCTGTCAGGTGGGATACCGTTGCGGTCAGGCGATAATTTTTAAGCGATTCGATCGTCCGGACGTCGCCCTCGGCGTCAATCGCGTGCGGCCCGATGAACGCCTGCCCGGACGGCCAGTGTACCATGCGGTTGGCGAAGGTGCCGGTAACCGCGGCCGGGTGACGCCGCATCGTCATATCATCGCTGATTTCATAGAGCCCGAGACCTTCGCCCCGAATGTGCGCTACGTATCCGACGGCCCAGAGCTTTTCGGCCCAGGGAATCAGAGCACCGATGCCGGCCTCGGAATCACTACCCGTTCCTTTTGCCATCACGGTGAGATTCGGAAATACGCCGTTTACCTGAATCGGAGGTCTTTCGGAGTCCGGACCTTCCGCTAAAGCCGTCTGCCCTCCAAGAACCTGAGCTTGTCCGCCAACACTACAAAGAGCCATAATAAACAGCACAACCATGACCGGATAACTGCGATGCTTCGGCGGGATAATTACTGACTTGTGTCTTTGTGAAAATCGAAATGTGGTGTATCGTTCCATAATAATTTCCTTCCATAAATTACTCGAAGTCTCTCATTAAATATTGCGCACAACCGACGATGTCAATGATGAAAAATTCCTGATAATAGAAAGTAACCAGATAAATTCATCCTGAGAAGAAATGAATAGGTCCGGATTTCCAAAGTGATGAGTGACAAATGGAGGTAGTATGATTTTGATGCCGTACGGAGAAAAGTATTATTTCTAACTGTGTAAATGGGAAATGCAAACTAAACCTTCCTCAAGCTCGTTGACATAATCCACTATTTGCCTGATGTCGGCCCATTCTATATACGTATTACTACGTAATTTTAGTTCAAATATCAATATTTAGGTAGGATTTTACTTGATAAGCATTGAAATTCTGTTACCTTGAAAAACCGCGAGACGACAACTTGGCTGCGCAGAGGCTTTGCTGCTCCTAATTTGAATAGTTGAATTCGTACTTTTCAGACATTTGAAATATTGCGGTGCCCTTTTTTACGTTGCGCCGTAAAATACAATTTCTTTAGGAGATAGAATAATGAGAGAAAAATCAATACTAATTGCAATAGTAGTTGTCCTGACAACTACAGGAACCACATTCGCAAGCTTGAGTGATGGATTGGTGGCATACTATCCATTCAACGGCAATGCAAATGATGACAGTGGCAACGGACACGACGGCACGGTCTGCGGCGCGACTCTGACAAGTGACCGTTTCGGTATTTCCGGCAGTGCCTATTCTTTCGATGGTATCGATGACTACATTAGCGTGGATTACACGGCGGCCTTTCAACTGCCGGTAATCACTGTCTCGGCATGGGTTCTCCCGACCATTGATTTGTCGTCTGCGACATCCGTCGCCTCGGTCGCTACTCGTGGAGAAGATATCAATACGGACCGGGCCGCGTTTTGTCTGCTTGTCTCTAATCCGGATTCGACCTGGGCGAACGGAGTCTCAGTACTTTATGAAGATGCCGGCGATGGCGAACAAGTTTTCGACACGAACATTTACCCCCAGGTTGGGGAGTGGACACATCTTGCTGCGTCAAGAGCCGCAGACGGAACGCTGAGCATTTATATCAACGGATCTTTATTCGGTGACCAGTGGCTTTCAACGCCGCAACCTGCATCAAATTGTTTTCAAGACCTCCTCATTGGCGCCTACTGGTACAGACCTACAACGCCGACGGCTGTTATAACGAACTTCTTTACCGGAGCCATCGATGATGTCTTAATATACAATAGGGCTCTTTCTGATGATGAGATATGGGAATTGGCAAATCTGCCATCCTACCCCGTACTGTTGCTGGAAGTGTTGGCCCAGACGGTTTTCGAAATGAATCTTCAAAACGGAATTTCAAACAGTTTCGACGCAAAGCTTGATGCGGCACTGAACGCACTCTATGACGTCATTGAGAACAATAATGTGGCGGCCGTCAATGCCCTGGGGGCTTTCGAAAATGCTATCGAGGCTCAGCGCGGCGTAAAGATCACCAATATTCAGGCGGATATCTTGCTTGCTGACGCACAATATATTATCGAGCTACTAACCTAAACAACGTGATGTTCTGACCTGTGGAAGAGTAGAAGCTGACATTGTTTGTACACAAGGGAAATTAAAGGTGTCCGGTACGGACCGGATGCTAATTTTTCTCTCCGTTATTCGCTAACGCCTTCCGCCCAAGGCCCTGGCAGCTCTCACAATTGCATACACCAACCTGCTTTAGATGGGACGTACCGGCAAGCTTCTTGGTTTCGATTAACGTCGCCCCTTTGGTCTCCATCTTGCGAAGCGCCAGCTTTGCATCTTTATTGTTATGTGTACCCACTGCATCGATTATGATGGTAACTTTCTTGCCTCTCTGCAGTAATCCAAGTGCTGTCATCTTAACGGCACCTTCGAGACTGGTACCGACCAGAATGAACTCACTGGCGCGCAGTTCGCTCAGCAGTCTGTCAATCCGGGGCTCATCAAACGGATCAACGCAGCGTTTGTGCAGAATGATCTGCCTGTGCCGCCGGAGCATATCTCTCGGCAAATCCGTATTACCGTCCGCTGCAAAACTTACCCTGTCTTTAACGAGCGTGTAGCGTATCTTTTTTTGGCCATCCGTGCCATCAATGCAGTAACCTATAGTACTTTCGCCGTTGTTGTCGGGATAAACCTCGGCAGTGGAGATGATAGGGATATGCTGAGACCTCGCCCAGGCCATTACTCTGCGAATATGCGCCAGAACTCTCCTGTGGTTCCTTATACAGGCTTTGCCGTCTGCCAATAGAAAGTCCCTTTGCGTATCGATATCGACAAGAATTTGTTTCCGGCGTGACCTGACCAACTGTAGAATCATTTTTCAGACTTCCTTTCCTGGCTTCTGCGATTCTGTCCTATAACGAATACACATCGGCCAACAATCGAGTTCACAGCCTCTTATCGAACAGTCCCGGCATGCACTTTAATAGCAATAAGACTGGAAAAAAGTTTCAAACTTCGCTTAAATGCCCGTTTTCAGATATAATGGTGTCTGCCGATGCTCGTTACTATTTTGATGTGAGTTGTTTAGAACGGATTTGACGAATGGCCCGAATCTTACAGGACTATCCTGGAATTTCATTGAAAGCTGAAGATCTGGACGACAAAATTGATTTTGTCCGCATTTTCGGACGTCCCGGCCCGGTTCATGTAGAAATCGGCGCCGGCAAAGGAACCTTCCTGCTCGGCCGGGCCGGGACCCAGCCCGGCGACAACTTCCTCGGTATCGAATGGGCCCGCAAATACTATCGTTACGCCGTCGATCGCATCGGCCGGTGGGGACTGACTAACGTTCGAATAATCCGCACAGACGCCGCCGAATTCATAGTCGAGTCGGTGCCGGATGATTCGGTCGATTGTTTCCACATCTACTTCCCCGACCCCTGGAGCATCTGATCCGCTGCCTGAAGACCGGGGGGCAATTACGAATTGCAACCGACCACGTCGATTACTTTGAGCAGATAAAGCTGGTTTTAGCAGGCCGGAGTGACACGCTCGAGGAAATCGATTTTGTCAAACCAGCCGGCACAGAATCCGGTGAATGGGTCGGCACTAATTTCGAAAGAAAATACATCAAAGACCAAAGACCAATCTACACCATCGCCGTCAGAAAAATATGACAAGCAACTCCAAAAAGTTACCTTGGCTCGTCTATAAACATGACAAATTTTCGGTATATTGATGTTGACATTATAATTGCAAATAATGAAATTATGCGTAATAGTTAAAGGACTATTTGATAGAACCAAATGTACATGGCAGATAAACGATCAGTAAATAACTACTATGTAGACGAAGCGGGTGACCTTACCCTTTTCAATAGGCGAGGCCATGTGATTGTTGGCAGAGAAGGTGTTTCCAAAGTGTTCATGGTAGGAGTGGCCTATCTCCCAGATCCAAGGTTGGCGTATCTCAAGCTCGAAAAGCTTCGGACCGACTTGCTTACTGATACGTACTTTAGAAATGTTCCATCGATGCAACCTAAGAATGAAAAGACGGCAGTTACTTTCATGCAAAAGACGATCTTCCGGAAGTTAGACGCGAGGTTCTTAAACTTCTGCCTGATCTTGGAGCGAAGGTCCAAATCGCAATCAGGCGAAAGGATTATCTGATCAAAACTGCTCGCTTGTTGCATCAGCGACATTCCAAGCTTTCGCCCAATGATATTTACGATGACCTTGTCAAAAGGCTTTTTAAGCGAAGCCTCCATACTGCCAAGAAGAACCGCATTGTATTTGCCCGACGAGGTAAATCAGTTCGCCAGCACGCTCTCGAAGAAGCCATCCAAAGGGCAAAATCAAATTTTGAGAAAAAGACGGGGATCAGTTCAGATAGCGAAACAACTATCTTTTCAGGGTATCCTTCTCAATATGCCGGATTGCAGGTTGTCGATTATTATCTATGGGCTTTACAACGATTATATGAGCGAGGCGAGGACAGATTTTTTTATCTGCTCGCACCGGCATATCGCCTAATTATGGACCTGGACGATACAAGGAACAAGCCGTATGGCGAATGGTATAGCGACTCAAATCCTTTGAATTTGGAAAAAATAAAACCCGTAGCAGGCTAGGTTCAAGTGGACAAGCCTCTCGAACACACGGCATGGAGCCGACGTTCGCCCACCCGGGTATTTATTATTATATAGAATTAGTCAGAACAATACAATAAGTATATAAGACTTTTCTTCAAAAAGTCGGATGGCTACCATCCAAACTTTAAAAACCGAACACATCGAGCCCTATTGAGCACCAATGCCACCTATTAAGAATAATCACATTTGAGTAAAGATTCGAACTCCTCTTCACATAATGATCTTTGACAACCATTGTACTAACAAAGTGGCAAGAATTCCACCGAGGAAACTGATAATGACCCATATCCAGGGGTTCTTTATGTACTCCATATACCATAAGTTGCCGCGTAACCACCAACAGTTGTATTTTCTTCCGAGATCTGACCTTCCATAGTCAAACTAACTTCTACCGAATCACCCGCTTCCCGATATTGTATCAACTTTCTTTCCGAAAGAACTTTGTTTGCAATTGCCACTCTGAATTTGCTTTCGGCGTATTCAGGTACGCCTTCTATTCCTTGTGCGGTACATTCAGGAGATAAAGTGTTGATCAAATCATTTTCTGCGATAAATTCCTGTCTTCCTGGTTCGCCGATCTCTTTATAGTATAAGATTAGCAATTTTTTTCATCTCTCGGCAGCCACATAGTTTCCATCTCCTAAAACCAGATCCTTCGCTTTGCTCAGGATGACGGACGCGTGGATTTCCGCTTTCGCGGAAATGACAGTATTGTCGGTCATCGTGCCAATTGGAAGTTTTCTTCGCCTACTAACTGGCGCATTTTCCGGCAGAAGTCGAGGTCGGGATTGACGCTAAATTCCTTGTCGGCGGCGGCGTAGACCTTGCCTTTTTCGGTTCGCACGGCGACATAAACTGGGCTTTTGCCTCTGTGGTGCAGACAGATGCTCTTTATCATCGCCACCTTTTCCTTGGTGACATCTCTGGCATCCAGTCCTATCTTGACTTTGGCGGCCAGTTTCTCCCTGACATCTTCGAGGCGTATCAATTCGGAAGCTAAGATGTTGGGTCGCTCTCTTCTGTAATCGAGCTTGCCCTTTACAAAAACGACTGTGTCTTCCACCAGGACATCGCTGAATTCATTCAGCACCTCGGGGAACATTACCACTTCGACCTGCCCCTGCAAATCCTCAAGTGTAAAGACAGCCATTTTCGAGCCGGCGTTTCGCCCCGTCTTCGTCAGGTTGAATCTGATCTTCGTTATCATTCCGCCGATTACTATTTGCTTTTCGCCGTTGGCCTCGGCTAATTGTGAGCTGTTGTGCGTCGAATAAATATTTATCGTCTCGGCATGATGGCTGAGCGGATTGCTGGTGACATAGAAACCGAGAACTTCCTTTTCGTAGGCTAACATCTGTGGCTCGGGCCAGGGCGTGACCTCCGGCAGGCGTTTATGGTCTTTTGAGTAATCGTTCCCCCCGGTCATCTGGCCGAAGAAATTCATTTGCCCGGCTTGTTTGTCTGCCTGCAAGCCCGCCCCGCTCTCCATTGCCCTTTCGAGGCCGCCCATCATTTGCGCCCGGCCACCGCCGAGCTTGTCAAAGGCGCCGGCCTTGATAAGAGCCTCGATGACCTGCTTATTGGCGGCTCTTAAATCCACATTTTCGCAGAAATGGAAGAGACTCTGGAACCTGCCGACTTCTTTTCGAGCGGCGATAATCTGCTCGACCGCCTTTTCACCAACGCCCTTGACGGCGGCCAGCCCGAAACGAATGACACCCGCATTCTTGTGCCCATCTTCATGCTGCTCATAGAGCGGCGTGAAATCAACTCCGCTTTCATTAATATCGGGAGCCATTACTTTGATGCCCATCTGAACGCACTCGCCGATATAATCGACAATCTTGTCGGTGTTGTCCATTTCGTAAGTCAAAAGAGCAGCCATAAATTCGACAGGCCAGTGGGCTTTCATATAAGCGGTCTGGTATGCGATAAAGGCATAGCGTGTCGAATGGCTCTTGTTGAAACCATAGCCGGCGAACCGCTCGATCAGCTCGAAAATCTGCTCGGCCTGCCCGGTGCTCAGGCCTTTATCGACGCAGCCGGCGATGAATCGTTCCCGCTCCTTGGCTATGGTCTTGGCTTTCTTTTTGCTTATGGCCTTGATAAGGGTATAAGCTTCCCGCAGCGGGATGTCACCCAGGCGGTTACAGATCCGCATAACCTGCTCCTGGTAGATCATAATACCGTACGTCTCTTCCAGGATCTCCGTCATAATCGGATGCGGCAGGCTCCACTTGGCGCCGTGCTTGCGGTCGATGTAATCCGGAATCAGGATCATCGGCCCCGGGCGATAGAGCGCATTGGCCGCGATCAAGTCTTCGATCCGGTCGGGCTTCATCTTCATCAGCAGATTCTGCATACCGCCGGACTCGAACTGGAAAATACCTTTTGTTTTACCCGCCGAAAACAGTTCGAAAACCTTCGCATCGGTAATATCGAGTTTTTCAAGGTCGATTTCTACTGCCTGGACTTCCCTGACCAGTTGGCAGGCCCGCTCCAGAACACTGAGTGTCTTCAGACCGAGAAAGTCCATTTTCAACAAGCCGACCTTCTCGACCGTCGGCCCTTCAAACTGGGTCACAATGTCATCGGAGCTCGACGCTTTATACAAGGGTACGAAATTAGTCAGCGGCTCATCGGCAATGACAACGCCGGCGGCGTGCACCGACGCGTGACGTGCAAGACCTTCGAGCTTCTGGCCGATGTCAATCACCTTCCTCGTTTGTTCGCTCTGATCGTAAGCCTGTTTCAGCTCGGGCTCTGTCTTCAGCGCCTTTTCAAGCGTCATATCAAGAGAGAACGGCACAAGTTTAGCCAGTCTGTCGGCTTCACCCAGCGGCACACCGAGCACCCTGCAGATGTCACGGATAACAGCGCGGGCCTTCATCGTTCCGAACGTAATGATTTGCGCGACATGCCCGTATTTCTGCCGGACGTAATCGATTATCATTGCCCGGTGGACCTGACAAATATCGATGTCGATATCGGGCATTTCGTTACGATGCGGGTCCATAAATCGCTCGAAGAGCAGATCGTAGCGAATCGGATCGACGTCGCACAAGCCGAGGCAGTATCCGACCACCGTCCCGACGCCGCTGCCCCTGGCACCGATGGGAATCTTGTTTTCATGAGCATACCTGCAAAAATCCCAGACGATTAAAAAGTAGCTGGAGAAGCCTTTCGATTCGATGACGTTCAGCTCTCTGTCGAGCCTGGCCTTTATCTCGTCAGTAATCTCGCCGTATCGCTCTTTGGCGCCTTCGTAGCATAAGTCGGTGAGGTATCGCTCCGGCGTCAAATTATTCGGAGGCTCAAAACGAGGAGCGTGACGCGTTTTCAAATCAATCTCTACATTGCAGCGATCGGCAATTGCCAAAGTATTGTCACAAGCCTCGGCCGTCCCGGCAAAAAGCTTCCGCATTTCGCCGGGACTCTTAAAATAAACGTCGGATGGATAAATCATTCGGTCGGGGTCATCGAACTTCTTGCCGGTGCTTATGGCACAAAGACAATTATGGGCCTCATGATCGTCCTGTTCCAGAAAATGCACATCGTTCGTCGCCACCAGGCCAAGGCCCATCTTCTTCGCCAGGTCAATCAATCCTTCACGGAGACTCGGGTCGTCACCTTCATGATTCTGTATCTCGATAAAGAACCTGTCGGGTCCAAAGATTTTAAGATAACTTTCCGCCGCAAGGCGTGCCGCTTTTTTATCGCCGTTGGCGATTTCAGCCGCAACCTGGCCTTTTACACAGGCTGATGTGCAGATGAGGCCTTCATTAAACTCAGACAGGATTTCCTTATCGATTCTCGGGCGATAATAAAAGCCCTCAAGAAAGCCGGCGCTTGTCAATTTCAGCAGATTTTGATAGCCGACAATGTTTTGGGCCAGAAGAATCAGATGATATGCAGCATCGGAGATACTGGTCTTCGTCCTGTCGAACCGGCTGCCCGGCGCAATATAAGCCTCGATACCGAGAAGGGGTTTAATGTGAGCGGCGACCGCCTTTGTATAAAACTCGACGGCCCCGAACATATTGCCGTGGTCTGTAACCGCCACGGCCTCCATTCCGAGCTTCTTACATTGCTTAAGAAGCATATCGTATTTGATAGCACCATCCAGCAGCGAATACTGACTATGCAAATGAAGATGCGTAAATCCTTTACTTGACATAATTTATACCGTTCCTTCCAGCATCGCCTGTCCCCCTTGGAATCCATTTCACACTTGGCAGGTATTTTAGCTGCAATTGAATAATTATACAATATAAAGGTCTGGCCGGGGGATTAAAATAAAGGTTCAACTGCAAAAAGTTATTGTCAAGAGTTCACTGAGCTGTTATAAGATGGGCTGAAAAATTTAGTTAGGCCAGGGGTGCGGAAGGCCGGGTTCGGCCTGAAGCTGAGAAATAACCCTATGAACCTGCTCGGGGTAATGCCCGCGAAGGAAGGCTGAAAAAAAGGTTTGAAGCACTCTTTTGCAGGGGTGCTTTTTGTTTTTGGCAAAAGGATGATATTAAGATAAGCTAATAGCTCATCACAAATGAAAGGGAACGAAAGTGATAGAGATAGAAATTACCAGAGTCATCACGCAGGAGTATAACAGAAAACTTCTGGAGCATCTTGAAAACGACGTTGTTATTGTCGGGGCCGGGCCGGCGGGCCTTACGGCGGGCTACTATTTAGCCAAAGCCGGATACAGGACCGCCCTGCTCGAAAGAAAGCTCTCGACAGGCGGCGGAATCTGGGGCGGAGCCGCAGGATATAACGTCGTCGTCACACAAAGCTGCGAGATCCCGGACGAGTTCGAGATGACCTCGAAGAAGCAGAAGGGCCTGTACATATACGACTCGATCGAATTCGCAACCGCCCTGGCGTTTAAGGCCAAGAAGGCGGGGCTGGAAATATTCAACCTTACCGAGGCCGAAGATGTCATCGTTAAGACCGACGCCGTCGAAGGCGTGGTCGTCAACCATTCGGCCATCACACTCGCCAAGCTTCACGTCGATCCGTTCTGCATCGCTTCGAAATACGTCATCGATTCGACGGGCCATCCTGCCGAAGTGGTGAAAATGCTGCTGAAGAGAAAGCCGAACCTCCTGCCGCAGGGAATCCAGGAGAGCTTCATGGACGTCGAGACCGCCGAGGCCGGCGTCGTCGACAAGACCGGCGAGATATTCCCCGGCCTTTACGTCGCCGGCATGTCCGTCTGCTCCGTGTACGGCCTGCCGAGAATGGGGCCGATCTTCGGCGGAATGCTCGTATCGGGAAAAAAGGTCGCCGAGCTGATCGATGAAAGATTGCAGTCTTCCAACGCGTAAAGAATGCCTGGCCATGCTGGCGGAATATCACGTTCCGCCAAACATCGTAAGGCATAACCAGGCCGTGGCGAAGCTGGCCGTCTTTCTTGCGCAAAGGCTCAACGAAAACGGCGCAGCAATCGATGTCGACCTTCTGGAGAAGGCCGGCTTGCTGCACGATATGATGAGGGTCTTTGATTTCCCGGAACCGGATTATCAACGGTTCGAACTAAATCTTCCAGCGGAAGAAAAGGCAAAATGGCGACGGCTGCACGCGAAATACAAGGCGATGACCCATGAAGACGCCGCTTATGACGTATTGAAGAAGAAATACCCGGCACTGGCTCTGACGATAAAGCGGCATCGTTACATGGCGATGCTCGATGAAAAAGACCGCCCCGAGACATGGGAGGAAAAACTGCTTTATTACGCCGACATGAGGGTGATGCACGATAAAATCGTGCCGTTAAAGCAAAGGCTCGCCGAAGGTCACAAAAGGAACATCCACATGCACGGCTCGGCAGCCCAAAGCAAAATCAACACCGCAAAAGTTGACCCGCTGATTGACAAAATGGAAAAAGAAATCTTCGAAAAGATCGGACTCATTCCTCTCGAAGTAACAGAGGAATTTATCGACTCGTATTGAGTTCTCGACAATCCTACAAGCTTCCGTTATTCCTGCCTAAGGCACGCCCAAGGCGGACCGAAGTCCCAACGTAAGCTGCGACGCAGCCACCCTCCGTCATTCCGACCGGAGTCCCAACGCAAGTTGGGATGCAGCGGAGGAATCTATTTTAAAATAGATCTCTCCATTCCGCCTTCGGCTCCAGTCGAGACGACACACCCTTTAGGAGAAACGAAACTCCAAACAATCGCTTTTATTCACACTAATTTACCCTTGCAAAAACCTCTCATCTTGTGTATCATTAAATTAAGGAAGCGAAAAAGCAAAGTCTTGCACCTGGGAAAAGCTATATCAGATAGGTTAGAATGGAGATTTTCTTATGCTGCAGCAAATTTCTATACTGCAACAAATACTATACCTTATTCCCTGGCTTATAATATCTGCGATTCTTGTAATTCCATTGCTGTGTTTATTGCTGTATAAGCGCAGAAGATTCCGGACATGCCTTATCTTCAGCCACCTTTGGTGCATGATCGCATTTTGCCTTCTGGGATTGTTCTTATTGCACACCGCAAGACTCTACGCAGAAC
>Ga0315289_10010246_pt1 | contig 13427 bp, 15 predicted proteins | sample YL17G11_40_MG_FD_203452 | JGI IMG/M metagenome (GOLD analysis project Ga0315289, IMG submission 203452) | Sediment microbial communities from Yellowstone Lake, YNP, Wyoming, USA - YL17G11_40 | ecosystem: Environmental > Aquatic > Freshwater > Lake > Sediment | place: USA: Wyoming | collected...
ATGTTGGACCAGAATCCACCGACCGCGGACTAGTCCCGGGAACCGTGTCGGCACCCCGCACGTCCTAAGGTTGACGGTCGGGGACACCGACCGGTTCAAGGAGATGAGATCATGAAGAGGAGAATGCTGGCTGTCGTTGTGGCTGTGGTGGCGGTTGCCGCCGTAGTCGTCACCCTTGCGCTGACCCGAGCTTCCGGAGGAGACCAGGTCACCGGGGACACGTTCGAAACGACCGTTGGGAAAACGTTCACCATCGCGCTCGACGCCAACGCCACCACTGGGTACAGTTGGAGTCAGACCGTCGGGGACACGAACGTGGTTGCATTTGTCGGCAACGAATATGTGGCAGAAGTTCGCGATCCTCAGGTTGTCGGAGGAGGAGGCACCGACACGTTCACGTTCAACGCTATTGGCAAGGGAACGACAACAATCACCCTGACCTACGCCCGTTCCTGGGAGAGCGTACCTCCTGCCAAGACCAGAACCATCACGGTCACCGTCAAGTAGAACAACCACGAGACCCAAACCGCCCCGCAGCCTGCCACTGCGGAGCGCATTCACACAACATCCCATACAATCCGGCCACACACATACCGGCCGACTCGCCTTGACGGTCATCGAAGACGATGCCGGCGATTCATCTCGCCAGCTCTGGGCGTCTCAGGCACTCGCTCCGGGCAGGTACTCGCTGCACTTCAACTACGTCCGGCCCTGCGACAGGAGCACAGCGCGGCGGCTTGCCGTCGACGTTCTCGTACGTTAGCGGGCAAATTCGCACTACCTTCCCTTCACCCCCGCAACCAGTTGAGCTCCGGCGGTTGTGATGGTATCATGTGCCCGATCGCAGCAAGTCCGCATCCACCATGTTCTCCGACGCGAGCGGGCGAGGAGACCATGAAACCGCAGCGAGGCAGGACACTAATGATCGTGGGGTCGTGTTCGTCAGCAGGCAAGAGTCTGCTGGTGACCGCGTTGTGCCGGATATTCGCCAGGCAAGGCGTCCGCGTGGCTCCTTTCAAGGCTCAGAATCTCTCCAACAACGCAGCCGTCTGTCCGGATGGATCCGAGATCGGCCGCGCCCAGGCAGTACAGGCCGAAGCGGCGGGCATCACGCCCACCGCCGACATGAACCCGCTTCTGCTGAAACCCGGCGCTGACGGGAGCTGTCAGGTTGTGCTCATGGGCACGGCGCTGGGTGAAGGATCGATTCAGCTCTACCGCGAACGGGGCAACGAGCTTTGGTCAAGCGTTACTGCAGCCCTGGACCGCCTGCGGTCTGCCTACGACCTCGTCATCATCGAGGGTGCCGGCAGCATCGCGGAGCTCAACATGACCGCGCACGACATGGTCAACATGAATGTGGCGCGATATGCTCATGCCCCGGTGCTGCTGGTCGGCGACATCGAACGGGGTGGCATCTTCGCCCAGCTTCTCGGCACCCTGTGGCTGCTGCCGCCGGAGGAACGCGCGTGCGTGAAGGGCTTCATCGTCAACAAGTTCCACGGCGACATGTCACTGTTCGACGACGGTGTCAGGATTCTGCAGGAACGGTCCAGTCTGCCGGTCCTGGGCGTTATCCCCTACGTCGAAGACCTTGGGCTGCCCGAGGAAGACGCGGCCTGCCTGGACGTACCCGTCACCGACCGTGGACACGAGGGTGACATCGACATCGCTGTCATCCGCTTGCCCCATATTGCCAACTTTGACGATTTCGACCCGCTGGCTATGGAAGATGGCGTTCACGTGCGGTATGTCTCGTCGGCACGCGAACTCGGCACGCCCGCGGCAGTCATCCTGCCCGGGACGCGGAGCACAATGGGAGACCTCGCATGGCTGCGCGAGACAGGTCTGGCCGGTGCCATCCTCGACATGGCGCACCACGGCACTCCTGTTGCAGGTATCTGCGGGGGCTACCAGATGATCGGTTCCCTCATCCGCGACCCGGACCATGTGGAGTCCTCGGTGCAAGAGGCTGCCGGTCTGGGCCTGCTGCACCACCTGACAACCTTCAGGGGCGCCAAGACGACTCACCAGGTCCAGGCACGGGTTACCTCGTCCCTGGGCTGGCTATCATCACTCGTCGGTCAGTCGCTCCGGGGCTACGAGATTCACATGGGCACGACAGAAGGAGGCGCCCCCTGGCTCAACCTGACCAGGCGCGGCGACCGGCCCGTGAGCGTCGCGGACGGCGGGATCAGCGCCGACGGCCGCGTCTGGGGCTGCTACGTCCACGGCATCTTCGCCAACCAGAACGTGCGGCAGGCATGGCTGGCTTCTCTGGACTGGCGTGGACCAGGCGGTGAGAGACAGCCCGAGGGGCACGGCCGGTCCATCGACCGCCTGGCTGACACCGTTCTGTGCGCACTTGACATGCAGCAGCTTCAGCACGTCATCGACGAGCAGTAAGGCGGCCACTGCCTCAACCAGCCGAGTCCTCGCGTGCATCTGCACGGCATCTGCATATACTGTGCGGTATGAAAATGACAAATGCAGTGAAGCAGGTCGTGACCTTTGCGCTGGTCGCCCTCGTCCTCGTCGTTATCATCCCGCTGATCAAGCGGTCTTTCAAGTCTGTCCCTGGGGTCCAGGCGCGTGTCGGCGAAACCTTCACGGTGACGCTCGACAGTAGTGCCAATCCGGCATTCCGATGGGACCTGCTAGCCACCGACCAAACGAAGGTTCAGCTCCTGGATCAGCCAGACGCCAAGGAAGCCGTCGCAACAACCGAAGTCTGGACCTTCCGCGCTATCGCTCCCGGCAAGGTCACCCTGTACTTCGGCTACGTCCGCATCGGCTCTCCCAACTCCATTCCGGTACGTTCGCACTCAGTCCTGCTGACCGTCAACCCCTGAGCGAACGGCCGCCAGGCAGTTCCGGATGCTCCGGATGAACCTGTCCAGTTCGACCAGCAATGGAGAAAGCTCGTCCTCGCTGCCAAGGACGACCAGGTCGACGCCCTGGCCCGAGTAGAAGAACGCCCTCGCACGGACGCCGGTACCCGGAGAAGTCAGGCAGCCTGTTACAGTGTTTGCTCCTCGCCTTGTTCGAGCAGGGCCAACTCAGATAGCTTCGCATGCAGAACTGCAACATGTTCATAGCTTTCAAACAGAACTCGATTGCGCACGTCGCCGAATGCTGTCAAAGCGATCTTGTCCGCGAATTCGCGCTGCCGCAAGGCGTCAGCCACAACGAAAAAGCGGGCTGCGAAATCCTGCAACTGCACGAACTTTGACAGTGCATTCAGCATATCCGTCGAGTTCTCGACCTCAAAGAAAGCATCAGGCATCTTCCTTTCGTTGAACCACACAACGTCCACAGTCTGAGCCTTTCTCAGCGTCTCGTCATACGTGAACTTGTACATCACCGGGACAGTTGTGACCGATGCCAAGGTTCGTTGCATGAACGGTCTATTCTTGTCTTGCAACGGCACAAAAGTCTCCATGTGGCGCATCGCACCGACTTCGGCCAGCAGACCTTGGTAGTATGCATGAGTGTTCTCGCTCACTCTGGCGACAGGGGTCTTCCCGGATGGCAAGACGCTTTCAGGCAGGCGATCTCGACAGTCGTTCAGCGCCCACAGGCCCGGACGAATTCTGAAGAAGAAACGCGGGTCCTGCACAATCCTGCGAATCGATGCGAAGGGTGTCTTTGTCTCCCATGCACACTCTGTGATGGTTGGTACAACCTGATAGAGTCGCCCGAGTGTCGCATATCCACCCTCGCGCTCCATCGCCTCGATAACGGCTTCGTACTGCTTCATTTCGGTCCTCTCCTATCTTCTTCGAGCAGGTCTCTCGGGCAACTCCGACGCGTCAAACAGGCTCTCTGTCTCCAGTTCCCCTGACGCAGTCGGACCTTCCTCGCCGAGGAGCCAGTTGTGGTCGAACAGGAAGGTCATGAGATCGCCCTTGCGGCGCTCATACATATCGGGGCGGAGGACGGGGTGCAGCTTCTGCACGGTGATGGGTGGGTGGAGATAGTAGATGAAGTTGGCGCCAGATCTGCCGTGCTCGAGCAGTTGCTCCGGGACCTCGGCGTCAAGGCGTGAGACCCGCATCAGCGCAAGGTAACCTTCACGCAGATGTTCAAAGTAGCACAGCGGCGCCGAGGGGTTCCACAGCGAGAACCAGCCCTCAGCACACAGTCCCGCGAACACTGCGTAGTCGACGGGGATATGCAGGTAGCTGTCCACTTTGGCCACGTAGGACAGGGCATACTCGGTCTGACTGGCTTGCTCCTGAGCCGTGGCGCCAAGCTCCGACAACTGCAACCGAGGGCGACCCTTGCGCGGGTCGAGGACGAACGGGCCACGGTGTCCGATGGGGTGTTTCTTGCAGACGAACAACTGCGGCTCCAGGCGTATGCCCATGCTCACGCCGCTCAGAGCGAACACGTTGACCCGTTCGTCGCGCCACGCCATTTCGATCTGCATGCGATGCACCTCCACCTTTGACAGACCTCTATTAATTATGATAGGCCTGCTGGTTGAAACGTCAACACGTCTCTGCGGAACTTTGGCACCCCGAGCAACGTCAATGTCATTGAAGCATCATCGCTTTTCCAAGATTGAAGCGGCGGCGGATGTGGTAAAATGAAAGATGTATTTGACAAGAGTCTGGGGGGTTTTGCTGTATGAAAATCGCAATCAAGGTCCTGGTCGTTCTCCTGGCCGTACTGATTGTTGCAGCCGGGGTCGCATGGTACATGATCGGCCACGGAGGCCAGCAAGGGGACACGAATGTTCCCACGGCGGACATCGCACCCGCCCGGCAACTCCTGAGCGACCTGAAGGCGAACAGCAGCCTCAAGTTTTCGATGGCTGTGCCGCACAGTTTTGACTGGTATGTGGCCACCGGGCAGGGCAACCCCGCGAAGCTGACCCTCTCGGGCGTCGTCATGATCGCCAAGTCGGCGACCTCGGACGAAGCTGTGAACATCGACGCCTGGCTGCGCCAGCAAGGTTTTGCAGGTGACACCGAGAACAACAGCTTCGGCGACACGACGGTCTGTGAGGGGTATACCAAAGACTCGCTCGTGGTCCTCGTCGTGACGCCGGTCTCATCCGACGGCACGACGACGGAGGCGACCCAGCTTGTCGTCTATGCCGGCGTGTTGCCGGAGACCCCAGCCGCTAACTGACCTCAGGACATGGGAAATGCACAAGGCGGGAGCGGTGATGCTCCCGCCTTGTGCATTGCGTACGTTCCCTGCCGGCTACTCCGGCATCACCACGATGATAGGCGTCATAGAGTCGTCGTTGCCCGCCGGGTTGTCCTCCAGCGACCGCTTGAGCCAGTCCTCGTCGACGCCCTCAGTCGACGCGACGATCTCCGCGCCAAAGACATCGTTGACGTCGACTACGCTGACGCGCGCGCCTGTGCGCTCGAGGCGCCTGATGCTGGTCTCCACGTCCAGTGGTCCGGGGACAAGACAGGCGTCGTATGGCATGACCTTGTCGCTGTCCACGGCCTTGGCCACGGGACCGACGACCGCATAGAACCAGCCCTTGCGGTGCAGCAGCTTTCCCAGTACAGTGGCGCCCGCCCCGAGAAGGACGCGGAACGTCCCGGCGAGTTCGATGTACGTCTGCACCTTCCACGCCGCCTCCTTTGGATAACTGTACCAGTGAATGAACTTCCCACCGCCGTGCCCCGTGTATGGGCCGAGGAAACGCGCCAGGCGGGACGGCTTGAAGGTGCCAATCCACATCAGCGTCCCCTCGCACATGGTCATCACGCTGCTGGCAATCGTAACGACACCCCTCGGGTGCTCCTGGTGGACTGTGTCCACGATCGACGAGAGGTCGCTCGCCTCGGTGAGCAGCCCGGTGTACACGTTGTGCCGGATCGCCGCCGTCCCCGAGGTCTTCACCTTGTACGCAGGAAGCTGACCGAATCCGAGTCTCTCCCAGCACGCTGTCAGCATGCGGTCCCCGCGATAGATGTAGAAACCACGGTCGAGCATCTCCCTCGCCTTGTCCAGCTCCCCGCGCGATACCAGGATGTCGACGTAGTCAACGATGTGCTGTTGGCGGAAGTTGTCGGTGTCCAGCTCCGCAAACCGCTCGAGCAGCACGGGGTCGCTGGTGATGCGATACAGTCTCTTGAGCAGGAGACGCGCAGGATTATCCAGTTCGCGGGCAGTATTCCAGTCGACCCTCGCATACGCCTGACGCCACCATTGCACCCCCTCGTCCTCGCGGTGAAGAAAGAAGTAGAGCAGGTCACCCAGGAAGACCTCTTCCCAGATGCCCATCGGAGGACTATAGATCTGAACGGCTTTCTCGGGGTCGCGACGAAGGTACAGCGTTGCCAGAAGGCGCTTGGTTCGCTTCCATCCGGGATGAATGGCACGTACACGTGTCAGGAGGCCCAGTGCCTCCTCGTCCCTGCCGGTCTGCATGAGACCGACCGCCCCCCACCATGCGGCATAGTCTGAACGTGGAGCAGCAGCAAAAAATCGCACGGCGACGCGCTTGGCGCCAAACCAGTCGCACAGCGAGGCGATGGCGTACATCATGGTTCATCCCGTCCGTTATCGGCTATTGTGTCTTCTTCTCCGTGATGGCGACTCCGATCATGTCGGGTCCCGATTGCCTTCCGACGACAGGTCCAAGCTGGGTCAGAATGCTCGGCAGGTTGTACCGGGACGTGAACTCACGCTGGAAGTCCTCCAGCTCGACCCGGTTGGCGGCGTAGTGGAACCCCACATACTCGACGCCCTTCTGCACATGCTTGTCGATGATTGCCCACAGATGTTCCAGCGCAACTTTCTTGGTGCGGGGACGGTCCACGACATCCGTGACCCCCTCGATGAAGGTGAGGATGGGCTTGATCTTCAGGACGCTGGCGGCGATGGCGGCGGCCTTTCCGATGCGCCCGCCTCTCTCGAGGTACGTGAGGGAGTCGAGCACAAAGTAGGTATAGGTCCGCAGACACAGCGCCTCCACCTCAGCGACGACTTGCGACAGCGGCACCCCTGCTTCGGCGAGCTCCACTGCTCGCATCGTCGGAAATCCGACACCGAGAGCAGCACTCCAGGTGTCCACCAGCCGGACGTGAACCGTGTCCAGTTGGTTGCGCCCGGTGAGAGCCGAGTTGAGCGTGCCCGACATGCGTGAACTGATGTGAAGCGAGACAATGTCTCCTTCGGGATCTTTGTCCAGAATGGCGCGATATGCGGAGGCGAACTCGTCGGGTGACGGCTGCGTGCTGTCCGCTTTCGCGCCTGCCACGAGGCGGCGGTAGAACTCATCGTTCGCAATGTCGATGCCGTCGCGGAAGTACTCGCCGTCGAGTGAGACCTTGAGTGGAATGACTGTAACGCCGTGCTCTTCGGCATACCCTTCCGGCAGGCACGCCGTGCTGTCTGTTACGATGTGGATGGCCATTGTCGGCTCCTTTCTCCGCTTGCGCATTCGTCCCGCCGGCGGAGACAGCGGGACTGCTCACATTGTCAGGGAGGGGAAGAGGCGTCTCCCTCTCCCAACCTCGGATTACACTGCTTTGTCGACGATGACAACGCCCAGTGTCTCGGGTCCCGTATTGCAGCCGACGACAGGGCCCAGCTGGCTCAGGACAGATGGCATACCTGTCCGGCGTTCAAACTCCTGTTGAAGAGCTTCGACTTCGGCACGGTTGCCCGCATAGTGAAATCCCACATAGTCGACTCCGTGCCCAACCGCGCCGTCGATAAGTGCCCAGATGCGCTCCCTCGCGACACGCATGGTGCGCGGCCTGTCATACACATCGATCATGCCGTCCTTGATCGTCAGGATTGGCTTGATCTGCAGAATGCTGCCCGCGACACCGGCCGCTTTGCCGATACGAGCCCCCGCCACCAGGTATACCAGCGTGCCCACCAGGAAGTAGATATGTATGCGAGCCTGCATCGCATCCAACGCCGTCACAATGTCAGGTATGGTTGCTCCGATCTCAGCTAGACGAACGGCTTCCATGACCATGAATCCAAGGCCCAAGCCAGTCGTTCTGCTGTCGTACAGGACCACCCGCTGCGACTCTATCATCGCGGCTGCCGCATGAGCGCTATTCAGCGTTCCACTCATGAGGCTGGAAATATGAATACTGAGAACCTCATCCTCTGGGTTCTGCAACAACCTCTTGTAGAGCCCGACAAAATCCTCCGGTCCCGGCTGCGATGTTACAGCCTTCGCGCCGGACTCTTGTCTCATATAGAATTGATCTGAAGCAATGTCCACGAATTCCCGGTAAAGCGCTCCATCAATCGTGATCCGGAGGGGGACAACGTCGACCCCGTGCTGATCTGCGTAGCCCCCTGGCAAATAGCTGGTTGAATCTGTTACAATATGGATGCTCACGTTTGGCTCCTTTCCGACCCATTCCTGTCCGAATTCGCCGCTGCGCCCAAATTGGCCTTCTTGTTCAAACTGCTTTGTCGACGATGACAACGCCCAGTGTCTCGGGTCCCATATGACACCCGACGCCCGGCCCCAGCTGGCTAAGGACGGACGGAATACCTGTACGCCTCGTGAACTCTGTTTGCATTGCCTCGACCTCGGCTCTGTTGCCCACATAGTGGAACCCAATATACTCGATGCCCCGTACGACCGCCTGGTCGATGAGCGCCCACATGCGGTCTAGGGCCGCCCGCATGGTGCGCGGCCTGTCATACACATCGATAATACCGTCCTTGACCGTGAGGATGGGCTTCATCTGCAATATGCTGGCAGCGACGGCCGCCGCCTTGCCGATGCGCCCGCTCTTGATGAGATACTTCATTCTACCGACAAGGAAGTAGATATGCGTGCGTGGCTGCATCCCGTCCAGCGCCTTGATAATGTCGTCGATGCCGGCTCCACCCGAAACCAGCTTGACGGCCTGCATGACCATAAACCCGAGCCCGAGACCTGACGTCCGCGAATCATAGAGATGGACACGCCTGGGACCGGTCTGCTCGGCTGCAATGTACGCGCTGTTGAGCGTCCCACTCACGCGGGATGACAGGTGAATGCTCAGCACTTCGTCGTTCGGGTTTGCCAGCAACTTGGTGTAGACCGCGATGAAATCCTCAGGGCCGGGCTGCGTGGTGCCATACTTGGCTCCAGCTTCTTGTTTCGCGTAGAAGACATCAGGAGATATCTCTACAAACTCGCGGAAGAAGACGTCGTCGACCGAAACCTTAACCGGCACAATGGGAAGGTCGTGCTGTTCCGCAAAACCAATGGGAAGATAGCTTGTGGAGTCCGTTACAATATGGATGCTCACGTTTGGCCCCTTTCCGACCCATTCCCGTCCGAATTCGCCGCTGCGTTCACGTTGGCCTTCTCAATCAGACTGCTTTGTCGACAATGACGACTGCCACGGTCTCGGGTCCCGTATGACACCCGATGCCCGGGCCCAGCTGGCTAAGGACGGACGGAATACCTGTGCGCCTCGTGAACTCAGTTTGCATTGCCTCGACCTCGGCTCTGTTGCCCGAATGGTGGAACCCAATGTCCTCGATCCCCCGTACGACCGCCTGGTCGATGAGTGCCCACATGCGGTCTCGGGCTGTCCGCATGGTTCGCGGCCGCTCGAACACGTCGACGATACCGTCCTTGACCGTAAGGATGGGCTTGATCTGTAGGATGCTGGCTGCGACCCCCGCCGCCTTGCCGATGCGCCCGCCCTCGATGAGATACTTCATTGTGCCAACAAGAAAGTAGATATGCGTGCGTGGCTGCATCCCGTCCAGCGCCTTGATAATGTCGTCGATGCCGGCTCCACCCGCAACAAGCTTGACGGCCTGCATGACCATGAACCCGAGTCCGAGACCTACCGTCCGCGTATCATAGAGACGGATGCGCCTGGGATCGGTCTGCTCGGCTGCAATGTACGCGCTGTTGAGTGTCCCACTCATGCCGGATGACAGGTGAATGCTCAGCACTTCGTCGTCCGGATTTGCGAGCAACTTGGTGTAGACCGCGATGAAATCCTCAGGGCTGGGCTGCGTGGTGCCAGACTTGGCTCCAGCTTTCTGCTTCGCGTAGAAGACATCAGGAGATATCTCCACAAACTCGCGGAAGAATACTCCGTCGACCGAAACCTTGACCGGCACGACGGGAAGGTGGTGCTGTTCCGCAAAACCACTGGGAAGGTAGCTTGTGGAGTCCGTTACAATGTGAATAGCCATACATTCCTCCTAGTCGAGAATCTCGGACGCCTTTATGATGTGCATGTCCTCCACAGGACGTGAACGTTCGCCCCACGGCGCCTGAGCGACGGGTGTCGCCGCGATGGCCCCCAGAACGTCCATGCCTTCAGTGACGTGTCCGAACGCGGTGTAGTTGCCATCCAGCTGCTCAGACGTGCTGGTCATGATGAAGAACTGCATGTCGGACTGGTCGACGCGTGCCTGTTGAGCCGCCATGCTGATGACGCCGGGAACGTGCTTGACGTCGGAGCCCTCGAACTTGACGTTGCCGCCGCCCATACCGGTGCCCTGTGGGTCGCCACCCTGAACCATGAAGTCCTTGATGATGCGATGGAACTTGAGGCCGTCATACTTGCTGGCGTTTGTGGCCGCCATGAACCTCTCGACAGTCTTGGGCGCCCGAGCGGCGTACAGCTCGAGTGTCATCGTGCCCTTGGACGTTTCCATACGGACAACCTTGTTCTTTTCTTCCATGTGACGCTCCTAGTTGGCGACTTCCGTCGCCCGAATAATGGTGATCTTGGCGAGAGGGACCGACATTTCGTCGGGCATGCCAAGATTCGGCCCGACAGGGACGCTCGCGATCTTGTCCACGACGTCCGTCCCTTCGACAACATGGCCAAACGCTGCGAACGTGCCGTCCAGGCCGGTGTAGTCGCCGTGCATGATGAAGAACTGCATGTTCGACTGCGTGACTCCCGCCTGCGACGATGCCATGGAGATGACACCGCGGACGTGGCTAATGTCCGTCTTCTCAAAGGGGATCGCCCCGCCTCCCGTACCGTTGCCATTGGGGTCCCCGCCCTGGATCATGAATCCCTTGACGACCCGATGAAACGTCAGACCGTCGTACTTGCCGCCCACGACGTTCTCGAGGAACTGGGTCACGGTCCTGGGAGCCTTGTCCCCGTAGAGTTCAAGCCTGATCGTGCCCATGCTGGTCTCCAGCACAACGTACTTGTTGCCCACTACCTGCGGGGCCTGAGCCTTCTTGAGGAAGACGAACACAAGCAACAGCGACAGGATGACCGTCGCTGCCAATGTGATAACCACTGTCCGCGTGCTCGGCGGAATGGGCTTGTGGCCCGGATACTTCTTCCGCAGCTCCTGCGTCCCACTCGCCTTCGGTGTAGCTTTCCTGTTGTTGGTGCTCATCCGCAGTTTTTGCTCCTGACAGTCTCCAAGTTGGCCATTGCGTCATCTAGGATTGCCGCCTGGATGCCTCCATGCGTAACGCCGTGACACCCATCGAACGCCGAATCCAGCAAGAACTCAGCCCTACTGATACCATCCCCGACGTCGAAACGGAGATGGAGACCGGCCGGGTTGTCCGGCGAACAGACGAAGCAGTTGTCGATGCGCGTGTTCATGCGCCGTCTCACAAGAAGGGGCCTGCCGGAGCAGGCCCCATGATTGTCTCTCTGACTCTAGTAGTCCTCCGACTTGACTTGATAGAAGCTCTGCGCGTGCTGGCAGGCGGGGCACTTGGTCGGCGCCTCGGTCCCTTCATAGACATACCCACATTCGCGGCAGACCCAGATGATTTTGTGGTCCTTCTTGAAGACGGAGTGGGCCTTGACTTCCTTGAGGAGCTTGGTGTACCGTTCCTCATGGTGGCCTTCAGCTACCGCAATGGCACGCAGGCGCTCCGCGATTGCCTTGTAGCCTTCCTGATCGGCGACGTCGGCAAAGCCCGGGTACATCGTGGTCGTCTCATAGTGTTCACCGTCGATGGCGGCCTGCAGGTTCTCGGCCGTTGTCCCCAGCACCAGCGGGACTTCCGCGTTTGCGAGCTTCAGTTTGCCACCATTCTCTTTCTTGATATCCTGGAGAAAATGAAACAGGATGTTGGCATGCTCCCGCTCCTGTTCGGCGGTCTCGGCGAAGATCCCTGCTATCTGCTCGAACCCTTCGGTCCGAGCCACCTTGTTGTACATGGCGTACCGGTTGCGGGCCATGGATTCACCGACAAAAGCTGCACCTAGATTGAGAAATGTCTGTTTCAACGCTCACCTCCATGCGCGAGTTGTGTTGCTACCCTCCATTGTATCCAATGAGCACGGACGCCACAGGGGAGAATATTCACAGTGCCGGTCGGGTTCGACAGATCAGCGAAGGCCTGTGATGACCCCGTCTCTGGTCACGTCGATATTCACCAGTGCAGGGACCCTGGAGAGTGCCGGCATGGTCTGCATCGTTCCACCCAATGGATACAGGAAACGCGCACCGGTCGCGGCACGAATGTCGCGAATTGGGAACAGGTATCCAGCGGGCGCGCCCTTGACATCGGGATCATGACTGATGGACAGATGCGTCTTCGCCATGCAGATGGGCCACTTGTCATAGCCGGCCACAGTGAACTCCTTGATGCGCTCGACCGCCAGAGGTGTCAGTTCGATGTCACTGGCGCGATAGATCGCGCGGACCAGCTTGCGCATCTTGTCCTCGATGGTATCGGTCAACTCATAAGGATAGTGGATAGCACCCCCCTTGGATGTCGATGCCACTTCCTGGACAGCGCGTGCCAGTTCCAGGCCACCCTCGCTGCCATCCAAAAAGAACGTGTGCGGAACGGCGGCCAGCGCACCAAACTGCAGCGCTTTGGCCTGAACCATCCCTACCTCTTCGGCGATGTCGTCCGGGAATCGGTTGATAGCGACAACAACTGGCAGACCATAGGAACGAACGTTCTCGATATGCACCCGGAGGTTCTGGCAGCCCAGCTCAAGTGCCGGCATGTTGACAGCTGAAACAAGAGCGGGATCAAGCTTCTTGCCTGGCCTGACAGTGAACGCACCGCCGTGCATCTTGAGCGCACGGATCGTGGCAACGATGACCACACAGTCGGGCGCCTTCATACCGGCCTGTCGGATCTTGATGTCCATGAGTTTCTCGAAACCCATGTCGGCACCAAACCCACTCTCTGTCACGACATAGTCACCAAGTTTCAGTGCAGTACGGTCGGACAGCACTGAGTTGTTGCCAAAGGCGATGTTGGCGAATGGTCCGATGTGAACAAAGGCCGGCGTGCCTTCTTCAGTCTGAACCAGGTTGGGGTAAATGGCATCCTTGAGGACAGCAGCCAGACCCCCGGTTGCATGCAGGTCCGCGACCGTCACGGCCGCTCCGCTGCGGCTGCGCGCAACGACAATCTCCGACAAGCGCTCGTGCAGATCATCGAATCCTGTCGTCAAACCCATGATGGCCATGATGGGCGAAGCGGCGGCAATGTCGAAGCCGGTCTCGTACGTCGT
>Ga0315289_10010247_pt1 | contig 13427 bp, 9 predicted proteins | sample YL17G11_40_MG_FD_203452 | JGI IMG/M metagenome (GOLD analysis project Ga0315289, IMG submission 203452) | Sediment microbial communities from Yellowstone Lake, YNP, Wyoming, USA - YL17G11_40 | ecosystem: Environmental > Aquatic > Freshwater > Lake > Sediment | place: USA: Wyoming | collected...
CTCCAGTTGCGCCTTTCGACGCTGTACCAGGCTGTTCAGCCGCCCGCGACGAGCGAGGTCGCCGCGGCGACCGCTACGACAGGAGAAGACGAATGACCCGTTGGACCCTGACGGTCTGGCTGCTCGTGTGGTTGCCGGGGCTGGCCCCCGTACGGGCAGCCGCTTTGCCCGGCGCGCAACCTGCCCGGCTGGAAGACTACCGGGTCCTGTCGGAACGAAACATGTTCCTCCGCAATCGCGCCAGGCCGCCCAGCAGCCATCCCGCGCCGACCGCCGCGCCCGCCGCCGACACCGGCGACGGCCACATCGTGCTGACCGGCATCATCCAGCAGGGCGAAGACTACGTCGCATTCTTCGAAGACACCAGGACCGGAAAGACGACCCTGGCGCAGGTGGGCGCCCTGCTGGGCCGGGGGCAACTCGTCACGATTATGATGGACGCCGTGCACTACACGTGCGCCGGAAACACCGTGAAAATCGCCATCGGCAGCACCCTCTCTGGCGCCGCCGCATCGCTCCCCAAGCCGGCGGCCCCGACAGGCACCGCGGCGACGGCGCCCCCGGCGGCCCCGGCCGCCCCGACGCCCGCGACGGTCACCCAGGCGACCGGGGCGGCGACGGCGCCCCCGGCGGCCCCGGCCGCCCCGACGCCCGCGACGGTCACCCAGGCGACCGGGGCGGCGCCTGGCGCAACCCCTGCGGCCCCGGTGCCGGCAACCGCCTCAACGACTCCGCCCGCGGCGGCGCCTCCACAGGCCGCCCCATCGGGTGACACAAAGGACAGCGGCACCGCCGCCATCCTTGAACGAATGCGCCAGCGGCGCGAACAGGACCTGAACAAATGAGGACCTGAACAAATGAGACATACCTACTGCCTCCCCATTTCCCCCCGCAGACAGCTCCGGCAGGGCCTGAAGCGGATGGCTCGCTGCGGGGCATGCGCGGCAGCGACCGCCCTGCTGTTGTTCGTCCCGCCATCCTGCTGGGCGGGCGCCTTGGCGGCGACGCCGGAAGCCTCGGCGCCGGCCGCCCCCCCTGCCGCGCCAGCGCCGCCGGAGCAATCGCCGCCGGCCGGCACGACCCCGAACGAGGCGCCGCCCGCCCCGCCCGCGCCGCCGGCACCGGAGACTGCGCCGCCCTCCGCGCCTCCGCGGATGGAGGCACCGCCCGCGCCGCCGACCGGCACGACCCCGAACGAGGCGCCGCCGGAGCAATCGCCGCCGGCCGGCACGACCCCGAACGAGGCGCCGCCCGCGCCGCCCACACCGCCCGCGCCGCCGGCGACGGAGACCACGCCGCCCACGGCCCCGCCGCAGACCGGCGCGGCGCCGCCGGCGCAGCCGCCGGCCGGCGCGGCGCCCACGGCCCCGCAGCCGACCGGCGCGACGCCGGGCGAGGCGCCCCCCACGGAAGCGCCCCCCGCCCCGAAGGCGCCGAGGAAACCCCTGCAAGGGCCCATCCTGCTGAATTTCAAGGACGCCTCCGTCCACGCGGTGCTCGAGTACCTGTCGGAGGCCGCAGGCCTGGCCATCGTTGAAGAGACCACCGTCGAGGGCCGCGTGACGGCCATGAGCCTGCAACCGCTGAGCGTGGACGAGGCGGTGTCGCTCCTGGACACCATCCTGAAGGCCAAGGGCTACGCGGCCATACGCACCGGCCGGACCCTGAAAATCGTGACGCTGGACCAGGCGAAGAAGGCGGCGCTTCCTGTTCGCTCGGGCAGCGACCCGGAGACGATCGAACCCTCCGACCAACTGGTCACCCACATCATCCCCATCCGGTCCGCCGATGCGGTCCAGTTGAGGCGGGACCTGGCCGCCCTCATCCCCACGTATGCCGACCTGTCGGCAAACGCCAGCACCAACACGCTGATTCTGACCGACACGCAGACGAACGTCCGCCGCTTTGTGGAGATCATCCGCGCGCTCGACACGCAGACGACCAGCGTGTCGGAGGTGCGGGTGTACCAGTTGAAGTTCGCCAATGCGGCCAACGCCGCACGCCTCATCAACGACCTGTTCAAGCAGGACCAGACGACCCAGGGAGGCGGGGGCAGCCCCTTTGGCAGCAGTATACGGCAGTTCATGTTCGGCGGGGGGCCCGGCGGCGGGCCTCGCGGCGAGTCCGGCGAACGGGGCTTCGGCGGCGAGTCGGGCGATAGGCGGCACGGCGAGGGCCGCGACCAGCCGCAGGGTATCACCGGCGGCCGACAGCAACAGCAGAAAGTGACCGCCTCCTCCGACGACCGCACCAACACGCTCGTGATCAGCGGCCCGCCGGAGTTGCTCCGGGTGATCGACGACATCGTCAAGCAACTCGACTCCAACCCCAGCGAGGAACAGGCGGTCTTCATCTACCCGCTCAAGAACGCCAAGGCCGTGAATCTCGAGGGGATCCTGAACAACCTGTTCGGCTGGTCGGGCACGACCTCCGGCAGGACGACGTCGCAGCAGGGCACCACATCGCAGTTCAGGACGGGCACCAGCACGGGCGGCCGAGGCATGGGCGGATCGAGTTCCGGCAGGTCCAGTTCGGGCGGCCTGGGCTCGGGCGGCCTGGGCTCCGGCGGATTCGGGTCCGGCAGTTTCGGCTCGACCAGCGCCTACACCGGCGGCACGCGGTCCGGCTTCTCAGGCCAGGGAACCACGCGGCTGTCGGCTACGAGCGCGGCGGCGGCCTCCGACCTGGCGGGCCAGGCGTACGTCGTGGCCGACGAGGACACCAATTCCCTGCTGGTGACGGCCGCCTCCAAGAACTTCGAACGCATCAAGGCGATCCTGGACGACCTGGACCGGCCGACGCCGCAGGTCCTCATCAAGGTCCTGATTGCCGAGGTGAGTCCGACGAATTACGAGGACCTTGGCATCGAGTTTTCGGGTCTGAACCTGCGGGCCTCGGGCGCCAAGGGTGAAAAGGTGGGCACGGACTTTTCCGTAGCCGCCCAGCCGCTGGGCCTGAAGATCACGGCGGTCGAGAGCGACTTCACGGCGGCCATCCACGCCCTGGCCAAGGTCGGCAAGACCGACATCCTCTCGCGGCCGTACATTCTGACGAGCGACAACCAGCAGGCCTCGATCATGGTGGGCGAGGAAGTGCCGTTCATCACCCGCTCGCAACTGACCGACACCGGCCAGACCATCAATACAATCGAATATGACAACATAGGCATCATTCTGACGGTCACGCCGCACATCAACCCCGACGGACTGGTGATCATGGACGTGTACCCCGAGATTTCGGCCACCACTGATAAGAGTGTGCCCATATCCGAAACAGTCAATGCGCCGGTCTTCGCCCGCCGCGCAGCGCAGACCCGCGTCGCCATCCGCGACGGCCACACCATCGTCATCGGCGGCCTGATGAAGGACACCATCACCCAGACCGTCCAGAAGGTGCCCGTCCTGGGCGACATCCCGCTCCTGGGCGCGCTCTTCACCAGGACCACCAAGGACAAGACGAAGACGGAACTCCTCATCTTCCTCACGCCGCACGTGGCCAAGGTGCCGGAGGACCTGGCCGCCATGTCGGCCAGCGAGCAGGCCGGAACCAAGGCGGTCCGCGACGCGGTTGAGCCGGGCACGTTCGACGATCACCTGAAGGGCCTGCAGAGAGGCGCGGCTACGCCCCAGCCCGAAGGGTTGCGGCCGCAGCCTTCGCCCGCCCCGACGGACGACGAGCGGCAGCCGGGAGTCATCCGTGAAGACGAGAAGTAGTCTTATCTACATATTGCTTGTCCTGGCCTTCGCGGTTGCGGCGGCAGGCTGCCGGACGGCGGCGCCCGCAGCCCGCAGGGCCGGCGCCGACATCGACCCCTGCGCCGAGCGGCTGCACGACACCTGCGGACGGTTCCTGCTCTACTTTTCCATCAACGGCAGTCTCCCGGACACCCTTGACGAACTGGCGCGCGCTGAGTCACAGACGCCGCCGCCGCCCGGTACGGGCGGGCGTACCGGCCCGCTGGTCTGTCCGATCTCGGGCAAGCCCTACGTCTACAGCAAGGACGGCCCGCGCCTGCCGGGCCGGGCGGGCCTCCTGGTGCTCTACGACGCGGAACCGGTCCATTCGGGGATGCGTTGGGGCATCCTCGCCGACGTCGCGGCCGAAGGCAGGCCCCCTACCCTCCGCGTGATCCTTGTGCCCGTACGGGTCTTCGCGGCGGAGAAACAGAAGAAGGCCGGGTGAGCGCGCGGCCTTTGCGCCGCGGCCCGGTCAGGCCCGCCTTGCCCCAACGTGGCCCGGCAGCCGGGAGGACCGCTTCTCGACGGAAATGGCGGAGAGGGGGAGATTCGAACTCCCGGTGAGCCGTAGCCCACACCGGTTTTCGAAACCGGCCCATTCGACCGCTCTGGCACCTCTCCGCTCGCATAAGTCTTTCCTGAGCAGCCACTTACGGGAATCCTCGCCTCGGGCACGGAGACGCCTGACAACCGTTACGACAACCGTGACACCTCCCGAGGGGCCTGCTCAAGGCCGACATAAGGCCGTTTCCATGCCCAAGGCCTGTGGTCGTGACAACTGTACTCCCCGCTGGCGCGGCCGTCAAGCGGGTTCGGCAGGAATCGGCAGGAATCCGCGTTCGGCCAGGTCTGTCGCCCATAGCGGATGGGCCAGGGACACCGGTTCCAAAAACCGGTGTAATCCGCAGTTCCATTGCCGGCGTCTCACATTCCCAGGGTCAACCGCAGGTATCGGCGCCGCGTGTGGCTTGGTCGTGTCAGGCTCGGCGCCACAAGGGGGATTTCGGGGTGATGCGGGAGGCGTCCCTTGGCCCTATACGAAATAATAGGCGGCGATTCCACTTGACGAGGCAGAACTCGTAAGGTATATGTTAGGTATCCGTGGTTCAAGCCCTCGGAGACAGGACCCGGCCTATGGAAGACTTCTTTTCTGCTACAGACGAGGCCACTTACACGCCAGTGCCCGCTCCGGGATTCAAACCACACAGAATAGTTCTCGCGCAGGGCAGCCGCACTTCGCCCGCCCGGCGAATGATGACCGAGCGGATATGCCAGACTTACCCGGAGGCAGAGGTCGTTGACCAAGCCGAAGTTCCGCACAACCGAATCGCCCTGGGCGAGACCGATGCTGCTGCTACCCTGCGGCTGGGGAAGCGGACGCTTGTGCTCAGCGAGCATCGTAGTGCCGTTCGCCAGAGCCGCGAGGAAGGGAATACCTGCCCGAACTACTGGCATTTCTCACCCTACGGTTTCTGCCCCTACGGGTGCCACTACTGTTATCTGGCCGGCACGCCGGGTGTCCGGTTCTCGCCGACGGTCAAGGTCTTCCTCAACCTGCTCGAGATCCTTGCCGAGGTTGATCGGGTCGCGACGCGGTTGGTGGAGCCGACGGCTTTCTACCTCGTTAAACTCCAGGACGGCTTGGCTCTGGACCCGCTGACCGGCTACTCGCGGACGCTGGTTCGCTTCTTTGCGGAAAATGGGGACGCTTCCCATTTTCCCCATTTTTCCGCCGAAAAATGTGGAAAATGGGAAGCGTCCCTATTTTCCTCGGATGGTGCTGCTAACGAAGTCGGCCAGCGTGGAGAACCTGTTGGGCCTCGATCACGTGGGGCACACCATCTTGTCCTGGTCGCTCAATCCCACCGAGGTGATCGCGGCGTTCGAGGCGGGCACGCCTCCTCTGGCCGAGCGCATCGTGGCGATGAAGCGGTGCGCGGAGGCCGGCTATTCCGTCCGCGCCGTCATAATGCCCATCATTCCGTTGCCGGGCTGGGAGGAGGCCTATGCGAGGTTTCTTGGGACACTTCTGGCCGAAGTCCCGTTGGACCGCATCACCCTGGGCGGCATCTGCTCGTACCGGGCGGCACGCTTTCTCATGGAACACCGCCTCGGCCGGTCGAACGCAATTTCGGACGCATTCGATCCGAATGGCCCGTCACCGGACGGCCGGCTACGCTACCCCGCGCGCCTGAGAACCAACCTCTACCGGCTCATGATTGGAACCATCCGCGGGTGCGCGCCTGACCTGGCCATAGGCCTTTGCCTTGAGGAGGAGACCGTCTTTCGGGCACTCGGTCTCTCTGAGGCTATCGGCCGATGTAACTGCGTCTTGTAAGGTGGGCGTACCGCTTTGCAGAGGTAAACCTTGCAGCCAGCAAGCCGCGATTCAGGAAAAGCACTGATGCCCCTGAGCACCGAGCCGGTCCGATCGCCGGTCTTGCCCTCATCAACCTTGATCCACTGATTGGGAACCCAAGCGCTGCCGGCCAGAGCCTTTCCGGCATACAGGGCAGCGACCAGAACCAGACCGGACAGCCAGCACAGTCTTGCCATCGCTGTTCCTGTCGAAGACGCCATCCCTACCGACTTTCCAGAAAACGCTCTCATGTTCCTTGCCAAGCCAGCGGACAGGTGACTCAGAGCGGATACCCTTCGATCTTGCCGCTCGTCTCGGGATGGTAGGCCAAGGCGAGGATACGCCCCCAACCTCGGCCTTTCAGATACACGCCAAAGTTGCAAGAGATCAACGCCGCCCCGCCGGGGCAAAAACCATTTTGCCGCAGCGACTCGGCCCGCAAGGGCCGTCCGAGCAGTCCCGGCGGACAAAAGGTTTTCCCGCGACGGTGCCAAGGCCGCGAGCGGCGGCAGCGGACGTTGGGTTTACCGAAGGCAGCCCCTTGCGGGTGCCTCCCGTTAAGAAGGATTCATCTGGACAACCAGGCCGCCGCCTGTAGTCCATGACCATCGGCCCCAAGATCTTTTGGACTGGGGGAGTACGTAGTCCTATTCCCCTTCCCATGCCAGACAAGACGCAGCCGAGCGGGGTGAGCCGCCACGTCAAGGCCGCCCTGCTCCACGTCATCTCCCTGGCCAGGCTCGCCTGTGTCCATCCTGGAACTCAAGGCTGCGCAAGGACGCGCCGTACCGCGCCACGCGAACGCCAAGTCCGACGGAAAATTTGCTTCTCGCCCTTTCGCACAGCCTAACGAACGGCAAACGGAATTTCGGTGGTCCAGCCCAAAAACGCTTAGTGTGAGACGATCCCTACTTGGCCATGTGTAGTGCCTGGTCCAGGTCGGCGATAATGTCGGCAGGATGCTCGGCGCCGACGCACAGACGAACCATGTTGGCGGGGATGCCCACCATCGCGCGCCCTGCCTCACCCTGCTGTTGATGCGTGGAGATGGCCGGGATGGTGGCGATGCTCTTGATGCGCCCCAAGTCGGTCGCCCGCCAGATTTGCTGCAGGGCGTCGAAGAATCGGCGGGCCTTCTCCGCCCCCCCCTTCACGCAGAACGACAGCAGGTGACCGTAGCGATTGATGGGCTTGCCGTACTGGTCGTCGTATTCCGCATCCACCAGCCACATGTATTTGCGCGCCAGATCGTGGAGGGGATGGTTGTCCAGCCCCAAGTACTGCACACTTTCCACCCGCGGATGCTGTTGGAGAAACTCGGCGACCTTCATGGAACTGCGGCTCATCAGGTCCATTTTCGATCGCAGGGTCCGCATGTCGTTGAGCGTCATGACTGCCTGCATGGGGTGCAGATTAGGGCCGAAGTCGCGGTTTTGCAGGTACTTGATGTATAGCGAGAAATCGGCCCTGAGTTGCGGGTCGTCCATGTTGGTGACGAGGTTTTTACGGGCGATGACCGCGCCGCAAATGCCAAACCCGCTGCTCGTAAGGCTTTTGGTGGCGGATTGCACCACGATGTCTGCGCCGTGGCAGATGGGGCGCAACAAGGCCGGGGTCGCGATCGTCGAATCACACAACAGCGGCAGATTGTGGCTATGGGCTAGGTCCGCCACGGCCCGGATGTCGAAGAAACCCTGTTGCGGGTTGCTGGGTAATTCTCCGTACAGGAAGCGGGTGTGGCGGTCGATTTTCGAGGCCCATTCGTCGAGGTTGGTCGGGTCCAGAACCCAGCGGCACTCGATGTTGCCTTGCTTCCTGAAGCGCACCGTGAACTGCTGGAAGGTTCCGCCGTAGCATCGCGCCGTGGCCACGAAGTTCCGCGGTTCGCCGGCGTCCTTCTGCACGCTCAAGAACGGCTGGACCGCCGTCATAATGGCCGACATTCCCGAAGACGTCGAGCAGCAGGACGTTTCGCCGTCATACCCGTAGCCCTCCAGCAGCGCCAGCGTCCATTCATAGTAGTAGGTCGAGGGATTGGCGATGCGCGAGTAGCACCAGGTGGGTATCTTGTAGGCCAGTGCGGCAGCCATCTCGTCCGCATCGCGGTAGGCCTGGGAAGTGCTCATGAAGATCGGTTCGATGATCGCGCCCTGGTAGTCTTCGATCGCATCGGCGACGCTGTAGAGCCCATGCACGGCGATGGTGTCGAACTTCCACTTCTTGACTGTCTCGCGGATGTATTGGTCGCGCTTCGCCAGATACCGATTGTTCAGGTCAATGTAGGCTTGCATGCCTTCGGTGATTTCAACGTCGCGGTCTTCTGGCATGGTCCTTTTCTCCAAGTTTGGGGAGAGCGTTCGGGAGAAGATGGCAGTCACCTTGTGCCGGAACGGTGTCCCTCCCCAATATTACGTCCACCTTATTCTACAACGTCTTTCGTTCCTTGCAATCAGCTCGTTCCGCGTCTGCCTCAAAGGGGTGGGATTGGTTGACAGGGACACCAATTATGTTTGGCATTTGTTAGGGTTCGTGCTATACTGCCCCTGTGGCCAAGCACTTAACCATCCTCGGTCGGGTCGATGAAACCCCTTCCGGGCGGCGGATTCCCTTGTTTCTGACCGGTGTGCCAGCAGGGTTCCCTTCGCCCGCCGACGACTACATCGACTGTCACCTTGACCTCCACGAACACCTTATCGAACACCCCGCCGCCACCTTCTACGTCCGCGCGAGCGGCAACTCGATGGTGCAGGCGGGCATCCACGACGGCGACCTCCTGATTGTCGACCGGGCCGTCGAACCCCGCGACGGCCACATCGTGATTGCGGTCGTTCACGGCGAACTGACCGTCAAACGGCTCCGCCAGCGCCAGGGCCGCCCGCCGGGAGTGATGAGTGAAGAGTGCGGAGTGATGAGTGAAGAGTGCGGAGTGATGAGTGAAAAACGCGGAGCCGCGGGCCGTGCCACTCATCACTCATCACTCATCACTCATCACTCCCTGCGTCTGCCGGTACGTCATCCACGGACTTTAGACCATGCTGGCCCTGGTCGACTGCAACAGTTTCTACGCCTCGTGTGAACGGGTCTTCGACCCGCGCCTCTGGAACCGGCCTGTGGTCGTCCTCTCCAATAACGACGGCTGCGTCGTAGCCCGGTCATCGGAGGCCAAGGCCCTCGGCATCGCCACAGGAACGCCGTACTTTCAGATCCGCGACCTGGTGACCCGCCACGGCATCGTCGTCCGCTCCTCCAACTACACGCTCTACGGCGACCTCTCGGCCCGCATCATGGCCGTGCTGGGCCGCTTCACGCCGCACCTGGAGGTCTATTCTATCGACGAGGCGTTCCTGGACCTCAACGGCGTGCCTGCCGACCGGCTGGTGGAGTGCGGCCGCACAATACGCCGCACCGTCCTGCGGTGGACAGGCATCCCGGTCTCCATCGGCATCGGTCCCACCAAGACGCTGGCCAAGGTGGCCAACCATCTGGCCAAACAGGCTCCGGCGGCGGGGGGCGTCTGGAGTCTGGCCGACCCGCGCGATCAGGCCGCCGTGCTAGCCCGTCTGGACGTGCAGGATATCTGGGGCATCGGCACCCACCTGGCCGCCCGGTTAAAGCGTGCCGGCATCGCAACGGCCTTCCAGTTGCGCGAGGCCAGCCCGAACCACGTCCGCCGCCTCTTGGGCGTCGTGGGCGAACGGACGGCCCTGGAACTGCGGGGCCTGCCGTGCCTGGGGCTGGAGGAGTTGCCGGCGCCGGCCAAGAGTATCATCCGGTCCCGCTCGTTCGGGCGGCCCGTCCAGCGGCTGGGGGAATTGGAGGAGGCGGTGGCCACCCACGCCACCCGCGCCGCCGAAAAACTCCGCCTCCACCACCGTGTGGCCGGGGCGCTGAGCGTCTTTGTGGCCACGTCGCGGTTCCGCGGAACGCCTTACGCCAATCTGGCCACCTTCCCGCTCGACCCGCCGACGGACGACACCGCCCGCCTGATTCACGCGGCCTTGGCGACCCTACGGCCGATCTTTCGGGAGGGCCTCCAGTATCAGAAGACCGGCGTGATGTTGGGAGGGCTCCAGCCGCGGGCGGGCCTCACGGAGAGCCTGTTTGCCCGGTACGACCGCAGCCGATCCGAACAGCTGATGGCCACCCTGGACAATATCAACCACCGCCTTGGCCCCGACACCCTCCGCTACGCCGCCTCAGGCCTAGAGCGCCCGTGGCACATGCGGCGCGAGCACGCCTCGCCCTGTTACACCACCCGCTGGGACGAATTGCCGATCGTCAAGGCTGGTTAGATGCTATCATCAAGGGGTATGGACCTCGGATCGAAATTCCACATCGGCACCAGCGGCTACTCGTTTCCCGACTGGGTGGGTTCGTTCTATCCGCCCGGCACGCGGCGGCAGGAGATGTTTGCCTACTATGTGCGGCATTTTCGGGCCGTCGAACTCAACTACACCTTTTACCGGATGCCCGCAGCCCGGACGCTGGAACGGTTGGCCCAGGCCAGCCCGCCGGACTTTCTGTTCTGGGTCAAGGCCAACCAGCGGACGACCCACGAGCACGACCGCACGGCGGCTGCGGAGTTCCTGGCGAATCTGGAACCCCTGCGTGGCGGCGGAAAACTGGCCGGGATCCTGATGCAGTTCCCGCAGAACTTCCATCGGACGGTGGCCAACCGCCAGGTGCTTCGGGATACGGTGGAGGATTTCAAGGCCGTGCCGCTGGCCGTGGAGTTCCGGCACGCGTCCTGGGACCATCCGGCCACCTACGAGGGGCTGCGCGAGCGCGGCCTGACTCTGGTGGTGCCCGACGTGCCGCCGATGGGAGACCTGTTTCATGCCGAAGCAACCGTAACCAGCCGGATCGGCTACTTGCGAATGCATTCCCGAAACGCCGCCCAGTGGTACGCCGGGGCCGCCGGCAGCCCTGTTCCTCCCAGGTATTCCGTCCGCCTTATTCTACAAGCACTTATGTCTCTTGTCTGCCCCGCTCTTCGCGGCTACGATTGAGGCCTTCCAGCCGGAAAGGACGGCCTCGCCATAACCTCGCGGCGATTGCCTTCGCGCCAGAATCCGTCAGCCGACTACCGGAGATCACGGTCGCCGACACCTGTCACTCGCCCCGCAGGCCCCGGGCGGAGTTTTCGGGACGCACGGCGCGCTGGAGGCCGAAAATGGCCGAAACGTGGCCCGGGGACAGGCAGAACCGATGGCTTGGGGGCGAGAAAAGGCTTGCAGGATCATGGAAACGAGAGACAATCAAAGACCAGAGGCCCACGGCGGTCGTGGGCAGGGTCATCCGGAAAACCCGGCGAGGATCAATGCCATGAGCGCACCAGGCCAAAAAGAACCGGCGATTTCCCGACGCGGACTCCTCGGCGGCGCCGCCGCCATGGCGGCTTCGGCGTCGATGTTCGGAGGCGTGAATGTCCTGGCCGCCGACGCCTCGAAGCCGGCCACGACGGGGCGGAAAATCAAGGTGGGGTTGGTCGGCTGCGGCGGCCGGGGCGACTGGCTGATGTCGCACTTCATGAAGCACGGCGGCTACGAACTCCAGGCCCTGGCCGACTACTTCCCGGAAGTCGCCGAGGCGGCCGGCGCCAAATTCGGCGTCGCCAAGACACGCCAATTCAGCGGACTGTCGGGCTATAAGAGGCTCATCGACAGCGGCGTCGAGGCGGTCCTCATCGAGGACGTGCCCTACTTCTATCCCGAACAGGCCAAGGCCGCGGTCGAAGCGGGGTTGCACGTTTACATGGCCAAGCCGATTGCCGTCGACGTGCCGGGCTGCTTGATCATCGGAGCGGCCGCCAAACAGGCCACGCAGAAACAGCGATGCTTCCTCGTCGACTATCAGTTGCCGCACGATCCGGTCTGCATCGAGGTGGCTACCCGCGTGCGCGAAGGCGGGCTGGGAAAACTGGCCCACATCGCGTCTTTCGGCATCGCCTGGCAGGCATGGCCCGATCCGCCGTTGGGCAAGAACATCGAAAGCCGGCTCCGCGACCAAATCTGGCTCTCCGACACCGCCTTGAGCGGCGACACGATCGTCTCCTACGATATCCACATCATCGACGGCATCGTGTGGCTCTTGGGCCAACGGCCCGTCAGCGCCTGCGGACGTTCGCGCGTCTGCCGGCCCGAGCCGCACGGCGACCGCACCGACGCCGCGGCCGCGATCTACGAAATGAATGACGGCACCCTCTGGACCCACGTTACGCAAAGCATCAACAACAACATCGACATCACCACCCTCTGGGCCAGCCTCTGCGGCATGCAGGCCACGGCCCACCTGCAGTACGGCGGCAAGAACTATGTCCGCGGCGGCACCAAACACTACTCGGGCGCAAGCGGCGACATCTTCACGGAAGGCGCCGTCAAGAACATTGCCGCGTTTTACCAGAACATCGTGGAAGGGCATCATGAAAACCTATCGGCCCAACGTGCCGTCGACGGCACACTGACGGCCATCCTCGGCCGCGAAGCCGCCGCGCGAGGCTGCTTCCTCACCATGGGCGACCTCATCAAAGAGAACAAACGACTCAAAGTCAATTTGGGAGGCATGAAGGGTTAGAGTCTTAGGGTGTATACTCGGCACGGGCGTTTTCCGCGGTTTTCCGCCGCAAACCCCCCGCCCTCCGGGCCCCGGCCGCCGTGCGCCATCCTGCCGTTATTCTGATTCCAAAGAGCCATACTCAACGTCCGAACTCACGCCACCTCGAACGCCCACCACGTCTACTTCAGCCTGAACGACACTTCCGAGGCCGCCGCCAAACCGCCAGTACCTGAGTACCTGAGTGCCTGAGAAGGAAAAGGCGGACTGGCGGCCTCTCCTGCCGTTTACTCAGGCACTCAGGTACTCAGGCACTCAGGTACTGGCCTCCCTTTCTCCCCTGGCTCTCCGGCCGGGCGACTACACTTCCTCCGCGACCCGCAGGCCCATCAGGTGGGCCAGATGGCGGAGGCTCTGCACGTGGTCGCCGTAGTAGGCCACCCGGTGCAAGGAGGCATAGTAGTCCTTGGCGCTCTTGCCCAGCGCCCCGCCGCCCCAGTTCGAAAGCAACTTGAACCCGTCGGCCACCTCGGCGACCAGTTCCGTCCGGCAGCCCCGCTCGGTCCCCTCGGGCACCTCGGGAACCTCGATAATCTTTCCGGTGAACACGAGCAGGGTTTCCAGGTGGATGAGTTTGGTGAACGTGACCTTCTGCCCGATGCGATAATGGACCTCGGGCACCGCGCCGCCGCGGACCTCGGCGTGCCGGCGCAGCAGATAGGGCGCCGCCGGGCCGTCCGGACCTTCCATCCTCAGCGGGGCGGAGCAGTGGGCCAGAT
>Ga0315289_10010249_pt1 | contig 13425 bp, 9 predicted proteins | sample YL17G11_40_MG_FD_203452 | JGI IMG/M metagenome (GOLD analysis project Ga0315289, IMG submission 203452) | Sediment microbial communities from Yellowstone Lake, YNP, Wyoming, USA - YL17G11_40 | ecosystem: Environmental > Aquatic > Freshwater > Lake > Sediment | place: USA: Wyoming | collected...
GCGCTCCCCCGGCGGCCCGCCCCCCCCCGCCCGGGCCGGGGGGGGGGGGGGGGCGGGGGCCCGGGGCGCGGCGCGGGCGCCGGGGCGGGGCGGGCCGCGCGGCCGGCGCGGCCGCGCGGCGCCCCGACGCTCGCCCCCACGACCCCCTCCCCCTCCCCTCCCCCCAGGCCATCGACCAAATCATTAACTCCGCCGCCAAGACGCACTACATGTCCGCGGGCGCCATTTCGTGCCCCGCCGTCTTCCGCGGCCCCAACGGCGCGGCGGCCGGCGTCGCGGCGCAGCACTCGCAGTGCTACGCCGCGTGGTACGCGTCCGTGCCCGGCCTCAAAGTGCTCGCCCCGTACGACGCCGAGGACGCGCGCGGGCTGCTCAAGGCGGCCATCCGCGACCCGGACCCGGTCATCTTTTTGGAGAACGAGATTCTGTACGGCGAATCGTTTCCCGTCACGCCCGCCGTGCTCGACAAAGATTTTACGGTGCCGATCGGCAAGGCCAAGGTGATGCGGGAGGGGTCGGACGTGACCCTCCTCGCGTTTGGCAAAATGGTCGGCTACTGCCTCGCCGCCGCCGACGCCCTCGCCGCGGCCGGCGTGTCGGCGGAAGTCGTCAACCTGCGCTCGCTGCGCCCGCTCGACTCGGACACGGTGCTGGCGTCTGTGCGCAAAACGCACCGCGCGGTGACCGTCGAAGAAGGCTGGCCCGTCTGCGGCGTCGGCGCCGAGCTCGCGGCCTTGATCGGGGAGCACGCGTTCGACGACCTGGACGCGCCGGTGGAGCGGGTGACCGGGGTCGACGTGCCGCTCAGCTACGCCGAGGCGCTCGAAAGAGCGTCGCTGCCGCAGGTGCCGGACGTCGTGCGCGTCGTGCAGCGCATGCTGGGCGCGTGAGCGGGGGGGGGAGGGGGTTGGTGTGTGACGGGGCGGTCTCTGCTTGGGGAGCGCAGCCCGCCGTCGCCGCCGCCAGTCTCGCGCGGGGGGCGCGCACGCTCCGGGGCTCGCCGCCCGCCATGGAGCCACTGCTGGGGTACGACCTCGAGTCCGACCCGGCGCGCCTGTGAGTGGGGGGGAGTGGTGGGGCGGCGGCAGCGCCAGCCGCGCATTGGCGCGCGCCGGCGCGGCAGGGCGGGCCGCGCCGCGGTCTCCGCGGCAGCCGTGGCGCTTGACGACGTGAGCGGAGCGCGTCGACACGGGCGCCGGCCCCCCCTCCCCCCCACGCAACTCCCTCGCCCATCACCTCGCCCGTCCCCTCCCTCCTCTAGCCCCCGCCGCCGCGCCCGCCCCCCCGCCGTCCTCGTCGCCGTGCGCGCCACGCTCGACGTCGTCCCCGCTGCCTTTGCCCTGCTCGGCGCGGCGCGTGACGGTCTCGCCTCCCGCCTGCGCGCGCGGCGCGCCGCGCGCGACGCCCTCCTCGCCGCCCTCGCCGCCGCCGCCGCCGCCGGCGCCGCCGCCTCACTCTGGCTCAATGCGGCCATCGCGGCCAAAGTGGAGGCGGTCGTCGGGGCGCCAGGGCCGGCCGGGGTTTCGCGAGCGTCCGCCGCGGTCGCCGACGCCGACCTCGCGTCCCTCCCCCCCCCCGTCGCCCGCTACCTCCGCTACGCGTTGCCACGTGGCTCCAGGCTGTTGACCCGGGTGCGGCTGCGCCAGGTGGGCGTCTTCCGGTTCCGCATCCAGACCGGGCTCCGCGCGGGCGAAGGCTGGAAGAAAGTGGCCGCCGTGCAGCACGCGGCCGCGCTCCCGCTGCGCCCGCCGGGGTACGTGTGGGCGGCGACGGTGTGGCTGGCGCCGGGGTTGTGGGTGCGGGGGTGGGACGCGTACGCGGGGGGGAGGGGCCACATGTTTTGGCGCGTGCTCTCGGCGCTCCCCCTGATCTCGTCCGCCGCGCCCGAGATCGACCAGTCGGCCCTGTTGCGGTACCTGACGGAAGCGGTCTACTACCCCACGGCCCTGCTGCCGTCGCCGGGCCTGTCCTGGACGCCCGTGGGGGAGCACGCCGCGCGCGCGACGCTGACCGCGGGGCCGGGGTCGCCCACCGTCGCCGCCGTCTTCCATTTCGGGCCGGGAGGGGAGGCCCTGTGCGCCAAGACGGAGGACAGGGCGCGCCCCCTGGAGGACGGGTCGGTCGTGTCCGACGCGCACACGGTCGAGTACAGTCGCTGGGCAACCGACCCGGCGACCGGCATCCGCTACCCCTCCCGCCTCACCATGACTTGGGACCTGCTCAGGCCGTTTCCGTACGGCAAGCTGGACGTCGTAGAGTACAGCGCGTGGGAGGCGTGAGGCGGGGGAGGAGGGAGTGGTTTTGTTTTCCTACTGATTCCGTTCCGGGCCGCCGCCGCCGCCCGCTCCGGAGCGCCTTGCCGCTCTGCGCCGCTCTGTCACGCCCGTCCCGCACCGCGCGCCGCCTCTTGTGTGTGTGGTGGTGGGGCGGAATAAGGGCCGCGCCGCCGCTCCCGCGCCTCCTCCCGCCGCCCGCCCGCCGGCCTTGCGGTCGCGCCATCGTGTCACAGTGCTCCCTCCTTCGCCCACGACGCCTCGCGCGGCCCTGCCCCTCACCACGCCCGCCCTTTGGGAAACGTGGACGCGAGCGCTGCCCTCGCCCCACGCGCCACGAGCAGCCCGCCGTACGCCACAAGCCCCACGGCAGCCCCGAGTGTCGCGTGAACGATTAGGCGCTCCCACCAGGCAAAACAGTTGGCCGCGGTGGAGATCAGGTACCGATTCCAGGCGACGGCGACACCGCGCGCCGCCCTTTTCCACCAGGGCGCGGCCGCGGCGGCCGCTAGGCGGGCGGACCGCGCGGCGGCGAGGGTGTCGAGGTCGGAGCGCGCCATTCGCGCGCGGTGGGGGAGAGCGGTGGCTCGCTCGGGCCCCGCCCTCGGCGCCGCGCTGCGCCGGGCGAGGGCGGGCGCGCCCGGGGCCGGGCTGGCGGCAAAAGGGTGTGTGGGGAGGCGAAGAGAGCGCCGCGCACGCCTCTGCACCCACTCCCCGTCGCGAGCGCGCCCCCCCCGACCCGGCCCCGGACCGCCCCCACCGCGATGGTGCGCGATTGGCGCCGCGCCGAGAGTGGGCGGATGCCGCCCGCGCGCCGATCGACCGCTCCGCCGACGCGCCGCCTCCCTCCTCCTCTCCTCCCTAGGCTCTCCCCGGCCAGGTCACGCCCGAGGGCGTGCCCTCCTTCAAGCTCGTTCTGGTCGGCGACGGCGGCACGGGTGAGGGAGAGAGGAGGGGGCTGATTGGCCGCGCGCGCACGGGCGCGCGCTGGCGCGCGGGCGGGCGGGCGCCGGCCGCCCGCGCCTCTTTCGCCGCGGTCGCGCTGATCGGCGGTCACCCGCCGTGGCGGCGCCCGCGCGCCGGCGGCGGCGCGAGCGCGGCGGTCCCCGCCTGCCGACGCATCGCGCGCCCCGCCCTTCTCCTCTAGGCAAGACCACTTTCGTCAAGCGCCACTTGACCGGCGAATTCGAGAAGAAATACGAGCGTGAGTCGTTGGGCGGGGAGGGGGCCGGAGCGCGGGATCGGGCGCCGCGCGCCGGCGGCCGTCGGCCGTGCCTGACAGAGCGCCAGAACCCTCGCCGCGCCGCCAACAACACCCGCCCACCCCCCATCCCTCCCCCTTCCCTCCCCGCAGCCACGATCGGCGTGGAGGTCCACCCCCTGGATTTCACGACCAACCGCGGCAAGCTGCGCTTCTACTGCTGGGACACGGCCGGCCAGGAGAAGTTTGGCGGCCTGCGCGACGGCTACTACATCCACGGCCAGGTGTGTGAAGAGGAGAGAGGGAGGGAGAGACGGAGAGAGTTTTTCTTTCTTTACTCTTCTTCCCACCCACCCACCACCCCACCCCACCCCCTCCAACACCCTCAGTGCGCCATCATCATGTTCGACGTCACGTCCCGCCTGACCTACAAGAACGTGCCCACGTGGCACCGGGACCTGTGCCGGGTGTGCGAAAACATCCCCATCGTGCTCTGCGGCAACAAGGTGGACGTCAAGAACCGCCAGGTCAAGCCCAAGCAGGTATGAGAGGGGCGGGGGAGGGGGTGGAGCGTGTTTTGGTGGCGAAAAGGGCGAAAACAAAAACGAAACAATCAACCCCCTTCTTCCCTCGCACCGCTCTCCGCCCCCAGGTCACGTTCCACCGCAAGAAGAACCTGCAGTACCACGAAATTTCGGCCAAATCCAACTACAACTACGAGAAACCGTTTCTGTACCTCGCCCGCAAACTGGTCGGCGACGGCGCGCTCCACTTTGTCGAGCAGGTGCGAGAGAGAGAGAGGAGAGAACGAGAGTGATTCCAACCCTAATTTTGAACCCTAACCGTGACCCTCACCCCTCTTCTTCTCCGCAGGTCGCCCTCGCCCCGCCCGAGGTGGCGATCGACCTCGCCCAGCAGGCCGCGTACGAAGCCCAGCTGGCGGAAGCGGCGGCCGCGCCGCTGCCGGACGAGGACGACCTGGTCGACTGAGCGGGGAGCGACGGACGGAACATGGGGGGGGGGGGGGCTCCGCACTCTGCCGCCGCGCAGTGTCACGCGCGCGCGCCCGGTCACGCGCGGCGAGTCTCTCACGCGCGCTCTCTAGGCGGCGCGGGCGGCGAGGAGGAGGGTGACCGGCCAGTCGAGGCGGGCGCGCGCGGCCGGACCCCCGAGCGCCGCTTCCAACCCGGCCCCCACCTCGCGCGCCACGTCCAGCCCCGCGGCCGCGGCGGCGGCGGTCGCCGACCAGGACGCGACGTAGCCGGCGATGGCGGCGGGCGTCAGCGGGGCGGAGGACATGCGCGCGGCGCGCCGGACGACGCGCGGGAACCCTTCCCCCGGCGTGGGGTCGAGCCCGCGCATGCCGTTGAGCACCAGGGCGCGCTCCGGCGCCCAGTAAGCGGCCAGGGTGTCGTCGTGGGCTGCGTGCAGGACGGCGGTGGCGGCCGGGAGGGGGGTGCCTCCGTCGGCGTCGGCCGCACAAATGCTCGCCAGGCCGTAGCTGACCGCGGCGAATGTTCCTCCTGGCCGCAGCACGCGCGCGGCTTCCACGTAAAACGGGCGGGGCGGGGGTGCGGGGGAAGCGGGGGGGCGGGCAGGGACACACCAGTGGAGCGCTTGCGCGACGGTCAAGAGGTCGGCCGCCCCTGTTTCCTCCCCCGTCTCCGTGGCTGTGCCTTGCCGCCATAGTACGCGACCACCCGGATCGGCGTCGCGCGCGAATGAGAGCTGGGCGGGCGACGCGTCGAGCCCGACGACGACGGTCGCTCGCGGCGTTGCGGCCGCCAGCGCCAGCGTCAGCTGGCCGCTGCCGCACGCAATGTCGACAATGCGCTTCACTCCCGACCCTGCCTCGGCCAGGATGGCCGCCACGACGGCGGGCGGGAGGATGGGGCGGTGCAATGCGTAGGCCGCCGCGACGCTGGCGCCAAAGAGGGACGCCATGAGGCGCTGGTGCTGGTGCTGGGCGTGTCGAGGGGGGCGGCAGCGGCCCCGAAAGAGAGTCGGGTTGTGATTGCTCCTTCCTCTCGCGCTCGTGCGTTCCAAACCCGGCCTCACCCCGCTCGCCCCTCCACCACGCGCGACTCGGTCGCCCACGGGAGCAGGCGGCGCAGGGTGGCGGTGACTCGGGCCCAGGCGACGGCCGCAAACGCGGCAACGGTCGCGGCAGCGGAAGCTGCGCACGCAACCGCCAGATCGACCGTATTTAAGTCCCACAGCCGGGTCGGCAGCGGCGCCGGTACATGGGAGGGAGCGCGACGCGTGCGGACCGGCGGCGTCTGCGTCTGCGTCTGCGTCGGCGACGGCGCCCGGTCGCCGGCCGCCTCGAACACGACGTCGGCGACCTGGCTACCGCCTGGATCGACCGCCTCGAGCGCGCGCTGCATGGGGGAAAGCGGGGACGGGTGGCGAGGCGGCATGGTGGTGTGTGTGGGGGCCTCTGCGCGCGCGCGCTTCTACTTGCCGCCGCCCGCCCCCGTCACCCCCGCCTTCTCCAGCTCCGCCTCGAGCGCCGGAATCGCTGTCTTCCAATCGGCCACCCACCCATAGTCGGCGATCTGAAAGGGGCAGGGGTGGAGGTCGGCGGGGCGGCCGCCAACCCACCACCCTCGACCCCGCCCTCCCTCCCTCCTCCCGACCTGAAAAATGGGCGCGTCCGCGTCCGTGTTGATGGCCACGATGCAGCCCGCGTCCTTCATGCCGGCCACGTGCTGGGACGCGCCGGAAATGCCGACAGCGATGTACAGGGCGGGCGCGACGATCCGCCCCGTCTGCCCCACCTGCAACTCGTTGGGCGCCAGGCCGCCATCCACCGCGGCCCGCGTCGCGCCCAGCGCGCCGCCCAGGCGGTCGGCCAGGGCGCCGAGCGCGGCGAACGACGCAGCGTCGCCGAGAGCGCGGCCACCTGCGACGACCGCCTTGGCCGCGCCCAGGTCGGGGCGGGCAGAGGTCGAGGGGGTGTCGGAAATCCAGGTCGTGCCGGCAGGGGCAGACTGAAGAGGAGAGCGGGGTGGGAAAGGGCCGCGCGGCGGCGGTCGCGCCCCTCGCGCCCCTCCAGACCCACCGTCGCCGCCTCGAGCTCGCCCGCCTCGACCTCCACCGGCGCCACTCCCGCCGACCCGCCCTCCTTCAAAGCCGGAAAGGACGCGGGGCGCACGGTGAGGAAGCGGGGGCCGCCGTCGGTGTAGGCGACGACTTCCGTGACGGCCCCCGCGTACGCGCCCCGCGTGAAGACCACCCCCCCATCCTCCCCTGTCTCTACCCCCGTCACGTCTGAAACCATGTCCCGGCACGCGAGCGCCGCCACGCGGGGGAGCAGGTTGCGGCCGGCGGTCGTCGCGGGCGCGAGCGCGGCGGCAAACCCGCGCGCGTCGACGACGGCGGCCGCGAGCGCGGCGGCGGGCTCGGCCAGGGCGTGTGCGAGGGTCGGATGGGTGGCGGTGAGGACGGCGTCGACGCCGGGGGCGGACGCGGCCTGGGCGGCGGCCTTCGCGGTCGCCGCGCCGGCGACGAGAACTGTGACCGGGCCCGAGCCCAGCAGCGTCGCCGCCGCCACGGCGGCCAGCGTGGAGGGCGCGAGGTCTTCGCCGTCCAGGTCGGCAACGACGAGCGCGCCGCCGGAGGTGGGGGTGGAGGAGGCCTGGCGGAGGACGGGCGCGCGCGTCGGGCGGCCGCGGCAGGCGTCGCCGCGCTTCCTGCCACCCGCCCGCAATCAGCAATTAACCTACTCCACGCACCGAGCGGGCGGCGACCGGCGGAAAGAGCCGGCGCGCGAGCGCAGGGGCGCATCGCGCGGCGTCAGCGCGGCCAAACGCCGCCGCGCGGCGCGCGCCCGCGGCGGCCGCGGCGGCGAGCTGCATGCTGCCGGCCGCGGGAGGGACAAGGAACGGGCGCCGGTAGTGACACAGCGCGCCACCTCCTCTCTCTCTCTCCCCCCTCACGCGCCCACCCCCTCGCCCCCCTCGTGCCCCCCGCCCCCCCCCGCCGGCGGCCCCATGCACGACCGGGCCACGGACTCAAACAGGCGCTCCACCTCGGGCGCGCACCGGGTGAAGGGGTGGCCCCAGAAGGCGTGCCGCGGGTTCTTGATCAGTTCGATGAACGTGATGAGCAGCCCCCACGGGTGCGGCCGGTTGACGATCAGGCGTTCGAGCAGCACCCGCGTGATCGCCTCTTGAAGGCCCGCCCCGCGGTCGCCCGCGCGGCCGCCGCCGTCGCCAAAGAGCGAGAGCAGGACGCACGAGAAATAGTGCGTGTGCGAGTTGGGGTAGCGCAGCTGGTTGGCGCACGCGTTGAGGAGGGCATGCCGGCCTTCCGGGTCGAGGGACGTGGCGAGGCGGGCGAGGAGGGCGGTCGACGGGGACGAGGCGGAGGGGGGGCCCGGCGGCGCCGGAGTCCCGTCCCCGTTGCCGCCGCCGGCGGCGACGCACCCCAGGTGCAGGACCAGCGCACCCACCAGGCCAGCGTCGTAGCGCGAGCCCGCGGCGGCGGTGGCGGCGGGCGGGAGGCGCAGCCGCGCCGGGAGGCTGGCGACAAAGTCGTCGCCGCCGCCCCCTCCGCTCAACCAGGCGTCCACGTCGACCCGCAGCGCCCTGGGGAGCAGCGACGCGGGCGGCGGGCGCAGGCGGGGGGGGACGGCGGTTTCTGGGAGCAAGTCCACCTTGAGCGCGGGGGTGAACGGGTCGGGGAGTCGCATCGACCGCGGGAACGCTGAGAGCACCAGGTTGCGCATCTGAACGCAGGGAGGCGGCACCGCAGCGCAGAGCGCGGGCGCGGCCTCGGCCAGGAACTCGGGAAAGTCGTGCAAGAGGCCGAGGAGCACGCGCAGACTCCCTTTGTACAAGAGCCTGACCGCGTCCCCCATCTCCGCCGTGCGCAGGTAGGGTTCCTGGAAGCGGAGCAGCGACGCGAGCAGGGACGCGGACGCGGCCCAGGCGGGGCCGCCGCCGGGCGCGAGCAGGCGGGGGGCAAAGGCGCGGTGCGAGACGAGCTCGAGCCAGGGGAAGGCGAAACCGGGGGCGCGCAAGGGTTGGACACGGTCCAGGGCGGCCGCGATTTCCAGGAGGCCGGCCGGTTGCGGGGGAGGGGGAGGCAGCGCACCCGCCGGCGCGGCCGCCGCCGCCGCCGCCGCCGCCACGTCGGCGTCTGGCCCCAGCTCCTGAATCAGGCCCACGAAGAAGCGAAAGTAGGGGCGCCCGCAGAAATCGCCTCCGCGCGCGGCGGCATCGGCGAGGAGGGCGGCCGTCGCGCCGTCGAGCGCCGACCGGAGCAGGGGCGGGCCGCCCCCGCGCGCGCGCACGAGCGCGGCCGCCAGGCGCACCACCAGGTCGACCGCACCATGGTTGAGGGGGGACGCCGGCCGCGCGCCGCCGCCGCCGCCGGCGGGGTCGGCCGCGAGGTTCAGGCAGTGTGCAACTGCCAAGTCGACCAACGCCCGGAAAAAGAGGGCGACGCCGCGCGGGCCGCCTTCGAGCGCTCCGCCCGCGCGAACTCTGGCGAGCGCGGCCTCTTGAACCCGGTCGCACGGCGCGTCCTCGAGCGCCGCCGCCCACCCGTCGAGCGCGCGCGCGGCCGCCTCCTTGAGCCCCGGCGGCGGCTCGCCCTCGCCCCGCTCCCGGGCCTCGCGGTCGCCCGGCGGCGGCAGCCCGCGCGCGGGGCCGCGCCGGGCCTGGGCGACGAGAGCGGTGAGCGGCGCCGCGCCGGCGGGCGCGCGCTCGGCCACGCGCGCCAGGACGTCGAGCGTCCCGGGCAGGTCGGCCGCGCACAGGACGCCGTCGGCGACGACGGATTGGCGCACGGCGTGCACTGCAAACTCCATGGCGCCCCCGGGGCGGCCCGAGGCGAGGGCCTTGGTGAGGACACCATCCACCGCCGCCGGCTGCAGCAGCCTCGCGCGCAGCAACGCCTCCCCCGCGTCCCGGCGCCAGCGCCGGTCGTCGGGTGCGGACGCCCACCAGGCGGTCGCGTCGGCGGCGAGGCGGCGCACCGCACGGTCGCGCAGGCAGGCCAGGGCGCACGCGGCCGCGCCGGCGGCGGCGCGCGAGGGGGGGCCGTCATAGAGCTTGACGAAGACGCGGCTGTTGGTTGGAGGGAGGAGAGGGTGGTCGGTGGGCGCTGTGGCGCCAACCATCTCCACCCCACCACTCCTCTCTCTCTCCTCTCTCGTACCGCGCAATGGCCAGCCCCACGTCCTCCCGGCACGCGGCTAGATCGCCCGCTTCCACCGCGATGGCGACCAGGTCGGCGGTCCGCGGCAGCGCCCAAAAGTCGGCGCCCGGGTCGGCCGCGGCGGCCGCGTCGAGGCGCGCCTGCCACGCCGCGTAGCCGGGCGCGAGCGTGGCCAGGTCGTCGCTGGGCGGCGCGCCAAAGGGCGCGCCCGCGGCGGCCGCGCCCGGCCCGCCCACGCCACCGCCGGGCACGCCGCCGCGCGCGCGCGGGAGCCGCGCGAAATCCTCGTACACGCGCGCCTGGGCGGGTGTCGCACCGCCAGGCCGCGGGCGCAGCAATTCCGGGAGCGTGGCCGGCGGGACGCCGCCCGCGGGCGCCGGGTCGCCGGCCCAGGGCGCGCCCGCCGCGCGCGCGCTCGCGCGCGCGGCGACTGCGCCCGCGAGCCGTTCATCCACCTCCCGCACCGCCCGGTCCGACGCCGCCTTTTCGATGAGCGCGCACCCGAGCTCGGCGTTGTCCGCGGTGGCGACGGCGGCCAGGTGCTCGACGGTCGCCGCGTCGAGGCCAGGGACCTGCGCGAGGAGCGCGCGCAGCTGGGCCGCGAGCGCGGCGCGCAGCGGCTCCCGGCAGGTGACGAGGGCCAAGGAGCCGGCCAAAGACGCCGCCGCCAGGTGGGCGGCGGAGCGGAGGCGGGCGTCGTCGGGGTCGGCGCCGTAATCCTTGCGCGCGAGCTCCGCGGCGGCCATGCACGCGATCGAAGCGCTGCGCTCCACAACGGGCGCCCCCACGTCGGCCACGGCGCGATCGACGGCGAGCGGCACGAGGCGGCGCAGCTGGGCGCGCTCCGCGAGGCCGCCGAGCGCGGCCGACGAGACGGGCGGCGCGCCGGGGACGCCGGCCGCCGCGGCGGCGAAGGCGGCGTCGCCGCCGCCGCCCAGGGCGGCGTCCAGGGAGCCGCCGGCGTCGGGCAGCACGCCAGACCGGGAGATGGAGCCGGGGGCGGCGGACCGGGGGTCGGCAAAGTCGGCCGACGCCGGAGGGGGGCGCGGCGCGGCCCTCAACAGGTCCGACGGCTTGACCGATTCCAGCGGCACCGCCAGCGCGCGGAACAGCATCTCCACCTCGAACTTGAGGTTGAGCTTGAGCCGGTCCTGGGCGTAGATTTCGGCGACGAGCGCGAGGATGCCAGCGAGCCACGGGTTGGTCGGCCGAAACACGCGCGACTCTTTGCACGGCTCCAGCACCTTGTGGCAAAAGGGGAGCACCGCGATCATTTTGCCGGCCGAGTAGGCGTCCAGCAGGGCCGCTTTCAGGTCGAGGTCGCGCGCGAGGACGGGTTTGTTGCGCGCGATCGTGAGCCGCCCGAGCCACGACCCCAAGTTTTTCAGCAGCGACCGCTCCGACGCCTGCGTCACGCACCGGTCGGACGCCAGCAACGCGCGCAGGTAGGTGTAGGTCGCGTCGGTGAGGGCGTCCCACAGCGCGCGGTCGGCGAGCGCGTCGGCAAGTTGGGCGTACAGGGCGTGGTAGTTCGGTTCCTGGGCCGCCCGCTTCGCCACCAAATAGTGCGCAAACCAGGCCCGGTGCGCGGGCAAGACCAATGAACCCACTTCGGTGGCCCTGGCGCGGACGTTGGCGATCGCCAAATTGTTCATGACGAAATGGACGCGGTCGACCACGTCCGCCGGGGGCGCCTCGACCGACGCCGCCGCCGCCGCCGCCGCGTCCAGGGTCTCCGCGTTCAGCGTGGAGAACGCGCGCGCGGGGTCGGCGCGCAGGGTGGAGGCGGCCGGGGCGGGGGCCGCGGCGCCGCCGGCGACGCGCGCGGGCGACGCCGCGCGCGGGACGCCGCCGCCCGCGACCGCCGCCGCGAGCGCGGGCTCGGTCGGCTGGGGCGGCGCGCGCCCCGACGCCGCGTCGGCGACGACGCGGTCGAGCGTGGCCGCGAGCCCCGCGTCGGCGCCGCGCAGCGCCGCGACGCCCGCGAGCTGCTGGCAGTACTTGGGGAACCGGTGCAGCTGCCCCGCGCACGCGCGCAGGGCGCCCAGGGCAAAGGTGGCGAGTTTGGAGGGGGGGGGCTCGCGCGCCGCGTCCAGGACGCAGCGCAGCGCGAGCGCGAGCGGGCCGTCGGGGAGGAGCCCGCGCGAGACCATCCCCCCAAAGAGGGCCGCCGTCGCCGCCAGCTCGGCGTCCGGGTACTTGTGGAAGAACCGGTACTCGTCGAGCAGGGAGTGGGCGACGCACGCGGCGAGCGCGCGGTCGCGCGGGCCGCCCGCGGCCCACCCGGCCATGCGCGTGAGCAGCGCGTCGGCCGTGTCCCGGCCAGCGTACAGCTCTTGAAAGGCGGCGTTGGCGTCGGCTTCGACGTCGGGGGGGAAGGGGGTGGTGGGCGGGGTGACGGCGGGCGGGGAGGAGGCCGCGTCGGTCGGCGCGCGCGCGGCGGCGGCGCGCGCGCGCGCGAGCGCGGCGGCCGCGTCGGGGCCGGGCGACGGAGCAGCCGCGGCGCCGGCCAGCAAGGTTTCGACCGCGTCGGCCGGCAGCGGCGGGCGGCCGCCGGCGCCGGCGGCGGCGGCCGCGACGGCCGCCGCCACGGCGGCGACGAACGCGTCACCCTCTTGCGCCGCGCGCGCCGCCGCCCAGGCGCCCAGGTCGAAGCCGTCGACGCGGCCGGCGGCGCCCAGGGCGAGTTCGACCGCGGCGGGCGCGGGAAGGACGCTGGAGCCCAGCACCGCGTCCGCAAACGGCGCCTTGCCCCCGCTCCCGTCCACGACCGCCGCCGCCGCGTCGGCCGCGCGCGGCGCGGCCGCGGGGTCGGACACGGCCAGGGCGCCCAGCGCGGTGAGCATGGCGGCGGCGGCGCCGGGGCGGGCGGCGAGGTCGGCGACGGCGGCCGCGCCGCCCTTGGCGGGCGACGCGGCGACCGCGGCCAGCGCGCGGCCGAGGTCGGGGGCCAGCGGCGAGTCCGCCGCGCGCGCGGCCAGCAGGCCGACCGCGGCGACCGCGGGCGCGGCCTTGAGCGAGGGCGCGAGCGCAGACCGCGCGGGCGCCGCGCCGGCCGCCGCGCGCGCCACCGCCACCAGCGCCGCGTACGGCGCGGCCGACCCCGCGGCAGCCTTGGCGGGGGGGGAGGGCACGCCCGAGGGCGGCGTGAGGCGGTCGCCGTCGACGGCCAGGGTGGCCGGGTCGGCCGCGAGCGCTTCGCGGATGAAATCGGCCTGCCCCGCGGCGTGCGCCCACGGCCCGCCAAACGCGGCGCCCGCGGGGAAGTCGGACCCGGCGCCCGCCTTCCAGGCGGCCATCAGGGTGGCGAACGCGGCGGCGTCGGGGACTGCGAAATCCGGGCGGTCGAGCGCGGCCGCGACGGCCGGCCAGTCGAGGCGCGGCGCGGCGGCGCGCAGCGCGGCGCCCACGCCCGCGCCGTCCCATGTGCGGGGAGGGGGGCCGAGCGTGAGGCCGCCGAGGGAGGCGGCGAGGGCGTCGGCGGTCGCGGCCGGCGGCGGCGGAAGGCGGCCGCCGGCGGTGCGCGCGAGGAGCGCGAGCGCGCCCGCGACGCCGCCGGGAGCCAGCGGCGCCCCGCGCAGCGCCCCGATGACGGACGCCGCCGCCTCTTTGGACGCGCCGGCGGCGTAGCCGAGGTCGGCAAGGACGTCAGCGAGAGGGGGGGACGGCGTCGGCATCGCGTCGTGGTCGGGTTTTTCGAAAGTGTGTCTCGCCCCGCGCGTGGCCTCTAGGCGCACACGGGAGGCGTCGGCATGGGGTGGCGGGGTGGTGGGGCGCGCCTGG
>Ga0315289_10010250_pt1 | contig 13425 bp, 11 predicted proteins | sample YL17G11_40_MG_FD_203452 | JGI IMG/M metagenome (GOLD analysis project Ga0315289, IMG submission 203452) | Sediment microbial communities from Yellowstone Lake, YNP, Wyoming, USA - YL17G11_40 | ecosystem: Environmental > Aquatic > Freshwater > Lake > Sediment | place: USA: Wyoming | collected...
ATTTCAGGAGCGGTGGCAAATTTGTGTATTTATCAAGCTTTTTTAAAGCCAGGGGACTTCTTTTTATCTCCTGGTTTAACTGCTGGCGGTCATGTTTCTTCCACTCAATATGGAATAGCTGGGGTAAGAGGTTTAAAAAGTATTTCTATGCCGTTTAATGAAACGAAAATGCAATTGGATGTTGACGAAACAATAAAATTAATAAAAAAACTTAACCCCAAATTGATTATGTTTGGGCGTTCAATGATTTTATTCCCTGAACCGATAAAAAAAATAAGAAAACACACTGACGCCATTATAGTTTATGATGCTGCTCATGTTTTTGGTTTAATTTATGGAGGTTTTTTCCAAGATCCTTTCAAAGAGGGAGCAGATATTATTACTGCTTCCACTCACAAGACCTTCCCGGGTCCTCAAGGTGGAATAATCATTGCTAGAAAAGATTTCGACAAAAAGGCCTGGGAAAAAATTGAAAATGCCGTTTTCCCTGGCGTGATATCTAATCACCATATTTTTAGATTACCTTCTTTAGCTATCACCGCTTTAGAAATGAATAAATTTGGCAGGAATTATGCCAGGCAGATAATAAAGAATGCGAAAACCTTGGCCCGAGAACTCTTTAAAATTGGTTTTAAGGTCTTAGCCCAAAACGAAGGATTTACCGAATCTCATCAAGTGATTGTTGATGTTAAAAATTCAGGTGGAGGAAAATTAGTAGCTGAAAAACTGGAAGAGACAAATATTATTGTAAATAAAATGGCCTTACCTTATGACACAGATAAAGATGCTACTCGAAATCCTTCAGGAATAAGAATTGGCGTCCAAGAATTAACCAAAATTGGAATGAAAGAAAAAGAAATGCGACAAATTGCCTTTTATATAAAAGCAATTGTTTTCGATAAGGAAACTCTGGAAAAAATAAAAAGAGAAGTAATTAGATTTAGAAGAAATTTTCAAAAAATAAAATATTGTTTTAAATATGATAGAGATAAAATTAATTAAACCGACAATTTGGAACTTCGAAGTGATAAAGAAAGGGAATGCCTGGAAAGAAGTAGTCTATTCGGCAAGAATCAGTGGAGTACCATCGGTAGTAAAAGATAAAAAAGTTTTTCGAATGATGATTGAAAATGACTATGGTTCGGCTCTCGAGCACGTTGTCATTAAATTTGATATGAAAATTACCAAAGGAAATGCTCCGGAGTTCTTGGAACATAGGATAATCAGCCACACCGGTTACTCAACAAGATACATACAGGTCAGCAAAGGTTTGGATAGAAAAACACCGGTTTACGAAGTGATTCTACCACTTCATTTACTAAAAACTGATAGCCCAAATAGAAAAACCATCCGAAAGCAAGTAGAAGATGCTATTAGATCTTATGAGGATCTACTTTCCCAAGACCTTCCTAAAGAAATCGCTCGATACGTACTTCCTTTCGCTCAGGCAGTAGGAATTTACCATGTCACCATCAATCTAAGGTCTCTCTTGAACCTGCTTTCGCTTCGTCTTTGCGTTCGGGCTTCTCCCGAATTTCGTTGTATCGCTAGTCAATTGTACTTCAATTTAACAAAACAACTTCCTATAATGCGAGGATTAGTTGGTTGTCGAGGATTTCTTCGTGGAGCTTGTCCTGAAAGTGGAGTGACTGGCGTAAGGGTGGGAAAGCAACATTCGTTTTATCCACCATGTCCCTTTCGAACTCCCAAGACGCCAGTTTACATTCCTACAAAAACAGAAGTTAGAGATGGATGCGAAACACAGACATTCGACACAGAAAAAGCCATTAAGATCCAAGAACAGATTTTTCAAACTTGGGCAGATTGGAAGTAGATTGAGTTCGATGAGCTCTTTTGAGAGCTCTTTTTTATTTTTAAAAATCTTAACAATTTACTTGACAAACAACTTTTTTTATTTAGAATTAAATCAGTAAATTAAAAGTAAATAAGGAGGAGGATCGGATATGATTATCCAAGTTAAAAGAATTAGGGAAGATGCTCAAATCCCTATTAGGGCTTCTGATGGGGCAGTTGGCTACGATGTTTTTGCCTCTCGGGTTTTAGACAAGTTCAGTAAAGAAATTATCCAAGATTTACCAATCGAGGTTCATCCCGGAGAAAGTGTACTTATTGGAACTGGTATTCAAATAGCCATTCCTTGGCCTTATCAATGCGAAGTTAGACCGCGGAGTGGCCTGGCCGCAAAACATGACATTGAACTTTCTAATTCGCCGGGAACAATCGACCCCGATTTTCGTGGTGAAGCAGGAGTTCTATTGAGAAACAGGGGCGAAAAGCCTTTCCGTATCGGAAAAGATATGAGGATTGCCCAGTTGATTTTTTCTCCGGTGGTGACGCCAGAATTGATTGAGGCAAAAAAATTACCACCGACCCGGAGAGGTCCTTTGGGATTTGGCGACACTGGCCTTTTTGGTATCGGTCTTGGTACCCAAGAGTACGAAGAAAGAATTAGAAAAAAGGACCAATACTATATGAATGTAACATTAGCAGTGGCTGGCAGGTCAATGTGTGTGCGAGGAGCAAAAAGAATCAACGGAAAGTACGAGAGAGACGCGGAAGGAAATTTAGTTGACCAGACAAGGAAATTTGGTTGCGTTATTGTCAACAATGACAATATTATTGCCCAGGGGTTTAATGACCAATATGTTGGTTCTCCAAGATGCGTTGATGTTGGTTGTCTTAGAGAAGAGTTGAATATTCCCTCTGGTACTAAAATAGAGACTTGCCGGGCAATGCATGCTGAATGGTGGGCTCTTACTAATTTAACTCGGACAGGAGGATTAGCCGTTGGAGCTACCATGTACTTAAATACTGAACCCTGTGAAATCTGTGCCAAAATTATCACTGGTTCTGGAATAGAAACAGTAGTAATGCTCGAAGGGATCTATCCAACCAATGGAACGAAAATCTTACAAGAGGCCGGAATCAATATCCGGTATGTAAAAGTATAAAGAGAAAGGGCTTCGTGGTTTTGTTGGAGCCCTTTTTTATTTTTCAAAAATTTTGTTATAATTGAAAAATAAGTTTAAACATGATTAAAAATTCTTATCCGGGAAAGTTTATTGTGATAGAAGGCCTTGATGGTTCAGGGAAATCTACTCAGAGTAATCTTTTAATTCAGCACTTAAAAAAAGGAGGGTATAAGGTTGCAAAAATAGATTTTCCCCAATATGGGACAAAATCGGCTGGTTTAATTGAAGAATATTTAAATGGCAAATATGGAAGCTCAAAAGAGGTTGGACCCTGGCGAGCTTCGATATTTTATGCGTGTGATCGGTATGATGCTTCTTTCAAAATTAGAGATTGGTTAAAAAAAGGAAAAATTGTCATTGCTGACAGATATATTGGCTCTAATGTTGGCCATCAAGGAGGTAAAATTAAAAATAAAAAGGAAAGAAAAAAATTTTTAAAATGGTTATATAATCTTGAATATGATATCTTCGGAATTCCAAAACCTGACACTACTTTCATTTTTAAAACTTCACCTCAATTAGCTCGAAAAATGGCACCAAAGATAACAAATAAAGAGAAGAAGAAAAAAAGAATTGCTTATTTGGGGAGTAAAATCAGAGATATTCACGAAAAAGATTTACTTCATTTAAAATCTGCCCTTAATGCTTATTTGGAAGCGGCTAAAGAATTTCCTGAAGAGTTTCAAGCAATCGAATGTTTAAAAAAGGGGGAATTCTTACCTCCCAAAGCAATTCATCAAAAAATTTGGGGAATAGTAAAGAAGATTTTAAAATAGAATTTATGAAAAATATTGCAAAAATTATTGACCATACAAATATAAATCCAAAAGCCACCGAAAAAGATATTAGAAAAACTTGCCAGGAAGCAAGAGAATATAGTTTCAGAGGAGTTTGTGTTAGACCGGAATGGGTAAAATTAGTCAAAAAAGAATTAAAAGGCACCGATATTCACCCTGTTAAATCCCCGACAAGTCGGGGTGCGAAGCAATTTAACCGGGTAAAAGTTATTGTTTTAATTGACTCGCCAATAGGGGATAGTCCTCATCGAAAAAGAGTTCAAATTTGCCAAAAAGCCAAAAAAGACGGAGCTGATGAATTAGATGTGGTCATCTCAATTCCCGACGTCAAACAGGAAAGATGGGAAAAAGTTTTAAAAGATTTAAAAGATATTTGTAAAATTTTACGAACTAAAGTGATTATTGGCTCAGGTTATTTGACCGATGAGGAAATCAAAAAAGCTTCCCAAATCTCCAAAAAAGCAGGAGCAATTTGTGTGAAAACCGCGACTGAAAAGGACCCTCTAGAGCATCGGGAATTAAAAGAAAAGTTTTACCATCTAAAATTAATGAGAGAAGGAGCTCCCGGACTTCTTATTAAAGCCGCCGGCGGAATCAGAACACTTTCTGATGCAAAAGAAGCAATAAATGCCGGCGCTGACATTATCGGAACAAGCAACGGCGTGGAAATCATAAAAGAAATAAAAAAATAGTATGTTTAAACCAGTTATCGGCCTCGAAATTCATGTCGAATTAAATACAAAAAGTAAAATGTTTTGTTCTTGTCCGAATGACCCGGATGAAAAACACCCCAATGTTAATATTTGTCCGACGTGTACTGCGCAACCGGGAAGTCTCCCAGTGATTAATAAAGAAGCAGTGAGGAAAACAATAAAAACAGGCCTGGCTTTCAACTGTCAAATTCCGGAATATTCAAAATTTGACCGAAAAAATTATTTTTATCCCGATTTACCAAAAGGATATCAAATTTCTCAATACGACAAACCTCTTTGTAAAGAAGGAAAATTACAATTAACAATTAACAATCAGCAATCAACAATTCGCATTAGACGAGTTCATTTAGAAGAAGACACTGGTAGGTTAATTCATGAAAAAGATTACTCCTTGGTTGATTTTAATCGAGCTGGAATTCCTCTAATGGAATTGGTGACTGAACCAGATTTAAGGTCAGCAAAAGAAGCCAGAAAATTCGCCGAAGATCTTAAACTTATTTTAAGATATCTTGATATTTCCGAAGCCGACATGGAAAAAGGGGAATTAAGAGTAGAGGTCAATATTTCTTTAGGAGAAAAAGGGAAATTAGGAACAAAAGTGGAAATTAAAAATTTAAACTCATTTCGAGCAGTTGAAAAATCAATCGATTATGAGATAAAAAGACAAGCAAAAGTTTTAGAATCGGGTAAAAAAGTTATTCAGGAAACTCGGGGTTGGGATGATATAAGAGGAGTGACAGTCTCTCAAAGAGAAAAAGAATATGCTCATGATTACCGATATTTTCCTGAACCAGATTTACCAATTTTGCATTTAGGGGTTCCTGAATTTTTAAACGAAATTCGGGCAGAAATTCCTGAATTACCCCAGCAAAAAAGAGAAAGATTAAAAAGAGAATATGAATTAGATGAAAAAAGTATTGAAGTTTTTGTTCAAAATAAAAATTTAGGAGAATATTTTGAAAAGGTAGTTTCAGAGTTTGATCCAAGACTTCCCCATGAAAAAATTTTTAATTTGATAAAACTGGCCTCAAACTATTTAATTACTGATTTGCAGGGACTTTTGAAGGGAGCCCCGGTTTCTAGTGAAGACTTTCTCATCACCCCTGAAAATTTTGCTGAATTTATAACCCTAATCTATGAGGGAAAAATTTCTTCAAAAATTGCAAAACAAGTTCTGATAGAAATGTTTAAAACCGGAGCCGATCCTTCTCATATTATCGAAGAAAAAGGATTAATTTTAATAACCGATGAAGCTAAAATTGAAAAAATTGTAAAAGAGGTGATTTCAAAAAATCAAAAAGCAGTTTCTGATTATAAACAAGGAAAAAAAACAGTTATTCAATTTTTAATTGGACAAGTAATGGCTGAAACAAAAGGTAAAGCCAATCCAGAAATTGTAAATAAAATTTTGAGAAAATTATTGAAATCTTGACCCCGTTAGAAAATTTTTCTAACGGGGTTGACAAATTATTTTTGGATTGATAAAATGAAAGCGGCTCTTAAAACCGCAGGGAGAATTGTCGGTCGCCACAGTAATCACCTGCCAAGCAGGTTAATAACTGATAGGCGTAGGTTGAACGAAGACAGCCTCCTGCACCGACACTCCATACTGTGGTGAGAAAGGAAGTATTGGTTTTGGTTTCTACCCGCACTCGGGTAAATTATCCTCTTGGCAAGTAGCAACGCCGGGCCGAAGCCAATACTCTCTCAAAACTCGTGCTCCTTTTCGGAGCTTTTATTTTTCCTTGACAAATTTTTAAAAATGCTTATAATTAACTTATAAAGATGATGGAGATGAAAAATCAGCTGAGGGAAAAACTCTGGAGGATGCTGGTAGAAGGAGCAAGTCAGGAAGAGATCGATAAAGTGAGTAAGAAACTTCTCGAAGACCAAACTCCGCTAGAGAGAATAGAAGCAAACCAAATCTTGGAGGAGGCGAAAGCAAAGATACTCGCTGACAGTCCACCACCAAAAACATTGTACATTTAAAACCAGTGCTAAATCAACAACACGGGGAACACATTTCACTATCTTATTTGTTCCCTTTTATTTTTTTGTAAAAAATTTTTTATTAATTTTTCCACTTCGTGATAATTTTTTACCCAATGAATTCTTTTATCTCGTTTAAACCAGGTCATTTGGCGCTTGGCATAATTTTGAATCTCCCTTATCGAATTTTCAATCATTTCTTTATCTCCTATTTTATTTTGTAGATATTGAGCTATCACTCTATAATGGATTCCAAAATCTTCAATTCTCTTCCAAGAGAGACCCGATTTCTTTAAATTCACCACTTCCTTAATTAATCCCTGCCTTAACCACTTAAAAAATCTTTTTTTTATTAAATTCTGAAGCTCTTTTTTATCCCTTTTAATCCCGATCATTAAAACAGGATAGGGTAGAGGTTGAAATTTCAATGGTGGAACTGGTCTCTTTGTTTTCATTACAATTTCAATTGCCCGAATTAATCTTCGGGGATTTTTTCTCTCAATAGTTTTAGCCCTCTGGGGATCAAGTTTTTTTAAGATTTTGAAAAGTTCTTCGGTACTTAATTTGTTGAGGCCTGACCTCAACCGCCAATCTGGTTTCACCTCTGGAATTGTTACTCCATCGACAACTGCTCGAATATAAAATCCGGTTCCGCCACAAAAAATAGGCAATTTATCCTTTTTAAAAATTTTATTTATTGCTTTTAAAGCTAATTTTCGATATTGGGTAACAGCAAATCTTCTTTTTGGGTTGGCAACATTTAAAAGATAATGGGGAATACCCTGCATTTCTTTTTTAGTAACTTTCCCTGTTCCAATATTCATACCACGATAAACTTGTCGCGAATCTGCTGAAACAATTTCGCCATCAAATTTTGTGGCGAGTTTTATCGACAAATCGGTCTTTCCCGAAGCCGTCGGCCCCAAAATAACGATTAATTTAGATATTTTTTTTATCATTATTTAAGTATATCTTAAATTCAAAATGAATAAAAAAAGAGCCGAGTTTTCTCAGCCCCTAGAAGGCATTTTGTCTCCTCCGCCTCTGGATTATTTCGCGTTTTTGATTGCAGGTGCTATCCCAAACGCAGCATTTATTAAAGGTTCTGAATTCACACTTTCCTTCGTATTCTGGATTGCAATAGTAAACTATGGTTACGGGTACGGGCATTTTTTCTCACCTTCCTTATTTAGTTTTCAATTTCCTTGATTATTTATAGCAAATATTATAAAACTTGTCAACCTTCAACTAAAATTCCTTTTAGTCCCCAAGGTAAAGCATCAATGATTTTTACGTTGACGAATTGGCCAATTAAATCTTTATCTGATTCAAATTTGACAGCTTTGTAGTGGCGAGATTTACTAATTAAAAATTGATTTTTCCTTTCCTCGACCAAAACCTCAACTTCTTTTCCAATGTATTTTTTATTTTTTTCTAAAGCAGTTTCTTTCAAAACTTCAGTTAGAATTTTATATCTTCTCTCTTTTTCTTGAGGCAAAACACTGTCTTTTAACAAAAAGGCGGCTGTTTGGGGCCTGGGAGAATATTTAGCAATATAAGCCATATCAAATTTTATTTCTTTAAAAAGCTTTACAGTATTTTGAAATTGTTTTTTTGTTTCTTCAGGAAAGCCAACGATGACATCGGTGGAAATAGAAACCTCTTTTTCTAATTCATTTCGATATTTTTTAAAAGCTGCTCTGATTTTTTTGACTAAATTTTTATATTGCTCAACGGTATAAGGTCGATTCATTTTCTTTAAAATTTCATTGTCACCAGATTGAACAGGCAAATTCAAATAAGGAGTTATTTTTTGATATTTTGCCATTGTTTCAATTAATTCATCTGAAAAATTTTTAGGATTTGGACTGGTAAATCTTATCCAAAAATTCTCAGGAATATCATTAACCATTTTTAAAAGTTTCGGAAAGTCAATTGAGTTATTGGTGGGGGAGTGGTAATCATTTACATTTTGTCCTAAAAGCCAAATTTCTTTAAAACCTTTTTTGACGGTATTTTTTACTTCTTTTAGGATTTCTTTGTGATTTCGACAAACCAGTGGACTTCTCGTAAAAGGGACGACGCAATAGGTGCAGAAATTATTACAACCATTAGAGATAGGCACAAAAGCAAAAGATTTACTTTGGCATTTCGGAGAAATCTTAAAATAATTTTTAAGGGCCCAAATCGAATCGAAAATTTCTCTAAATTTATTTTTATCTTTTTTTAAGATACAGCCAGTCAAGACAGTTTTTAATTTAGAGTTTTTAGTTTTTAGTTGTTTGAATTTCGGAATTAATCCATAAACCCTATCAACGGCTGATTGTCTTACCGAACACATATTAACCACAATCAAATCGGCTTCTTCAATATTAGAAGTTTGGCTATATCCTTCCTTCTCCAAAATAGTGGCAACCCTTTCAGAATCGGATTTGTTCATTTGGCAACCAAAAGTAATGATATGATATTTCATACTCTCTATTTTAACTAAAACTTCCCCCTTTTTCAATCTAAAACCCCGCTTTTTTGCGGGGTTTTAAAATTCAAAAAGAAAGCGTTAATTATTCTTTCGCTTCTTCGCACCCACCCTTGTAAGCCACTTCTACCCCCGCCAATTTAGCAAAGCACTCGTTAGAGTAGGTTTTTCCGTCTTTACCGCAAACTGGATCCCATAAAGTAATACAGAGTGTTGTTGGGTATATTTCTGCACATTTACCTTCAATACATTTCCCTGTAGGACAAGGCGGACAATATGCAGGCGGGGGTGGGCAGGGAGCACAAGCAATAACACAATCTTCATCTGTCTCACATGTCGGAATCGTTTCCTTCATTTCGGAAGGCTCAGAAGGCTTTGGGGTTATTATTTCTCTTGTCTCTCCAGGAATTATACATTTTGGAGGCAAAGGACAGTCAGTTTCGGGATCTTTCTCAACAATTATTCTTCCTTCTTTACAAAATCCGGTGGCTGGTGACGTCCAGAGAGGGCAGTCGAGCTTCTCTAATTTTTGCTCAATTTTCTCAAGAATCTTTGTTTTTCCTTCCTCTAATTTTTCTTTCAATTGAGTAGTTTCTGGTGTCGGAAAAGCCTCCTTTATCTTGGCTTTTAGATTCTCCAAGATTTCCAACTGTTTTTCTTTCTCCCCAGAAATTTTTTCAAGATATTCTCCAAACTTTTCTTGGTCTTCTAAGGGCATCTTTTCCAAATCCCCCTGTAATCTCTTTAAGGCATTTTCTTGGGCTCTTTGAATTGCTTCTTTTGCCTCTTCTGGCACTTTCTCTTCCAAATTCTTTAGAACTTCCAAATTCTTGAACTCTTTAAATTGGCTACCCTTTTGTTCTTCCAGAACTTTATCTAATTTTTCAGTGATTTTTTCTTCCTGGTCTTCGAGTTTGAGCATCACATCCTTAAACATTTCTAAATGTTCTTCTCTCGCTTCTTTTATTTTCTCAAAAGCTTGAGAAGGAACCTGAGTTTCTAATCTTTCCAAGAGTTTCTCGTGTAATATCTGCTGGTGAGTAAATTTATCAAGAAAACTTTCTACTTGAGGATTCTCTCTTGCCTTTTCTTTGATTTTTTCAACCTGATTTTTTATTTTTTCAGCTTCCTGCTGATAATTTTCAGTCGCTTTCTTAATAATTTCTGGGTCTTCGGTTTTTTGAACTATTTTCTTTACCTCCATTAATTTCTCATTAGCAAATTTCATCCGCAACTCAGCTTTTTTTACGGGGTTAATAGTTACTAAGTCTTGAATTCCTCTTACCCAGTTTTTTAGAAAATAAAATGGGCTATCGGGCAAGATACGCGGTTCTCCCACATCTAAATCTTGCGCTTGAATATTTTCGTCTAAATTTAACGCCGCGGCAGTTGCTGTAGACGTTGTTTCTTGAGCTGCGACAATCGGACTCACGGCAACAATTATTGCCAGGGTTAATAAAATTGTTTTTGAAGTCTTCGTATTATAATTATTTTTTTAGATGTTTTTAATAATTCGAATTTATTATTTTTTCTTTTCTATTTCTATCTTAACTTTATCTAAAAATTTATCCAATTTCATTATCCCGATATCTCCTTTTCCTCTTTCTCTAACCCTTACCGATTTTTCCTTCATTTCTTTATCACCGACAACTAACATATATGGAATTTTTTGAATTTCACCTTCTCGAATTTTTTTTGAAACCGTTTCTGCCTCGTCTTTTATTTCTACTCTTAAGTTTTCTTTTTTGAACGGATTTCCTATTTCTTTAATATATTTTCGGTGACGAGTTCCTACTGGAATGAGCCAAAATTGAATAGGGGAAAGCCAAAGAGGTAAATTCCCGGCATAATACTCCAATAATACTCCAATAAATCGTTCCAAACTTCCTAAAAGAGCCCGATGAATCATAATCGGAGTTTGTTTTTTTCCTTTCTCATCAATGTAAGACATTTTAAATCTTTCTGGTAAATTAAAATCGACTTGGATAGTGGTTAATTGCCAAGCTCGTCCTATAGAATCTTTAACTTTAATATCAATTTTCGGTCCATAAAAAACTCCTTCTCCCTGGTCGATTTGATATTTGAGTTTAGATTTTTCTAAGGCATACTTTAAAGAATTGGTTGATTTTTGCCAGTTTTTAAGAGTTCCGACATATTTTTTTGGTCTGGTTGAAAGATGAATTTCGTATTCTTTAAAACCAAAATCCCTTAAAAGGCGGAGAGCAAGTTTAAAAACACTAATTATTTCCCCACCCAATTGTTCTGGAGTACACCAAATATGAGCATCATCTTGAGTAAATCCTCGAACCCGGGTCAATCCATATACCGTACCCGATCTTTCATATCGATAAACCGTTCCTAATTCGGTATAGCGTATAGGTAATTGGCGGTAACTTCTGATTTCATTTTTATAAATTAAAATATGGCCTGGGCAATTCATAGGTTTTAATTGATAATCGTCCTTTTCTTCTTGAGTTATTTCTCTCAAATGCATCGGCGGAAACATATTCTCCCTGTAAAACTGGGTATGCCCTGAGGTTTCCCAAAGATTTAACTTAGCAATGTGAGGAGTATTAACCAATTGGTAACCCTCCTTAAGGTAAGCACCTAAAATATAATCTTCAATAGTTTTTTTCAGAATTGCTCCTTTCGGGTGCCACAAAATAAAACCAGGACCGGCTTTTTCATCGATATGGAAAAGATCAAGTTTTTGACCTAATTTTCGATGATCTCTTTTTTCAGCTTCAACTTCTTTTGAGAGAAAATCCTCTAATTCTTGTTTTGTGTTAAATGCTATGCCATAAATTCTTTGCAACATTGGATTTTTTTCCGAACCTCGCCAATAAGCTCCGGCAATTTTTGTTAATTTGAAAGCATCGGGATTTATCTCTTTGGTTGATTTGATATGAGGTCCAGCACACAAATCAACAAATTCACCGCTTTCATAAATTGATACAGTTTTCCCTGGCAACTCTTCAATTAGTTCTAATTTATAAGGCTGGTTTTTAAAAATCTCTTCCGCTTCCTCTTTTGAAATGGTTTTCTTTTTGAAAACAATTTCTTTTTTAAAGAGCTCTTTAATTCTTCCTTCAATCCTGGGTAAATCTTCAGGAGCTAAGCTCCTTTTTAAGTCGAAGTCGTAGTAGAATCCATTTTCAATTGCTGGCCCGATACCAAATTTAGTTTCAGGAAAAAGTTCCTGAATAGCATAAGCCATTATATGAGACAAAGAATGACGAATAGTTTCTATTTTTGCCATATTTATTAATTATTAAGCTTCCACAATCTCTTCAATGACGCGAGCGAGGCAAAGTCGAGCGAAGCGTGGAGAAGAAATTTTATATTTCTTCTATAATTTCTTCGACTTCTTCACAAATGAATTTGGGAACTCCGTCTTTCATATCAACCCTACCCGACACTAAAACAATTTTATTTTCTTTAAATGCTGAAGGATTCCTTTCGACGACGCCAGGAAAAACAACAACTTCAATCTTACTAGAGTCATCTTCTAAATCCATAAAAAGCATTGGTTTTCCATTTCGGGTAATAATTTTTTTCATTCTTGAAATGATACCACCTATTTTGACCTGATTGCCCGAATTTCTTTGCCAAAAAAAAGGACGATTTTTTTGTTTAGTTAAACTTGAAGTTAGTGCTGAGATTTTGGTGGCCTTTTTTTCTAAAATTTTCCGAAAATCTTCAAGAGGATTAGAGCTGACAAAAAGACCCAAAAGCTCTTTTTCCCAGGCCAATTTTTCATTTTTGGTTGCTGGTTTAGTAGGTTGAAGCCGAAGTTTAATTTTGTTATCTAATTTTAGACCATCAAAAAGCCCTCTTTGACCGTTGAATTTTTGTTTCTGATTTTCACGATTAAATTCCAAAAGTCTTTCGACATTGAATAAAAGTAAATTTCTTTCAGCAAACTTATCGAAAACACCGGCCTTCATTAAACTCTCCAATGATTTTTTATTGAAATCCTTTGAATTTATTCTTGTAATAAAATCCTCAATTAATTGAAATGGACCCCCGAGTTTCCTCTCTTTTACTATTGCTTCAACTATATTTTCTCCGACATTTTTAATCGCTAATAAACCAAACCTTATTTGATTTTTTCCCGGCACAACGGTGAAATTACGCCAACTCTCATTTATGTCGGGGCTTAACACCTCAACACCCATTCTTTTTGATTCTTCGATTAGAAAACCAATTCTTTCGACATCGACTTTTTCCGAAGTCAAAAGAGCAGCCATAAATTCAACTGGGTAATGAGCTTTCAGATAGGCAGTTTGATAAGAGATTAGGGCATAGGCGCAACTGTGACTCCGATTAAATCCGTAACGGGCGAAGGGCAAAATCCATTCCCAAATCTTTTCAGCTGTCCTCTTTTCAACTTCATTTTTTTTACAACCTGAAATGAATTTTTCTTTTTGGGCATCCAATAAATTTTTTATCTTTTT
>Ga0315289_10010252_pt1 | contig 13424 bp, 16 predicted proteins | sample YL17G11_40_MG_FD_203452 | JGI IMG/M metagenome (GOLD analysis project Ga0315289, IMG submission 203452) | Sediment microbial communities from Yellowstone Lake, YNP, Wyoming, USA - YL17G11_40 | ecosystem: Environmental > Aquatic > Freshwater > Lake > Sediment | place: USA: Wyoming | collected...
AAGCAGGATGGCAGAAACATTTGGAATATGGACTTTTCCAATTCAGACATTTTTCTTGCAATATTCTCCGGCGATTATCATGTTTGTCTTGGTTATAGTAGTGATAATAGGAGTCATGCTTGAAAAAAATCCACCTGCTGCTCCAAAAGCTCCAGGCACACCTTAGGATTAATAAAAAATGGAAATTTCCCTTTCTTACTTCATACCTTTACTTGTATTTTTGCTTGTTTTCATTGTATCCTATGCGTTACTGACAAAAACAAAAATTCTTGGAGCAAGCAGTTTTGTAAATTTATTTGTTTCTTTTGTTGTAGCAATAATTTTCTTTGTGACCCCCTCAGCAATACAATTCACAAAAATTGCATTGCCTTGGATAGCAGCATTCATGATTTCACTGATTTTTGTTTTACTCATATTAGCATTCACAAATAAAAACTTAGAAGATGTTTTAAAAAGCAAAATTTTGGCTGTAGTTGTGGTTATAATCCTGATTGTAATCTTTTTGGCTGCATCAATAAAGGTTTTTGGGCCAACAGTAAAGCCATATCTTCCTGGCGGAGAGGAACAAATTATGTTATTTCATCCTGCTGTTCTTGGCTCAGTATTGCTTTTAGTTGTAGCAGCAATAATATCTTGGGTTTTAACACAGGCTAAGAAATAGTTTGACAATTAATTATTATTGGTAATGTTCTATAGGATATGACATCTTCTGAGGACATATTATTAATAGCTATCTATCTCAATAATTTTCAGTAAGGTTTTATATCTTATTAAATTATTCTCAATAATGCTTCATTCATCCCAAAAACTTTTAATTAAAGAATTAATTATTTTTTAATTTTCTCTGTTGATTTTGTTTTTAGTTTTTCTGTTATTCTGTCAAGCTCTTTGACATTTGTAACTAAAGGAGAAAGGACTTTTGAGAATGCTCCTTCCAAATCCTGCATTTCTTTTCCAAGATTTTTTATATTTTGCCCATATTCCTGGACTTTTCCTATTAATGCAACCTGTAAGCTGTCTAAAGAAGACTCTATTCTTTTCACATGATCATCCATGCCTTTTAATCTTTTTTCAGTATATTCTTTCCATTCAATTAAATCAGAAATTTTGTCCTTTATTCCCTCCCATTTTTCATTTACTATTTCCTCAGCTATTTCTTCTATAGTTTCTGTGTCTACCCCGCCAGCTCCGCCTTCGGCATATTCCCCATAAGCTTCTGGAGCTGCATATTGCTGCTCATACTGGGGTTGTGCTTCTGCTCTTTCAGGAGCAGGAGCTTCTATAGTTTCCTGGCTGCTTTCAAGAATTGAAGGGCTTAATCCGGTAATATTATCATTTTTTTCTTTTTTATTAGAAACAGCAGACTTGATTTTTGCTAAATTTAAAGCTTCAGAAATTTGGCTAGGACTGTAACCTTTTTTTGCCAAATAGGATATTATTTCTTCATCACCTTCTCCTCTTCCATGCATTTCCATAACTTCTTCTACAGGCGCTTCAGGCATTTTCTATCCCCCCACTTTTTTCTTTTAAAGCATCAGCAATCATTTTTCTAACATCTTCTTCTCTGACAAATTTTAATGGCTCCCATAATTTCATATATCTCTCAAGTATTCCAAGTTCCTCTTTTCTGGCAAATCCTGCAGATTCTGATATCATGCTTCTTAATCCTTCTTTTATTTTTTCAGTATCTTCCTTTATTTCTCTTAATGAGTTTTTTACCGAGATTATTTCATCTACAATCCTTTTTTCTTCTTTTAAAAAAGTCTGGTTTAAAAGATCCACCCTCTCTTTTAATAAGTCATGCCTTTCTTCTACATCCTTTAATTTTGTTGAAAAATCTGTCAATAAGACAGTTGTCCTGTCAGCTTCTTGTATCCTTGGCATTTTCCCCTTTTTTCCTACATCTAAATTATAGGTTTCAGGTTTATAAATTATTCGGAATATTTTTAAAGATGGGGTCATTTTAGTATAAAAAGAGTAAAAAGTTGTTTAAGATGATTTTCAAAGAGGGAACAAAGCTGTATTTTTATGAAGTGATGAGAGAGGCTGGGCAGGATGTAATGTATGTCAATTATATAGGTTCCCCGCTTGTGCCATCTCTTTCAGATTCTGCAGTATGCATGGCAAGAACTATTGATTATTTAATAGAATCTCCAAACATAAGCCGCATTGTTTTTGTACAGCAGAGAAATTATTCATATGATTTTCCACAGGTTTCTATGCTTTTGGAGATAGCACAGCTTTATGTTTATCTGACAAAACAGGAAAAAGTTTTGTCTGTAAAAAAACTAGCTCCGTTTTCATGCAAAAAATGCCTTTCTCAAAGGCATCAGGCAATAAGCTATCTTATTTTTACATTGCTCAAACAAGACCCTGTTGGCTGCTATGTTGAGGCAAAAAGGCTTAGAAGAGAGGAAAGAATAAATGCAAAAAGATTTCCTGCAGAATGCGCTTTGTGCGAGAATCATTATATTAGATTGCTTGACAAGATAATAGAGCTTCTTGAAAATACCTCATTGATAAAAGAAGCTGCTCCAAAAACCTATCATATCGGCAATCGTGAAATCTATGCCAAAATTTTCCACCCTGTTGTAATTCCAAATTTCACTTTTACAAGGCTTATGGCAAGTATTCCTGAAAATGCAGAGCTTGTTGATGAATATACTATAGAAAGCGGTTATGAAAAAAGCAAAGTCACTATTTTAAAAACCCATGGAAAAGTCAAGTATCTTTATCATATAATGCCTCCGGAATTCACATTAAAAGAGGATTTTTATGAGCTTGTAAATCTTGCAAGAGATGTTTTAATAGAACATCAGCCAAAAGCTGAAGAATTTACAGATCCCCAAAGAATGAGGCAGATTTTTTTCAATATTGCAAGGGATTTATTGCAAGAATTAGCAACAACAAAGAAAATAAAAATTTCTTATGCTGACCTTAATAAGCTAGCAACAATTTTAGTAAGGCATACTGTTGGTTTTGGCCTTGTAGAAGTGTTATTGCAGGATGAAAAATTGCAGGATATTGTTGTTAACTCGCCCATAAGCCAGACACAGGTATTTGTAAGGCATCAAGATTATGATGAATGTGTCACAAATATTATTCCCTCATTTGAAGATGCTGATTCATGGGCAGCAAAATTTAGAATGTTAAGTGGCAGGCCGCTTGATGAGGCAAATCCTATTTTAGACACTGATATGGCTGTTGGGAATGCAAGAGCAAGAGTGGCTATAATACAGCAGCCACTTTCTCCATATGGCTTGGCATATGCTTTTAGAAGGCACAGGGAAAAACCATGGACCTTGCCTTTATTTATCAAAAGCAAAATGATAAGTCCTTTAGGAGCAGGCTTGATGTCTTTTCTTATAGATGGTTCAAGAACATTGCTGATTGCAGGAACAAGATCTTCAGGAAAAACAAGCATGCTTGGCTCTTTAATGTTAGAGATAATGCCAAAATTCAGGATAATCTGTGTAGAAGATACTTTAGAGTTGCCTGTAGACTCATTGCATGAGCTTGGATATGATATTTTAAGAATGAAAGTTCGTGCAGCATTATTAAAAGAAACAACAGAAGTTGCAGCAGACGAGGGAATAAGAACAAGTTTGCGTTTAGGTGATTCTTGTTTAATTATAGGGGAAGTAAGAAGCATGGAAGCACGTGCTCTGTATGAAGCAATGAGAATAGGTGCTTTGGCAAATGTTGTAGCAGGAACAATACATGGAGCATCCCCATACGGAGTTTTCGATAGAGTTGTTAATGATCTTGGAGTTCCTGTAACAAGTTTCAAAGCAACAGATTTAGTAATGATTTGTAATCCAATAAAAAGCGCTGATGGCTTGCATTCATGGCGCCGCGTTATTGAACTTACAGAAGTGAGAAAGCACTGGAAAGAAGATCCTTTGTCAGAAAATGGTTTTGTTAATTTAATGAATTATAATGTTAAGACAGATGTTTTAGAGCCTAGCCCTGATTTGATAAATGGAGATTCAGAAATTTTAAAATCAATAGCATCAAACATTAAGGGTTTTGCAGGAAATTGGGATGCAATATGGGATAATATAACTTTAAGGGCAAAAATTAAGGAGGAAATACTTAAGCAGTCAGATGCTGCAAATCTTCCAGACATGCTTGAAGCCCCATTTATTGTATATTCAAATAATATATTTCATACAATAAGTGATAAAGTAACAAAAGAAATAGGCATTCCTGAAAGCAAGAAAGTATTCCCAGAATTTCAGAAATGGCTTAAAGAAGAGATTAAAAAGAAAAAACATTATCTATAAAAAACAAATGAGAAATCCGAATTATGAGAATGATGTTGAAAGTATTCTTGCCAAATATGGTAAAAAGTTAGAAAACACTGTTAGTTCAGCAGAGGAAAACAGCTATTCTAAAGAGTATAAAAGGTTTAAGGAGGAACTTGCCCCCTCATTAGACACTTTTGAAAGGCTTTGCAGAAATGCAAGGAAAATTATAAAGATAAACCTTAAAAAAAAGGAAGAAGAAGAAATAAAGAAATTTCTTGATATAGCTCACCTGGATATTTCTCCAACTGATGCAGCATCATTTTCAATGTTAACTTTTTTATTCTCATTGTTTATTTCTATTTTTCTTTCTGTAGGAATTTATTTAGTCACAAATAAACCCCCTTATCTGATATTCTTTATGCTGTTTTTCATTTCAATATTTTTGTATTATTATGTTTATGGATTGCCCCAAAGGCTTGCGCAAAAGTGGCGCTTAAAGGCTTCTTCGCAAATGGTTCCTTGCATTTTGTATATTGTTGTTTATATGAGGCACACATCAAATCTTGAGTTAGCAATTGAATTTGCCTCGCAGCATCTGCAAGCCCCATTAAGTCTTGATTTTAAAAAGATTTTTTGGAATGTTGAAACAGGCAAGTACAGCACAATAAAAGAGTCTTTAGACGCATATCTTGAAACTTGGCGTGATTATTCTCTTGAATTTATTGAGGCATTCCATCTTATTGAAGGCTCTTTATATGAGCCTAATGAATCAAGAAGAATAGAAAGCTTGGACAAGGCTCTTAATGGAATATTGGATGGCATTAAAGAAAAAATGGAAGATTACACTAATAGTGTCCAGGCTCCATTGACAAATCTTTATATGTTGGGAATAGTCCTGCCAACACTTGCTATTGCCTTATTGCCTTTAGCTTCTACTTTGGTTGGAGAATCATTCAAGTGGTATCATGTGATGATTCTTTTTGACATAATTGTTCCGTTTTTTGTATTCTATCTAACTAATAATATTTTAGCGCAAAGGCCAGGAGGTTATGGTGAAGAAGAGCTTCTTGAGCAAAATCCAAATTATCATTATTACAAAAGCAACAAGCCGTATTATACTGCCGCAATTATTGCTATTCCTTTTATTTTAATCGGACTCATGCCTCTGCTGTGGAATTTTACTCCCTTGCCTAACTTGCTTGGATTGCAAAAAGATTATACTTTTGGACAGCTTGGAATACCCATTATGGAAAATTCTTATATTTTTGACTATAAAGGAACAGCAGGGCCTTTCAGCGTTTTTGCCCTTCTTTTAAGCCTGTGCATACCGCTTGGCATGATGCTTTTCTTTTATATTTCATACAATCAAAAAACAAAAATTCTTCTTAAAACAAGAAATGAAACAAAAAAAATAGAAGAATTTTTTGCATCAAGCATGTTCCAGCTTGGAAACAGGCTTGCAGATGGTGTTCCTGCAGAGCTTGTGTTTGGAAGAGTTGCAGAATCCTCAAAAGGAACTCCTTCAGAAGATTTCTTTAAAATGGTTAATTCAAACATACAGCGCCTTGGAATGTCTGTAAACGAGGCAATATTCAACAGAACAAGAGGAGCGATATTATACTTCCCTTCACCTTTGATAAAAACATCAATGAAGATTTTGATAGAAAGCGTGAAAAAAGGTTTGAGTGTTGCTTCCCGCGCTTTGATGAGTATATCACAATATGTAAAAAATATTCACAGCACAAATGAGCGCTTGAAAAATTTGCTTGCTGAAGTAGTGAGTTCAATGCAAAGCAATATCTCTTTCCTTGCCCCTGTTCTTGCAGGAATTGTCATAGGATTATCTGCAATGATTACTGTAATTTTAAATCAACTGCAAACTATGATACAACAGATTCCTACTGCTGCAGATACACCTGTAGGGCTGGGCTCAATGGGGCAGATAACAGAGCTGTTTAAAATACAAAATATGGTCCCGCCTTATTTCCTTCAGATAATTATAGGGGTTTATCTGGTTGAAATTGTCTATATACTCACAATAACTTTGGTAAGCATTGAAAGCGGAGCTGACAAGTTAAGAGAAAAAGCAGAAATAGCAAAAAATCTAAAAACAAGTATTATGATGTTTTTGATAGTCGCCCTGTTTTCAATAGTTATCTTAACAGCGCTTGCAACAATAGCTGTTGGGAGATTAGTTGTAACGTAAGTTAAATTTATTAATGACTAATGACTGATAAAAAGAGATAAGAGGTTAGTAATGATTATTAGAAGACAGAGTCAAAATCTCCTTATCTGAAAACAGAAAATTAATGAAGTCATAAACATTACTTATTAACATTATAAAATGAGAATAACAAATAAAAAAGCAATAGTATGGAATGAGATTGGATTATGGATATTGGCAATTGCTGCGCTTGTATTGATTATCTTGGGTATTTTTGTCTTGAAATCAAAAGGCATAAATCTAATAGATAAGCTTGAGGAGCTTTTAAGATTCAGAAAATAAAATGGCAACATCATTAACTATGGAAAACACAATAAAGCCAATAATAGTATTGGCGGTTCTAGCAATTATGTTTATTTTTCTTTTCCCGCAATTCAGCAAAATATATGCCTCTTTCAGGGGCTATGATAATCTGGAAGAAAGCCAAAAACAGCTAATATTAAATAATTTTGACAAATTTGTTGAAACTGCACAAAACTGCAGAAAGATAAGTGATAAGCAATGCCTTTGCAAAGATGCTTTGCTTAGTTTTCCAGACACTTTTAGCAAGGAAATAACTATAGAAATAATAGATCAGGGTATAAATACCTCTTTAGTCCCAAAATATGACAAAAATCCTATTCCTGGAAAAAATGCCACAATTGAAATGATGGGGTTTTCATATGTTTTCAAATTGCTTAGCTCTATTGTAGGGATAGACAGATTGAAGATTAATAATATAGTTATAGGATTTAAAGATAAGCCTTCTTTGAATGCAAAAGGAGCTACAACCTTACCAAATATTTACATAATCTCTGGAGATTTATACAAGGACGAATTTCCAAGTACATTGTATTTCATAACTTTTGGAGGAAGTGAAACTGAAATGAAGCAGAAAGAATTTTTCTCAAAATTCCCGCAATGCATGAGCAACAGGAAAGAGGCAATACAGAAATTTGATGCATTTGTTGCAAATTTGGAAACAAAAACACAGACTACAGTAGAACTCCCAGATGATTATTCTATTTTCTATGGCGGCGGAGTCATAAAGTTGAAATATAAAAATGAGGATGTTGAAAGATATGATGAAAAAGAAAAAACATCTTCTATAGTAAGGGTTTTGAAAACCTTTGATGTCAAATGCAAGGAGCCTTCGAAAAGCGAACTTCTTTTAAACGGCGATGTTGTAAACATATCAAAAACAGCCCAGGGATTCTGCATAGAAAGAGCCTGAATTTTTATTTAAATTCCTCTAACTCTCTTATTATCCCCTTTTCTTTTTTCAGAACATCATTCCACCTGGCATCAGAGTCTTTTACATTCTCTATTTCTTTATATTCTCCATCTTTATAGGAATAAACATTAATTCTTTCATTTTTTCCATCCCTATCACAATAATAAATAAAAATATCGTCTCTTCCATCTCCGTCAAAATCAAAAAGTTTTAAGGAATATACCGGGTGATATGGCAAGTCAATATCCTTTACCTTTATCAAATTTCCTTTTATGCTCTTTAATATAAGAAGTTTTGTAGCGTCAAAATATTCTTTATCTTGTTTATGATAAGGAGCCTCTAAAATAAGCTCTTTTCCCTTTACACCATCAATATCACTTTGGGGATGCCATTCAATAGAATAACATTGTCCTACTTCTTTTTCTATAAACTCGCTTAATTCATCATATATCCATTCAACTTTTTCATCGCTTTCTTCTGCTGTTTTTTCAAGAGGGATATTTATCAGCAAATTTTCAAGACTGCCTACCTGTTTATTATTGCTATATCCTTTATCTATCCCAACATTTAACATAATCCATATTTTATCTCCCCTAACTTCTTTATTTTCATTTTTTTGCAGATATATCTTAAAATCACGCATAGTGGTTAGTTTTTCTGCAGGATGAACAATAATGCTGCTTGATTCATAATTTTCAGCAAGTTTTTTTAATGATTCCTCTCTGCTCATTCTGGCATTTTCAGACTTATATTCTATAATATCTTCAGCCATTTCATCTGTGAATTTTGCAAATATATATGCTGGAATTGCAAGTAATGGGGAACCTGCAACTAATAATGGAGCAATAGTTATTGCTGTATCTTTAGCATCCTTTGTTCTTTTTAGAATAAAATTAAATCTAGGACATTCATCTATGGGCGCGAGCTCAACCCATCCTCCTGACATATTCTTGTCTTTAAATGATTTTTTATAGATTTCATAAGCGCTTTGTTCAACTTTTTTTATTTCAATGTTTTTTGGATATGCCATTGTAATATTTGCCCTTCCATTTACTATGTTTACATACTCCTGATTTCTTTCTGCAGCTTTATTTTCAGCCCAATTTTCTGTAAATATTGAAATTCCAAGCTTGCGCTCATTTTCACTTGTTTTATCCAAATCAATCCTTACTTCAAGGGGTGTTGTTGGAGGCCCTTTGCTTCCATAATTTACACCCATATCATTAATATGCATTTTTATATCATGCTTTTTATCATAAACAGTCTCTGCAAATGATTTTAAAGGAAAAAGTGAAGAAATAAACAATGAAGAAATTAAGCCATAAGGCAACAGCTTCTTTTTCAATTTTTCAACTATCCCTTTAGCCATTTTTATCATAATAATCTGTAATATTTAAATTTTAGCAAGTTGAATGCAAGATAGCAGCAGCATTTTCCTTGCTTAATCCATTGTAAATCTTGCACGCCTCGCCAGTTTTTGCTATAATCAGTTTTATTCCTGCTTTTGTGATAAAATCCCTTATTTCCTGGCTTACATTAATAACTCCTGACTCTCCTGTGCCAATAATTATTATTTTTGGCTTTGCCATGACAACATCCCTAGCATCATCTATGCATAATTTATGGTTTTTCCATAATTTTATTTCTTTGCCAACAATCTTTATGTCATGACTATATGTTTTGCCATCAACAACAAAGCAGCCAAATGAATAACTGTCTATATGCATATCTCCTAATGATTGTTCAAATTTAAAATCTTTTCTGTTTGTTTAGAAACCTTTAAATACATCTCAGGCATGATAAAGATTAGGAGTATAAAAGAGGTAAAAGCAAAATGAAAATCAAAATGAAAAGCAGAAAAGCGCAAACTTTGCCAACAAACACAATTATAATACTTGTGCTTGGGTTGGTTGTTCTTGCTTTGCTTATCCTTTACTTTACAGGCGGAATGAAGTCCTTGTGGAGACAAATACAACTAAGTGCAGGAATTGTTTCAGGATCTGAGAGTGAAGCCAGAGAGATGTGTAATGCCTGGTGCAGTGCTGGAAATAAAGAAGTATGTCCTGAAAATCATAAATTCAGTATAGACATTGACGGTAAGACAATTAAAAAAACATGCAAGGAATTAGGTGTAGAATGTCCTATGGTCTGTACGACATAGCAATAGTAAGGAAGCAAACAAGAAATGAAAATAAAAAAAGCACAAGGTTTACCTACTGAAGTTATTATTATTGTTGTAATTGCTTTAGTTGTTCTTGCTCTTGTTTTAGTTTTTTACAGCATGGCTACAGGAAGGCATATTTTTCCCGAACTTACAGAAAAGATAAAAAACATTCTTGGATTGTGGAACACAACAAAATTGCCCGGAAGTTAATAAAAGCAAAATAATAACTTTTAAATAATCCTTCTTGTTTCTTTTATTATGAAATTCAAAAGAGGGCAGGCATATCTTGGGGAGAAAACAGTCAGCATACTTATTGCTGTGGTTTGCATATTGCTTCTTTTTGTTGCAGCAGGATATGGGTATAGCCTGGTTTTTGGCTCTAAAAATAATCTTGTTGCCCAGGGATGGACTGATGATCTAGCTGATAGTTTTGAAGGATTAAGTATTGGAGAGCAATCTTCTTATTCATTGCTTGCTCCTGACGGATGGCTTTTAGTTTTATTTAAAGAAAGTGATGCAAGAAAGCCCCGTTCTTGTGATGGCCCTTGCATTTGCATATGTCCTGGAAAAACCTTTGGCGGTTATAACTGTGATAAGGCATATTGCAGGACTCTTTCAAAAGACTTGCAGTATTCTGGAGAAAAAACAATAAAAATCCCTGCAGACATGTCATTAAAATCCATAGACAAGTTTTTTACTATCTCCTTAAAAGCCGAGATTAAATTAGAAGTAAAGAAAATTGAGACAAATCCTGCTGTTGAAACAACAAAAACAGATCTATTATCCTCATCTTCAAGACCGCAGGATACAACAGTCGACAGGATTGTTTTACATCATACAGGGGGTGATGATTTTAAGTCTGCTTATGACACATTAAAAATTAATGGTTTATCTGTTCATTATATGATTGAAAAGAGCGGGGAAGTACATCATCTTGTTGATGAAAAAAGAGAGGCTTATCATGCAGGAAATAGTGAGTATAATGCCCGTTCAATAGGAATAGAAATAGTAAATAGTGGAAACAAAGATGATTCTTTTACAAATATGCAGTATACTGCAATAAAATCATTAATTGAAGATATAGCAAAAAGATGGACAAGCATAAAAATTGATAATGAGCATGTTATAGGACACTTTGAAATTAAAACAGCTGAAGAAAAGTGCAGGAAATGGGATCCATCTTTAAATTTTGACTGGGCAAAAATAGGCCTGCCAAATCATGTAACTCCGGAAAAAGAATGCCCTAATTTAATAGCTGAAATGGAAAAATATGGCTACGCCTTTGCATAAAATGAATATAAAAAACAAAAAAGCAATTGAAACTCAAACTTTATTAACTTATTTGCTGTGGATAGTATTAGCTATAATCATAATATTCAGCCTTAAAACCTTGTTTGAAAGAGTAGGAATAATTTAGAAAATGAATATAAAAAACAAAAAAGCAATTGCAAGAAAAACATTAATTGAAATGGTGGTGCTTATTCTGTCAGCAGTTATCATAATCATTATCTTGGGCAAATATAGTCTTTTGCATGGGCAGGTTGTTACAAAAGAAACCTGCAGAGATTCTGTTCTTTTAAGAGCATCAATAATTGAAAAAGGCATGTTAGAAAAAATAGTTTCTGTTCCTCCTTTAAATTGCAAGACAAGATATTATTGCATTACTAAGGGAGAAAAATGCGAAGATGAAAAATACATTCCTGTGACTGTAAAAGATGAGAATGACATAAAAGAGGCAATAGCCAATTATATGTATGATTGCTGGGATGAATTAGGAGAAGGTAAAAGGGATTTCTTATACTCTGGAAAAAGGTCTTTGATATGCTCTGTTATAAGATTTGAAAACAAGGTAAAAAATGACTATCCCTCTGTAAGTGGAGTTTATAGCTATATGGCCAGTCATAATATTCCTGGTGGAAATCTTTCTTTTATTAAATATCTTACAGGCATTGATGATTTAACTGGAAAAGTCAAAATCGAGGGAGATAAATTAACAACAAATGTGGATTATGCAATAGTATTTACAGGATTTAAGGGCAAAGGCACATTAAGAACCTCGACTGTCTTGTCTTCATTGGCTTTGCTTGGAGAAGGAGCAGTTATGTTCTTTTTTCCACCATCTATTCCTTTTGTCGCCCCAGTGTTTTATGGGACAGCTGCAGCAGGCGCAACATGGATGACAACTGATAATGTAGTAGAGCAAATAGAGGCAAGCAAATCATGTGAGGATAATGTTTGCAATATGATTCATCTTATACCCTATGATAAATCTATAGCTAAAGTAGTAGGAAATTTAGAGGCAACTCCCTGATTTTTAAAATGTTTAAAAAAATGAATAAAAGAGGGCAAAATCTGCTTTTGAAATATATTTTTGACACGATTTTTGTAATAGCAGTTATTGCTGTTCTTTTGTTATTTACAATAGGAATTACAAAAAAAGAGACTTTTCAAAAACAAATAGTAACAAAACAGATGATTTTGCTTATTGATTCTGCTGACTCAGAGAATTCTATGGCCCTGGAGCATGCCAATTTGACTATAAGTAAAATCAAGAACAATATAGAGGCAAAAACAAAACTACCTTTTTCATATGACTTTTTCAGCCCATATAATATAGAATTCAGCTCAAGTAATGGGAAAACAACAATAAACATATTTGAAAAACAACAGTAAAATGAGAATACAAAACAAAAAAGCACAAACAGGACACGGCATCATATGGGTTTACAAAATAATTCTTCTTCTTCTTGTTTCTTTAGTTTATGCAGTTATAATCTATAACATGTTTTATTTTAAGTGTGATATTAGGTCAGCAGAATCGGTTTTGCTTGCTAAAAAAACAACAAACTGCCTAATAAACAACGGTATTATTGATGTTAATAATTTTGACAGCAACACATTAAAAAAATGCTTTAATTTTGATAAAGAACAGCTTGATGAATATTCTATCTCTGCAAAATTAAGTTATAAAGATTTTTCTGATAATGTAAAAACAGGAAATACAGACTTAGAGGTTTTATGTGGCTTGAAAGGAAAATCTCCTGAATGCCTTTCACAATCTTATTATGTTTTATCAAAAAATAACACTGAATTAAAAAAGGCAAGACTGGATTTATCAATATCAATATTAAAAGTTGATGAAAAGTACTCGAACATATAATGAAACTAAGAAATAAAAAAGCAGAAATAGATGAAGCAATGACTTTAACTGTTGCCACATTCATAATAATATTCTTATTAGTCATCTTTATCCTAATTTCTTCTTTAGTCACTGCAGATGTATTTAAAAAAGCAAAAGGAGAAAGCATAAAAGTCTCTGCAAAAGAAAGCAGCCTAGTCTCATTAAGCGCTTATTTGCAAACCCCTGTTAATATAAGGATTGACAATATTGATAAAGAGATTAAAATCTCTGATTTAATAAGACTATCTAAAGTAAATTCTTCATACAAATCTCTTCTTGAAAGCAAAACAGAAGAGATTTTTGACAGTGTTTATGGAAAGAATTATGCTGTATGGTCTGCTGGAATATTTTCTATAGATAAAGGCTTTTCTAAAAGTTATGTTATAACTGAA
>Ga0315289_10010253_pt1 | contig 13423 bp, 8 predicted proteins | sample YL17G11_40_MG_FD_203452 | JGI IMG/M metagenome (GOLD analysis project Ga0315289, IMG submission 203452) | Sediment microbial communities from Yellowstone Lake, YNP, Wyoming, USA - YL17G11_40 | ecosystem: Environmental > Aquatic > Freshwater > Lake > Sediment | place: USA: Wyoming | collected...
TTCTTCGTGAACTCGCGCAGCACAATCCCCTTCTTCTTCGGCAGCCGCTTGAAGATTCGCTCATAGATTTCCGGAGTCTCTTCGGGGACTTTCACTTTATAGACGACGTAATCCACTTCCTTCTCGAAGCCCCTGTCGTCGAGAAACCGCACGATGTATGGGAAGTTGTAGTTTGACACGATCGTCGGCTCTTCCTCGAAACCCTCGACGAGAAAACCGAGCGGGTCCTGGTCGGTGAACCCCATCGGCCCGACGAGCTTGTTCATTCCGTGGTTTCTCGCCCAGTCCTCGACATAGCCGAGCAGCCAATTCGCGACGTCCTGGTCTTCAAAGCAGTCGAGGTACCCAAACCGCGCCGTCCTCTCGTTTCGAAGCTCGTTGTGCCGCCTGTTGATGATTCCCATGATTCGCCCGACGGGCACGCCGTCGCGGTACGCCACAACCAGCGTGGTGTCGCAATGCGAGAACGCCGGATTCTTCTTCGGGTCAAAGAAATGCCACTGGTCTGCATAAATCGGCGGAAGCCATTTTGAGTGATTGTGATGAATCTGCGCCGGAAGATAAATAAATCGCTTCAAGTCTTTCCGACATGCAACCGGTCTAATCTCTATGGGCATGATTTTCAGCGTCATGAAATGCTTACCTTCACCCGAAAGTGTATTCCTTCGCCGTGAGGAACATCGCCACGACCTTCTCCGGCTCGACCTCCGCGAGAATGTTGTGAATCTGCGTGAAAACGTATCCGGAACCATCGGTGAAAATCTTCAGGCGCTCCTGCACGTCGCGTCTCACATCCTCGACTGTCCCGAAGGGGAGCACGTGCTGCGTATCGCAACCGCCTCCCCAGAAAGTAATCTCCTTCCCGAACTTCTTCTTCAGCGTCACCGGGTCCATTCCCGCCGCAGTAGTCTGAACCGGATTGAGGATGTCCACGCCTATCTCAATCAGGTCGGGAATAATCTCGACGATGCTCCCGCACGAATGCAGAAAAACCTTTGCGTCGCTGTACTTGTGCACGAACTCGTAGAGCTTCCGATGCCTCGGCTTGATGATTTGCCGATACATCTCCGGACTTATCTGAAGCCCATGCTGCGTTCCGAGGTCGTCTCCCATCTGAATTATGTCAATAGTATCGCCGATGGCTCCGAGATAAATCCCCAGATTTGCCAGGTGAACCTCGACCAGTTGGTCGAGATAGTACTCGATCAACTTCCGGTCCGTGCAAAGCCTCGTCATGAATTCTCCCCAGCCGAAATGCGACTGCCCGCTCTCTAAGATGTTCCCCCCGAACTCCCCTAAAATCGCCTTATCCGTCTGCGAGCGAAACCGCGCTGCCTGCTCCTTCAGAAAAGACTCCTCCTCCGGGGAAATCGCCGCCCACGCCATTTTGTCAACGTCGGAAGTTGAGCACGCATCCCTCAGAGGATGATAAGTCAGGTCGTAAAAAACCCCCGACGCCGGCATCCGCGCGATTTCGTGCCCGCTCACGACGACGACCCTGTCTCCATCCGGCAGCGTCACGGGCGAGAACGATTCCGGCACGAGACACTCCGACCAGTCCGGCAGGCTCTCCTCCCGCCACCGATTGATTTTCAGCCCGAACGCCGGCGCAAGCCTGTGAACCTGGACCACGTCCCCGCCGAGATAGTCCACGACCTTCAGGTCCGGCTCCGCGAGCTGCTGCATCACGTCATAGACCTTCGTCTTCGGCAGATACTCCAGGCCGAGATGCCTTTTCAACCTGTTGTAGGCGATTGCCATGATTCCGGTTGACCGCATCGCCCCAAAATCTATCGGGACTCGGTCCACCAGCTGATGCCCAATCGCCGCCATAATCCTTTGCCGTGAATTCATCCGCGCCTCCCTCGAACCTCTTCCACAGGATAGTCGCCGACCGGATCGCATGTCAAGGATTCGCCTCGGTAGCGTGTGACTGTGTGATCATGGCGGGACGGCGGACCTTTGGAGTGCGGGAGCTGAGCTCCCGCCTTACAAAGCTGAAGCAGAGCTTCAGCACTCCAGAGGTGTTCCCCCATCGTCCCAGCGGCCTTGCCCCACACTGTCGCGGATGCCAATTGAGGCCCAGGCCGAGGCCCGAACGAAAGAAATCTCAACCTCCTTCTGAGCCATCGTACACCGCGGAAATACAGTCGCGCCCCCTTGGTGGGGTGTGCCCGGGTAATCGTCGCGGGGAACAGCCGCAGCCATGAACTGTCTGCGCTGTTCGGGCGCTTCGGGAGCGTGTCGGAGATGAGAGGCTGCCCCGCCAAAGGCGGGAAGGCATCTTGCCCCCGCCACCCAGGGCGAGCCGCCCTCGGGACAGCCGCCGAGACGGCAAGGTTACGAGCGGCCCCCGCAACGAAAACACATACGCACCCTGTGGTTAGGCACACAGTTGGGGGAACCCAGCAGCGGACGCCTTCTCCTCGTTGCCGAGCCTGTCGCCCGCCGCGAGCCTCAGTGCAGCATTTTTGACTACGCAAGCCGGGGAGAGCGGTGTATCCTCTGTACCAGCGGCTGACGTGAGGACGTTTTTGAGAAAGCGCTTGAAACACCGGGAAGTCCAATGAAAGGCGCCGGCCCCACAACGGTTGCGCGCACGATCCCGCGTGCGGGCCCGAGGCCTAACCATGAGCCATAGGAACCGAGCATTCTGCATACTTGTGGTTCTTCTGCAGGGCGGGTGTGTTTCGAGGGCGAGGTTGCCGGTGCTCCCGCCGCCGGTTGCGGAAGCCGAGACGCCGGCGGCTTCCGTGCCGTTCAAGGTCGGTGAGAGGCTGACGTACGATGTGTATTACGGGCTAATTCATGCGGGGACGGCGGTGCTTTTAGTCGAGGACATCGTGGAGGTTTGCGGCCGCCCGACGTACCGCGTCGTTTTCACCGGGAAGACCTCCCCCGCGTTCTCAAGAATCTACACCGTTGACGACCGGGTTGAGACGTTCATAGATGTGCAGGAGCTTATCCCCTGGAAATTCGTTAAGTCCTTGCGGGAAGGCGACTACAAGCACGACGAAGAGACCATCCTCGACCAGCAGAACCACCTCGGACATTATTGTAACAAACGGACCGGTTACACCAAGGACTACGAACTCCCCGAGAAGTGCCAGGACAGCCTTTCGGTGTTCTACTTCTGCCGCCTTCTTTCCTACGCTGTCGGGGACAAATTCACGCTGAAGGTGATGGCGGACGAGGAGATATGGGATGTGGCTGTAGAGGTTGCGGAGCGAGTTAATCGAACCATCTATCGCGGAGGCACTTACGACACATTTCTTCTTGTCCCGGACGTCAATTTCGACGTCGGCACGCTCGCCAGGGGAAAAGGGCGCCTCTGGATAAGCACGGACGACCGCAAACTCATTGTTTGCCTCAAGACAAAGCTGACTTTCGGCTATCTGACCTTTGCTCTCGTCAAGGTGGAGAACATATACGAGGGGGTCGGGGAGGCCGAAAAGTCCCCCCCGGCGGCAGAGGTGGGTGGGGCTGCATTTGCGCCAGGGAGCGGATGAATCCTTTGGTCGAGAAGCCCGCCTGAAGGCGGCTGGTGTGGGAGGTGCACGGAATCCAATACCACCGCCTGAAGACGGTGGCTGAGGGCCGATGCCGGCTAAAGCCCGGCAGAAGCCCACGCGGAGCCGGGACCGAAGCCGGGGGCATCCGTGAGGGACGCTTCCCTGGAAGTTGAAGCAATGGACTGGTCGTGCCCCGGTTAGGCAGGCACTCGCGAGGTGGCCTGAACGGCAACAATTTCTCCCCCGCAAGCGTTTTAACAAGGGGACGAGCTTTGGGGGTGCGCGACCACAATCGGGCACGGTTATTGCTTACCTGCACCTAATTAGGGGGAACATCTTGACCCTTCGGGGCTTCGGTGATATATTTTCTGGGGTGGGAGATAGGAGGGGCAGGTGTATCTTGAACGAGGAAAAAAGTATTGACAGGGAGCCTAAGGGGCAATACGTTAATTCTCGAACGGTATTGAGGCACGGACTGGACGCAGAACCCACGAGAGGCAAATCATGGTTGGCGCGGACGGTAACTATCTGGCAGAAATCATGACCTCTGCCGGAATAATCACCGAAGACCAGGCAAAAACCGCTCAGGAGGTCGCCGCTCAAAGAAGAGTCCCAGTCACAACCGCCGTCAAGGAACTCGGCTTCGCGGATAGAAACCGCATTTCGGAGGTTCTGGCGGAGCATTTCGGGCTGCGCTCGATTGACCTGGCGACGGTTGACATCGCTAAGGATGTTCTCTCACTTATTCCGCACAGCGTGGCGAGAAGGTACAAAGTTGTGCCTTTAGAGAAGAGGGACGAGACCCTCGTCGTTGCCATTGCCGACCCTCTCAACCTCAACTCCATTGACAGCCTTCGGCTGCTTCTGAAGCTCAACATCGAGGTAGTCATCGCCGACGCGGACGACATCCAGAAATCCATCGAGCGGCATTATGGAGCCGAGGAAGAAGCCGTGGCAAAAATGCTGGAGGAGATTTCTTCCGGCGACATTAAATTCATCCGCGAGGACGGCAAGGCAGTAACGGCAGAGGAACAGGAACAGGAAGCGGATGCCGAAGAAGCGCCGGTCATCAAGCTCGTCAGCCTCCTCATCATGGAAGCATTCCGCCATCGTGCGAGCGACATCCACCTCGAGCCGCTCGGCCGGAAGTTCCGCATTAGATACCGAATTGATGGTTATTGCCACGAGGTCGAAGGGCCGCCCCGAAAGCTCCAGGGCTCGGTTCTTTCCCGCGTCAAAATCATGGCTGGGATGGACATCGCCGAGAAAAGGCTGCCACAGGACGGTCGAATCCTCATCAAGGTGTTAGGCCGCGAGATTGACCTTCGCGTCTCAGCCCTCCCGGGGAGCCACGGCGAAAGCATTGTCTTGAGAATCCTCGACAAGGAAGGGCTTCTCCTCGGCCTGGTGGAGCTTGGCTTCAGCAGCGAGGACCAGAAAACGTACGAGCGACTTATCCAGCTCCCCCACGGCGTTCTTCTGATTACAGGCCCGACCGGCAGCGGCAAGACCACGACGCTTTACGCATGCCTCAACTACATCAACCGCCCCGACAGGAAAATCATCACGGTCGAAGAGCCCATCGAGTACATGCTCTCCGGCATCAACCAGGTTCAGGTCAACGAAGACGTCGGGCTGACCTTCGCGGCCGCCCTCCGGTCCATTCTTCGTCAGGCGCCCAACGTGATAATGATTGGTGAGATTCGTGACCTCGAGACCGCAGAGATTGCCGTCAACGCCGCCCTCACCGGCCACCTCGTTTTCAGCACCCTGCATACGAACGACGCCCCGAGCGCGATACCGCGTCTCATAGATATTGGAGTCAAGCCATTCCTTGTTGCGTCGGCATTGCAGTCCGTTATGGCCCAGAGGCTCGTTCGGAAAATTTGCCCCGAATGTGCCCAGCCTTATGAGCCGCCGAACTATGAACTAGAGGCAATGGGCATGACTCGCGAACAGCTCAAGGGGGCAAATCTCCGCAAGGGCACAGGCTGCCGCACTTGCAGCAATACAGGCTACCGGGGCCGAATCGGCATTTTTGAGTTGATGACAGTCAATGACGAGGTCCAGAAGCTCATCTATCAGCGGGTTCCGGCGACTGAAATTCGCAAGGTGGCTCGTCAATACGGAATGAGAACACTCCGCGAGGACGGAATGCTGAAGGTCCTCTCCGGAGTAACCACCTTCCCGGAGGTCATGGAGACCACCGTTAAGGACGTGGACTAAAACCGAGGAAAACGGGGGAGTTCCAAAGGGTAAAGGAGACAAAAGTCCATGGTTGAGATGGACGAACTGTTAACACTCGTAGTCGAAGAAAACGCTTCCGACTTGCACATAGCCGTCGGAAAGCCTCCTTGTTTGAGAATTGACGGGCGGCTTCGCCCACTTGAGTCCGATCCCCTCACTCCTGAGGATTCCGAACGGCTCATGCGGAGCATCACTTCCGAAGAGCACATTCAGAGAGTCAGGGAGCACGGCGGCACCGACTTCGGCTTCGCCTTCGGAGACATGGGTCGGTTCCGTGTCAGCGTCTTCAAAGAGAAGGGACGGTTTGGCGTCGCCCTTCGCCTCATCCCGTCGAAACTGATGTCCTTCGAGGAAATCGGTCTTCCGCCCGGGATGAAAGACCTTCTTTTCCGCCCGCGAGGTCTGATCCTCGTGGTGGGCCCGACCGGCTCCGGAAAAACCACCACGCTGGCCACAATGGTTGACATCATTAATACCGAGCGCGACTGCCACATCATCACCATCGAAGACCCCATCGAGTACTACCACGGCCACAAGAAGAGCATAGTCACTCAAAGAGAACTCGGCGTGGATGTTCCCTCCTTTGCCGAGGCGCTCAAGCGAGGCTTGCGGCAGGACCCCGATGTTATGCTCGTCGGAGAAATGAGAGACCTCGAGACAATGGAAGCCGCCATTACCGCCGCCGAAACCGGACACCTCGTATTCGCAACTCTTCACACGACAGGTTCCGCGAGAACCGTTGACCGAATCATTGATGCTTTTCCGACCAATCAGCAAGAGCAGATTCGTACCCAGCTTGCGTCATCCATCCTTGCGGTCATTTCTCAGGTGCTTCTGGTCAAAGCTTCGGGAAAGGGACGCATCGCCGCCTTCGAAATCATGGTTTCCACTCCTTCGATTCAGAACCTGATCCGTGAAGCGAAGACTTACCGGATAACCTCGGACATCCAGACCGGGGCAAAGTACGGAATGAAAACTCTCGATGCTTCTCTTCTTGAGCTTTACAGGAAGGGTCTCATCACCTACGGTGACTTGTTGACGAAGGCACAGGACCCGGACTCCGTCATTTCCAAGCTCAAGTTGGAATCGGCGTAAGGAGGCGATTTTTGTGGTAAGCACCTACGATCAAGAATTCCTTGGCTCTCTCCTGGTCGAAAAGGGATTGATTTCCCAGGAGCAACTCGACGAGGCTCTTGAGGAACGCCAGCGAACCGGCAACATCCTCGGCCATATCCTTGTCGAGTTCGGATTTGTCGCCGAGGAGGAAATTGTCAACGTCCTTGCCGAGCACCTCGGCATGCGCACGGTCAGCCTGAAAAGCAAGGACATCCCCGACGAGGTCATCAAGAAAATCGGCCCGACGACCGCCCGCGCGTACGGCGTCGTCCCACTGGAGTTTGACGATGGCTCAATCACCGTGGCGCTTTCCGACCCGCTCAACATTGCGATTCTCGATGACCTTCGGTTCATGCTCGACATGCCCGTCAGGGGCGTCGTCGCCAGCAAGGAGGAAATTGACGCTGCCCTCCAGAGGTACTACGGCGGAGCAGGGGAATCCATCCAGGACCTCCTCAAGGAGATTGAGGGCGACCTTCCCATGAGAAAGTTCGACGAAGAGAAAATCGAAAACGACGTGGTGACTCTCCGTGAACTGGCAAGCGAAGCTCCCGTCGTCAAGCTCCTCAACCTGATTCTCATTCAGGCCATTAAAGACAGGGCCAGCGACATTCACTTTGAGCCTTTTGAGGCCGAGTTCAAGGTTCGTTATCGCGTGGACGGGATTCTTTACGAGATGATACCGCCGCCCAAGCACCTCGCCCTGGCCCTCACTTGCCGCATCAAAGTTCTCTCGAACCTCAACATCGCCGAAAGAAGACTCCCCCAGGACGGCAGAATCCAGCTCAGCGTCTTAGGCCGAAATGTGGATATCCGGGTCTCGTGCCTTCCGACAGCGTTCGGCGAAAGCGTCGTCATGCGCGTTCTCGATAGGACCGTTGTCGGCCTGAACATTGAGCAACTCGGAATGAGAGCCGACACCCTGAAGATGGCGAATGAACTTATCGAGAAGCCCCACGGCATCATCATCGTCACCGGCCCAACCGGCTGCGGCAAGACCACCTCGCTCTACGCCTTCCTGAAAAAGATTAACCGCATAACCGACAAGCTCATCACCACCGAAGACCCCGTCGAGTACGACCTCGAGGGCGTTGTCCAGGTCGCGATCAACCCGAGAATAGGCCTGACCTTCGGCAGGTGCTTGCGGCACATCCTCCGACAGGACCCGGACAAGATAATGGTCGGCGAGGTTCGTGACTTCGAGACGGCAGAGATGTCCATTCAGGCTTCCCTCACGGGACACCTCGTCCTTACGACATTGCACACCAACGACGCCCCCGGCGCCATCACCCGAATGGTGGACATGGGCGTTGAGCCATTCCTCATCACCTCTACTCTCGAGGCTATCCTCGCTCAGAGGCTTATCCGAATGATTTGTCCGAGGTGCAAAACAGCTTACAAGCCCTCGGAGTTCGTCCTCAACGAGTTGGGGCTCACCCTCAACGATGTAGAAGGCAAAGAGCTCTATTACGGAAAAGGATGCCACGAGTGCAACGACACCGGATACCTCGGCCGCACGGGTATCTTCGAGTTGCTGAACGTCAACGACCCCATTCGCGAGCTTATCATGAAGAGAGCCCCCACCATTCTCGTACGAGAAAAGGCCAGGGAAAACGGAATGCGAACCCTCAGGGAAGAGGGCATCTTGAAGATATTCGATGGCATCACCTCCGTCGAGGAGGTCGCAAGGGAGACGTAACGCAGTAGAGCGGCCCTGAAACCTGCACGGGTGTGGCCGTATTTCCGTGGCAGGCTGGGGATGAATCCTCTGTTCGAGAAGCCCGGCTGAAGCCGGCTCCCAGGACGGAAACAGGGCATCCGAAGACCACCAGCTGAAGCAGGTGGCTAAGGGTTGTGCCGGCTGAAGCCCGGCAGCAGAATGGGAATGGCGATTGAGAAGCGACGCTGCGAGGACAATAAAGGACGTCTGCCAGATATGCCACGATTACGCGGCCGCACCCACCTGCACCCCGGGGTTGATTTCGCCAAGGGGCACGATTTACTTTTGCGCAAAGTCGGCCGCACTTGACCCTGTATCCCGGACGTGCGGCAAAAACGATTTTCCGCGAGCTTTTCACGAGTCAATCCTCTCGCGGTTGCATGACCAGGCAACTTGAGCAGGGCGTATGGTCGTTGAGCTTGAAGGCTTGAAAGATATACAGCTCGTCGAGCAGTTCAGGGAGAAGAAAGCTCATATTCTCCGTGAAATTCACAAGGTCATCGTCGGCCAGGACCGAGTTATCGAGGAAATTCTCATCTCCGTTTTCGCGAGAGGCCATTGCCTCATAATTGGCGTTCCGGGCCTGGCCAAGACCCTTATCATCAAGACCATCGCTCAGGTTTTCGACCTGACATTCAGCCGCATACAGTTCACACCCGACTTAATGCCCGCCGACATCATCGGGACCGAATTCATCGAGGACCTCTCAGTCTCCAAGAAGATGAAGTTCATCAAGGGCCCCGTTTTCGCCAACATCGTCCTCGCCGATGAGATTAACCGCACACCCCCTAAGACCCAGTCGGCCCTCCTGGAGGTGATGCAGGAAACACAGATTACCGTTGCAGGCACCACGTACATCGTCGAAAAGCCTTTCTTCGTCCTGGCTACGCAGAATCCCATTGAGCAGGAGGGCACATATCCCCTCCCCGAAGCGCAGCAGGACCGCTTCATGTTCAGCTTGCACATAGACTATCCCGACAAGCGGGAGGAAATGGATATAGTCCAGACAACCACGGGGAAGCTCGACTACCGAATCGAGCGAGTCATGCCTGCGGCGGATGTCCTGAGAGTCCAGGAAGCCGTCAGGGGCATGCCCGTTTCCCGCCACGTCATCGAGTACACAACAGACCTCGTAAGGGCGTCCAGGCCAACTTCGGATGCCGCGCTTCCCTTCGTGAAGGACTACGTGACGTGGGGAGCGGGTCCTCGCGCGGCTCAATACCTCATCCTCGGCGTGAAAGGCAACGCGGTTCTGAATGGGAAAGTGAACATTTCCTGCGAAGACATTCGGAGAATAGCCAAGCCGGTTCTGCGGCACAGGATTTACACGAACTTCAATGCCGACGCGGACGGCGTTGGCGTGGACGATGTGATTGACAAACTTCTCGAATCGGTCAAAGAACCTTCCGGGGCGTGATAAGGAGGCTTTCGCCCTATGGGGGCTCTTGAAGGAGGAAAGAGATGATTGCACGGAAAGCGATATCGTGGGTTGCCATCCTTGTTATGACGGCTATCTCCTTATGCTCGCGGCCGGCCGACGGCGCGAGCTGCGGCCCACCGCCCCCAGCCGTCCCCCACAGGATTAAGGGAGGCGAAGGCTTTCCGCCGCTGCCACTTCCCGTTACGCCTCTTCGCCGCACAGAGAAGAAGCGTCCTCCTTCGCCGCCGACCCTCGTCATCAAAATCAAGCTCGGCTCGATGGAGGATTGGACCACTGACCCCGGCGATATGAAGCGCCTCCTCGATTTGACCTCCGGTCGCCTGGAGCTTCCCTATTCCACGAGAGAGATGTCCCTCGACGAGTTCGCCTTCGACCCGACGGAAAGCCCCATCGTTCATTTCACGGGGCACGAAGCTGTTCGCTTCACGGACATCCATCGCAGGAAGTTGAGAGACTACGCAATCCTCGGCGGCACCGTCTGGGCGGACGCCTGCTGCGGGGCAAAACCTTTCGCGGATTCTTTCCGACGGGAGATGTCCCTGATTTTCCCCGACCATCCCCTGTCGGTTCTTGCTCTCGACCACTCCCTCTACTCCATTTATCATCAGTTCGCCCAGGTTGCATACAAGAAGGGCAAAGATTACTCTACCGACGTCCCGAGACTTGAGGCGGTTCATATCGGATGCAGAGCGGCGGTTGTCTTCACGCCGTACGACTTGAGCTGCGGCTGGGACGGCCACACTCACGACGAGGGAGAACGCGTGGACGTGGAAGATGCCCAGCGAATCGGCACAAACATGGTCGCATACGCCCTCGCGTACTACAGGTCAGGCTTAATGTTCAGCCAACGCGTCCAGTACGAAAAGAGGGAGGGCGTCGCCGACAGCGATTTCTTCGTCGGACGTATCAAGCATGGGGGCGACTGCAATTCCGATCTCGACGGCCTCCAGAACCTGATGCTTGAGGCCGACAGGGAAACGAAGGTCAAAGTGAATTTCAAAGTGATGGACGTTGACCCTCTCAAGACCGACCTCTTCTCTTATCCATTCCTGTACATGTCCGGCCACGACAGCTTCAGCTTCAGCGACGCCGAGCGTTCTAATTTGAGGGAGTATTTGACGAGAGGAGGATTCTTGCTCGCGGACTCCTGCTGCGGCAGAGCGGCTTTCGACCAGTCCTTTCGGAAAGAGATATCTAAGATTTTCCCCGACAAGAAGCTGGAGGTTATCCCGCCCGATAGCGAGATTTGTGGAATCCATTACAAGCTCGATTCCGTCGCCTACTCGCCGAGAACCTTAGCCATAGAGCCGGGCCTGACTGCGCCACGCCTCGAAGGAATCGAACTCGACGGTAAGCTCGTCGTCGTGTACGGCAAATATGACATTGGGTGCGGCTGGGAACGAATCCCTCATCCCCACACCCTCGCCGTCGAGATGGAGGATTCCTTCAAGCTCGGAATTAACGCCATCATCTACGCCATGACGCACTGATCCGCAAGGTCTGCGAATCGTGGAGATTCCGCGCGAGGCTTCCCGGGCGGCCTCCGAGGGGGCGTAACGGGCACGGCGACAATCTCGTGGGATTTCACAAACCTCGTCGAGTTTCCGCCCCGTCTGTTCCCTCGGCGTCGAAAGTCGGAGGAGTAACACGAGGATGCGTGTTTGCGCCGTTGACATCGGGACAAATTCCGTTCGGGCTCTCGTCGCCGACGTGGACGAGTCGCGACAGGTCCGCGTTGTCCATCGGGAAGGAAGCATCACTCGCCTCGGTCAGATGCTGAAGAAGACTCGTGTTTTGAGCGAGTATCCTATTCAGCGAACCGCAGACGCCGTCAAGGAGATTGTGGTCAGCGCAAGGAATCTCGGCGCCGAAACATTCAAGATAGTCGCCACAGGCGCCGCGCGAGATGCGAGCAATCCGGATGCCCTGAGAGACCGAATACGAAACTTGACCTCGCTGGAGATTGAAATCATACCGGGACTCGAGGAGGCAAGGTATGTCTGCGAAGGGGCGTTAAGCAACCTCGAGCTCAAAAGCGATAAGGTCTTGATGGCTGACATCGGCGGCGGAAGCACCGAGCTGATTTTCGTTCAGCGGGGCGAGGAGCCGGTGCTTGCATCGGTTCCTGTAGGCGCGGTTTACCTCACAGAGCAGTTCATCAACTACGACCCGCCGCTGCCGATGGAACTGACGAGGGCTTTAGAAGATACTCTCCCGCGCTTGCGGGAAGCATACGGCAAACTCCCGTCTGGGGCGGAGGAATTAATTGGGCTGGGAGGCACAATCACGACGATTCCGCCCATTCTCATGGAGATGGAAAAGTACGATCCTTCGCGCGTGCACAATAGCATCGTCACAAGGGAGCAGGTGGAGTCGGTTCTTCTGCGGCTGACGACGATGGCCCTGTGGTACAGGGTGGAGGTCAAAGGGCTTGAGGTTGCGCGGGCGGACATCATAGTCGGCGGGCTCGTCATTGTCCTGGCGCTCCTTGAGGTCACGGGCTTCAAGAGCATCCGCGTCAGCGACGAGGGCATCCTCCTCGGCCTCGCTCTCTCCCTCTTGCCGCAGCGCGATTCGCGGTAGGGAGACGCTCAGGGCTGTGGCTTGCCGGCTTCCAGCCGGCACCACCGTTAGCCCCTTGCTTTAGCGGGGGGCCACAGATGCCGCTTTTTTTCTGGATGGCAGCCCGCTTCAGCGGGGCTTCTCGAAAAAAGGCTTCAGCCGGATTAGACCCCTAAAACGCACACACTGGTCGCCTTCCGGTTTGTTGCCACCGCGGAGTCACATGGTACAATGGGGACCGAGCCGGTAGCGTGCATCGCAATCTGCAACCCTGTTGCGTCCGTTCAACCGGGGTGTTCGCCGGTTTTTGCCGGACCGCATTGACTCATTGCAAGGAGAGCCTATGCCAATCATAACCAGCATCGAGAAATCGTTGGAGATTTACGAGATATTCGCAAAGAAAAAGATGGCTGTCCCGTGCTTCTGCACGGAAAACCTCGCCACCACCCACGCCATCTTCGCGGCAGCCGACGAGCTTGGCCGCGAGTACGACATCACGAACGTCCCCGTGATTCTTTCCTTCACAGCGAGGTATCCCCAGCGGCAGCAGCTCATCAACTACACGCCATTTTCCGACCCCGTGGAGGGTTTTCTCGCACTCCGAGACGATGCGCTCCGGCTCGCACGAAAAGGAGGAAGATTCGAGAACGTAATGGTCTTCGCCCACCTTGACCATGGCCAGCCCGACGACGACACAGACCTGTTCGAGCTGGGAAAGGGTTTCATCTCCTCCGTGATGTACGATTGCTCGACATTCCCGTTCGAGGAAAACATCGCGCGCACCAAACGCTTCAAGCAAAAGCACCGCAACGACTATCTCATCGA
>Ga0315289_10010255_pt1 | contig 13419 bp, 11 predicted proteins | sample YL17G11_40_MG_FD_203452 | JGI IMG/M metagenome (GOLD analysis project Ga0315289, IMG submission 203452) | Sediment microbial communities from Yellowstone Lake, YNP, Wyoming, USA - YL17G11_40 | ecosystem: Environmental > Aquatic > Freshwater > Lake > Sediment | place: USA: Wyoming | collected...
AATTGATATTGATCCCAATACTCTCAATTTAAAGAGCAAAGGAGGATGGATCACGGCCTATATTGAGTTGCCGACAGGTTATCATGTAGCAGACATTGACATTACTACTGTCAAATTGAATGGAACAGTCAAAGCCGAACTAAAGCCAACATCCATTGGTGACTACGATAATGATGGGATTCTTGATTTGATGGTGAAGTTTGAAAGAGATCAAGTGACCGCACTTCTTACGGGCCAATCAGGGAATGTCGAACTAAAAATAGCTGGAAATGTCGGCAACAAGTCTTTTGAAGGATCAGATATAATCAGAGTTATAAAATAGTTTTCATCTTTTAGCAAATTCTTTCTTTTGCCCTCTCAGGATGAGACGAGGGATAATAATTTTCTTTTCTGCTGCGCCGGCTGAATGAGTGTTCATGCGCCAATTTTGACTCGTCCCATCGGAAGGGATGATAAATCGTAGCGTGATCGGACGTCAAGGAGAGCTCAAAATAACGGAAGGCGGGCCAGGAGGCTGCAGGGACACTCAAAAGCGCCGGAAATCCGACAGACCGCTCCTCCCGGGGAAAGAGAAGATCATGAGAAATATTCACTGCCGGCCTCGGCGGCCATCAAAATTCCTGATAGGCGATCCGAGGCGGGGGCGGCTTCGCTGCGACAAAGCTCAGCTTGAGCAGGCACACTGACCATGGCAGCAGCTACCAACTGTGCTGAAATTGATGACGAAGAACCTGAACAGTGCTGGCACGGCTGCAGAGATCTTGGTTGGATGTATAACGAATGCAGCAATTGCTGTGATCGGAATGATCCATGGTGGCGCTGCTATTTTAAGTGCGCATGCAAGTGCCCAGCAACTCCATAAAATAGTTATTATTTCTTTTTTATTTTTTTTCTGAAAGAAAAACATCACCGATTGTTGAATAAGCTGCTGCAATTGGGGTTTTTATCGATTTAAAATTATTTGTGCTTTTATCAAACTTGAAGATAAAACCAGGCATTAAAAAGACAAATTCATTCAAACCATCTTTATCTACATCACCTATTGTAATTCCTTCATAATGTGCTCCAGGATTCGTAACTCCCTTCCACAAGGTCTTGAGCTTGCCGACCGGTTCATATTGCAGTACCTGAATTTGAGGAAGCTCAAGTCCTGTTCTGTCTTTTGATGTTTTGTATGAACCAAAGGTGCCAACAATTATTTCACTTAGCCCGTCTTTATTTACATCCCCAACATTCATTGCTTCAGGCCCAACTCCAAGTCTTACGTCCTCCATAATTGGCTCATATAAGCCATTCTGAGGATTATACTGCCAAATGCAAAGCCCCTCGGGTCTCTGATTTTCTGGAGTTTCTTTTGAATAACCATACCTTTTTCTTCCTGTTGCAATTACCTGATTCCTGCCATTATTAAGGGCATCAGCTATTCTTAGGCTCATGTGATCATTATAGGGGGAAATGATTCTTGCTTTCTCTATCAGTTCATTGCTATGTGACAATTTGTACACAATTATTGCGTGCATGTCTCTTGCGCTTGGGCTTTTTGGATCTTCTGGGTCTTTGTTCATTCCTCCAATAACAATTTCAGGAGACCCATCATTATCGGCATCCCCTATTCGGATGTTCAGAATCTTTCTTGTATTAGGCAGCACTTTTGGTTCAGCCACCTTATATAGTTTTTTTCCGTCATATTCTAACATATGAAGTTTTGCGTCAATACCCGCAAATATTACTTGCTTACCATCCTTTCTTGCATCCCCCGCCGATACTGTATGGAAGCTTGCATCAGGGCTCCTAATCAACTCCAATTCTGCGGTAATTGGTTTTTGGTCAGGGACTCTCCAGAGGTAGAGCCGGTTGGAGTCACAGGTTATTAGCTCATTTCTTCCGTCCTTATCTAGGTCTGCAATAACAAGTGAATTAAGGCGATTTGGATTTGATGATTCAATCAATCCTTTGGCTTGCCATACCTCCCTTATACTCTCTGTTTTGAAATCAACTGTATATAGGTTAAGAACATTCCACCATGTCCTATCCTCTGCTGGTGGAGTGGCTTTTATACTACTTAGCGCCAAAACACGAACCAAGGATTCTGCAGAGTTTGCTTCTTGTGTGCTGGTCAGAACTTTACCAACTAGACCATCTGCTAAGTTTATAAAAGGCAATACTCCAATCAATTTGGTAAAATCTCTTTTGTTCATATTCTTCACCTAATTTAGGGATAATAATTTCCTTTTCTGCTGGGCCGGCTAGATGAGCGTTCATACGCCAATTTTGACTCGTCCCCTCGTTAGGGATGATAAATCGTAGCGTGATCGGATTTCAAGTGTCTCTTGACTTTCCTCGCGAATCCAACAAAAATAGCGGTGAGAGGTGGGCATGAAAAAAACCGCGTTCATTTCCCTGGTCCTTATCCTGGCCGCGTCCGCGTCGGCCCAGAACTGGTTCCAAGGCTCGCTCGACCAGGCCCTGGCCAAAGCCAAGGCGGAGAGCAAGCCGGTCCTCATCGATTTTTTCTCAGGAGGCTGAGGGACCTGCAAACTGCTGGGTCAGCAGTTCTACGCCAATCCCAAATATCAGGACTTCCTGGCCAAGAATTTCATTCTCTTCCGGGCCGACGACGGGGAAGCTCGGGGGAAAGAGGTCTATAAGAAATACCGTATCGAGGTGACGCCGACGACGATTATCGTGGACGCCGTCGGCGCGGAGATCGATTGGTTCGTCGGCTACGATCCGCCCCCGGACGACTTCCTGGCGAAGCTGGAAAAAGCCTCTAAAGGGATCGATACCGTCAAATCTTTTTCGGAACGCTGCGCCAGGAATCCCGAGGACGCCGAGGCCGCATTCAAGCTGGCCTTGAAATATGATGAGCGTTATCTGGAAGACAAGGCTTTGGAAAAATTGAAGGCCGGTCTGGCCCTCGATCCGGACGGGAAGTCAGGGAGGTTCATCACCGACTTCGAGAAAGCAAAGGTGACCTACTCGGAGTACGCGGAATTCAAGATCGGAGTTGCGGCCTTGCTCGGCTCAAACCAGGCGGGACCGAACTTCGAGCCGCTGAAAGCCTTTATCAAGAAGTATCCCGACAGCCAGCTTCTAAAAACAGCCTATAATCGTCTCAGCAATTTCATGACTCGCGCTCCCAAAGATGAAGCGGCCAGGTTCTTCGATGAATTTGCGTCTAAGTTCCCGAACGACGCCGAAGCTCTGTACAGGTGCCTAACCTACTATGTCCGGATGAAGGATACCTCCGAGAAAGCCGTCGAGATCGCAGAAAAATTGAAGGCCGTTTCCCGCCTAATTTTCCAGCGCTTATACGACCAGACCTTGGCTGATTTCTATCTCCTCAAGGGCGACAAGCTCATGGCCGAGCAGTCCTATGGGCCGGATCACATTAAGGGCAAGCAGTATCGTTTCGCCTTGGAATTGCTTTACTATGCGAATTTCTGGGCCCGCAAGAACGAAAACCTCGAAAGCGCCCTGGAAATAGCGGACGTTGCGGTCAAGACGTATCCCGGGTCAAACACCATTCTTTCCCAAGCCGCGGACGTCTTCATGAGGTTGAAAAAAGAGGACAAAGCCCTCGACCTTTTCGGCCCGGCGTACGCGAAGAAGAATTGGGATGACTCCGACAATCTCTGGAGCTACGCGAATTTCTGGGCGATGCAGGGCAAGAACCTCGATGACGCCCTGGCCGCGGCGAACAGGATCATCGAGCTCAAACCGAACAATTCTTCGGGATACGACGCCCTGAGCTCGGTCCTTCAGAAATTGAAGAACTTCCCGGAGGCGATCAAGGCCGCTCAGAAAGCCTATGATCTCGAGGTCGGCTCGATGAAGGAATACATGAAGTCCAAGCTCGACCGGGTCAAGGCCGCCGCGGAGAAAGAGAAAAAATAGGCCGTCCCCTCGTTTCTGAAGCTTACAACTGATCATCGCGGATGTAATATTCATCGATGGCGTCATGGAGAAAGCGGCTTAACGATGCTCCAACGGGATGCGCTCAAAGATTTTTCAAACACAACTCTTGACAATATCTCGTTTTTCATTTATCCCTCCTTGATTCTGATGAAACAATTTAACCTCACTAGACAATGCATGGCAACTTAAATATCGGTCAGACCATTTAATGTAACAATAAGACCTAATTTGATAATACCTGTCAACTCAAATGCTGGCCAGAGCAAATTAAGTGATGCGTCCCCGCTTTTTTTAGTCAATCACCAGGACGCTGTGGATGTGCACCCGGGGGATCGTCGCCGTCAGCCGGCCGTCCTTCCATTCCCATGTGACCGGCGTTTCCTCCGGGACGAGCGCCACTTTTTGCGGTTTCACCGCGATCTTCATTTTCACCTGGACCGGGCCGAGAGCGGGAATGAAATCCGTGAAATTATAGCGGTCGGGGAGGGGAGCGTTGCTCCGGTTGAGCAGGTGGAGGCTCGGCCGTCCGTCTTTTGTCTTCCGCATAGCGATATCGATGGCCGATGGGCCGTCCACATGGACCGCCGGCTCCGGAAACAAGTCTTTGACCATAGCGCCAATGAACTGCCTAATATAAGGATGATGGCCCTTGAAGAAGATATTCGCCAGGGGTCCATACACGGCCCCGATTTTCCCCTTGCCGTAATTCACGGTTGTCGCGGCCGTTTTCGGGTCCTTGCGCATGTCGCGAGTCGCATGCCGGAATCCCGCGGCCTTGGCCGTCAAGGCCGTAACCTCCTGCCAGATCCCGCTGACGCTTATGGGCCCTGACGGCGTTTCGAGCTCGGCGGCGATATCTTGCGGCTCGCCATCGAACTTAACGCCCAAAGCGGGCTCGAAGAGCCGGCTGCATTTTTCCCCGAGCAAGAGAAGACTTCCGCCCTGCTCGACATAATTCAGGAGCGCCTTTTTGAAATCATCCGCCAGCTTGGCTGAATCCGGAACGACGACCAGAGGGAATTCCTTGAGGCGCGGCTGGAGCTGGTGCTCGGCCAGGATATCCACGGAATAATGGAGCTCGAGAAGAGCGTGAAGCGCGCCCTCTAAATCGTCGAATTCGCCGCCCCACGGCGCGAACACCCGGTCGGATCTCTCCCAGTGCGATTCCGAGGAAAGAAGCAGCGCGACCTGGGGCACGGTCGCGCTCTTGAAGCTCGCCTCTTTCCGTGCCCGGCAAAAATCCGCCACCTGGCCTTCCTGGTCGATGATGGCGTCTGCGATATAGCCTGACCGCGTCGGCTGATGATAGATCTGAAAGCCGCCTCCCTGCATCAAAACCACGGCCGCTTCCTGCATGAGCTGCACGGGCGTCTTGATCGACCAGCCCTGGTCTTTCCCCTTATCGAAACCCCAGGCCATCAGATCCCAGGGTATGCCCGTGCTTGCCAGATAACGGGCCTCGACGCGCGCCCGGTCGAGGGAAAGCGACGGCGAATAGTCTCCCGATAGGAAATCGAGCTTGGCGACGACCGGCTTCGGCGCGAACGTCGTGTACATCCAGTTGCTCGTGATCTGGAGCCCGGGCTTGAAAGCGTGAAGGGCGTCCACCCAGTGGCAGAGATAATTCTCAAAGGCCTGCCGGTGGAACGTCTTCCATTCGAGCCAGCCGGGGTCGCCGCGGTCTTTGGGCGCAGCCGTCCTGCCCGTCGCCCTGGTCCATTCCGCAAGCGCCCGCGGCGAATAGTCGAACTGGGCTGCCCAGCATTCTCCGTCCACCCATAATCCGTCTAGGTCGTAGGCCGAGACGACTTCCTTGAGCTGAGGGATGAGCAGCTCGTCCTTATAAGGGCCGAAGACGCTTGTGTTGTTGGGGTCGCGGTTGCCTTTTTCGTCTATCCGAGCCCAGTCCGGATTGTGCTCGATGGCCTGCGAGTCCCAGACGCCCGAATAATGGATATAAAGCCCGACCCCATGCTCCCTCGTCATTTTCCGCCAGATGGCCAGGCTGTCTTTTTTGATCCCCGGCGCCGGCCAGCCCACCTTGGTCGGATATCCGGCCCAGCCGACGTGCCCCTTACAATCATATTGGACATAATCCGGCCTGACCCGGTCGAGGAGCCGGCTGATATTTTCCTCTGAGACATCCGCGCCCAACGCAACGTCTGTCTTATTGGGATGGAGGTCAAAGTGGAGCCCGAAAAAGGCGTCCCGGCGCGGAACAGGCTTTTTCTCGGGTGGATTCTGATTCGCTCCCAAGCAAACCCCGAAGGCGCATATCAAAACTGCGATTTTCCTGGCGAAAGAGCGCATGGCGTTCACCTCATGTGAGCAGATTTGGGAACAACATAATGCAGAATCCCGTGATTTTCAAGGAGCGGCTTTTCCGTTATAATACGCCCGCATTCGAGGGAACAATATGATAAGATTCGTGCGCAGGTTGATCCAGGTCGCAGACGACGCGCTGTATAAGCCAAGGAGCAGGAGAAGAATAGGTTGGTGAATGAGAGCTAATGATACAATGAAATATTTCCAAACATTTTTTAAGATATGGCATAAATAGAGCAGCGGACTGTGGATCCGGAGGTTGGGGGTTCAAGTCCCCTCTCGCGCGCTCCCTATTTCCTTTGTAGAATCAGCATTTTTCGGGTCAATGGCCTTTAAGTCATTTTATGCCATTTTAAGGCACTTTCAGCAAAAAAGCGGCCATCATTTTTGAATGGTCTATCGGAATTGTAGGGAATAAAAGGCTTAGTAAAATCAGGGGCCACGGGCCGGGATCTTAACTGAAGATAAAAAATATTTCTAAAAAAAGCTTGATAGAGCTAAAATAATTTAGTATCCTTTAGCATGACAAGAGGTGAAACATGAAAAAACCGTCGCCAATTTCTCTGGCGATTAAACAACTTCGCAGGGATTTAAATATGACCCAAGAGGCTCTCGCGGCGAAGGCGCATATCAGCGTTCAATACGTCAGGGCGATTGAGGGAGGCTACCAGGATATTAGCGACAACATCAAGCGACGGATCGCCAAGGCACTTAATATCAGCGTCTGGGCGTTGTTTCCCGATGTCCGGGGCGAAGTCAATCTCTATAACATCCTGATCGCTTGCCACGGTCCGGACCTTAAAATCAAAGAAGCAGAGATCCCCTTGTTCAAAGAGGTCCTAAGCCGCATGAATGAGGATGAATTTAAAGAGTTGATCGTCTCGGGCACAATGCCGGAAGATGTGCGGCGGATCATCCTGACCTGGGCCAAAGATCACGATATCGCGGTTCCGCCGGAGAAATAATTTGGAGCGACGCTGGCTTAAGCCAAAAGACGCAGCCTTTCTTTTAAGCTGCCATGTTCAATCTATTTATTCCGGCCTTCTTCGAGGCGATCTACCGGGTGCGCGGATCCCGAGAATCGGCTGGCGGCTGGATCGGGTCGAACTCGAGAAGCGCATTGAAACTGAAATTCAAAAGCGGCAGCAAAAAGAAGGCCGGGGGCATAAAAAGGCCTTGACCGACTAAAGATCGCCTTTCCTTAGCGATCCTGGTGCGAAGAGCGGCCGGGCTAGAGATTGAAGTCGAAGCGAAAGAATAGAAAAAAGATATTGAAAATGCTTATATATAAGCTTATATTATGAACATGGATAAAGACGAAGTTTTGAAAGACCTGATAAAATTCAAAAAGGAATCCGGCTGGAGTTATGACCGCATCGCGCGGGGAATGGGCGTGCATACTCAAACCGTGACCGGATGGATTCAAGGCAGATATAAACCAAGTCCATTGGCAATGCCGAAGGTTGAGGCTTTTTTGAAATCTCATTCAAGCGGGAGGAAATGAGAATCATGAAGAACATCTTCAAGGACGCAAAGGGACGCGGGACATCGCCGGAAGCTTCGTCCGCGCCGGACTTCCAGCGCCGCGTCAGCTGACTCTGGATGAAGGGCGAGACGTGAACGCCAAGAACTGCATTGACTTTACGGAGCTCCACTATGCCGCTTTTAGTGGCCAGAAGGGCGTGGCCGCGAAACTGATCGCCAAAGGTGCGGATGTGAACGCCAAGGACCAAAGAGGCTATGCGCCGCTGCACTCGGCCGCTGTTAAGGGCCATAAGGACGTTGTCGAATTGTTAATCGCCAATGGTGCGGACGTGAACGCCAAGGACCAAAGAGGCTGGACGCCACTGCACGAGGCCGCTAGTAAGGGCCATAAGGACGTGACCAAATTGTTAATCGCCAATGGTGCGGACGTGAACGCCAAGGACAAAAGAGGCTATGCGCCGCTGCACTGGGCTGCCTTATTTGGCAACAAGGACATTGCCGATCTGCTCAAGAAGCATGGGGCGCGGGAATGAGGCGGCGAAGGCCGGGTCATCGCCAGCCGGTCCAGCCTACGAAAAATTGACCCGAAGGAATTGGAAACGTCACTCACAAGGAAAGGGGGAATCCGGAGGACGGCCAAAGACTTAGGGGTCGATGAAAGCACGTTGAGGTATTACCTGAAAGGAAGTTAGAATGGTAAATAAGAACATGCAGAAATTGCGCTGCATAATGAGCAATGATAAACAATCCACTTTATCTTTATTCCCCGGGCTTCCCGCTCAAAATGATAAAGAAAGAAATGATACCAAAGAGAAACTTACGCGACTGGATTTAAACGATCGCTTAAAAGAAAGGCTTTTGCCTTTTTGCCGACTTAAGTATGGTGAGATATGGGAGGATCCCATAAAAGGACATAGGGTCGGGGTGTTAGATGCCACGATTTTTGAAGATGTAAAAAAAATAATGGCAAACGAAAGAACAGAATTAGTTATTAACGATCCCCCTTATAACGTTGTGGTTGGTAATAAAAACACTAAGAATCTATTTAAAAAAGGCCTAGAGGAATATATATGCTTTTCTCAAAAATGGGTGCAAAATGCCGTTGCAATCATGGGCAGTAATGCTCATTTCTATATATGGCTTGGAGCGGACCAGAAGGACGGCTTTCAACCATTACCAGATTTTATGATTATGATGAGAGGATTCAAAGAAATAAAGGCTAGAAATTTTATTACCTTAAGAAATCAAAGGGGATATGGAACGCAAAAAAATTGGATGTGGGTGAGGCAAGAATTGCTTTACTATATAAAAGGGGATCCCAAATTCAAAGTGGTCTATACAGATATTCCAAAAGTGCTAAAAGGGTATTACAAGGTGATAAACGGTAAACTAACTGAAAATATGGAACGAAGTAAATCTAATACAATCAGACCAGGAAACGTTTGGATAGACATCCAGCAAGTATTTTATAGGATGGAAGAAAATGTCCCTGGTTGCTATGCTCAAAAGCCTTTAAAGGCAATTGAAAGGATAATATTAACTAGTTCAAAAGAAAAAGATATCGTGGTCGACTTCTTTTCTCATTCGGGGACTACTTTATTGGCGGGCGAAAAACTAAATAGAAGGATCTATACTTTTGACATTGACCCCATCTTTGCAGAGCTAACTATTAGAAGGCTAGAGCGCTACAGACAAATAGGTAAAAGTGGATGGCAATGGAATAACCCTTTTCCTGAGGAGGTGTAGAAATGGATCAAAGAGAGCTAAAAGAGTATTTGGAAAGATTGGCAACAGAATTACAAAATGGTGACAGAAAACTTCTTGAAGCTCGCCTCGCAGGTTTGACATCCGTTTTCCCTTTCAACGATTATGAATATATGCTTATGTTTTTGAAGAATAAAGAAATTATAGGCTTTGAAGAGTATGAGAAATTGAGAGAGAATTATGTTAAAACAAATAAATATCTAGAGCTTTATGGAATTGCTCCACGTATTTTTGGACAAATTTGGGGCGAAGAACATATACGAGATATAGATAGTAGATTCCAACGGGCAGATAAATCACTAGATCCAAAGTTCGTCGGGCAATATGATATTTGGTTTAATGATATTAGAATGGAAATAAAAGCATGCAGAGCAATACATTCTAAAAAAAGGGGGGATATTGTTTCCAGGGCATTGCGATATGATTCAAAAGAACCCTTTTGGATGAATTTTCAGCAGCTAAAACCCGATTCTTGTGATGCATTTGTCTTTATAGGCGTGTGGGTTAACCAAATAGTTTACTGGGTTATGTCTAGTAAAGAAGTGAAAGAAAATGAATACCTATCCCACCAACACCGGGGAGGCATAGAATTTCAAATAGGAATAACTGATAAAAATATTACAAAATTTGACATATATAAAACGTCCTCTTCTAAAATCGCGGATATTATTATTCAAAAAATTCGTAAGCAATAGTATTTATATAAGGGGCTGATGAAAGGGACGCCATGACGGCGCAATATAGCCTCATGATGAAGGAAGGCGGGAATAATTCTCACAGCCAGGATCAAACGCCAAAAAAAAATGGAGGGCCGAATCATGAATATCCATAACATCAAACCGGTTTTAGGGGGACAAAATGTCTGAGCCGAATCCCAAATCCGTCGATTCCGTTGTGCGGAACCTACGTGATCGCATTCTCCGTGTCCGACAACGCGGCGAATCGATTAGCGAGCAGGACACGATCCGCGTTTTTATCACACCGTTGATGACGGCCCTGGAATGGGATATCGAGGATCTAGACGAGGTGAAAAACGAATACCGACACCGCTCTCAGGACAACCCCGTAGATTTCGCTCTCTTCATGCTTCGGTCGCCTTGTCTATTCGTGGAGGCGAAGTCCATCAGCGCCAGTATCGAAGACCGCAAGTGGATTATCCAAACCTTGGCATATGCCGTGGCCGTCGGAGTAGAGTGGTGCGTTTTGACCAATGGAGACGAATATCGTCTATACAATTCGCATGCGCCCGTGGATGCAGACGAAAAGCTATTTCGAGCGGTTAAGCTATCGGATGAAAGCACGCACGCGCTTACAGTTGAAACGCTTGAGTTGCTTTCAAAAAGCAAGATGTCCGAAAAGAGATTGAACGTTTTATGGAAAGCCCATTTTATTGACCGTAGAATAAAAATTGCCCTGGATGAATTGATTAAAGAACAGAAAGAGGGGCTTGTTCGTCTGCTTCGGAAAGTCACATCAAAATCGCTGACAATCAGTGATATAAAAAGCTCTCTTAAAAGGGCTGATGTCACGGTAAGTTTTCCATTTCTCGCTTCAGATTCTGATCGATCCGCTTTGTTGCAGACAATCAAGGGTAAAGTGAGAATGAAAAATCGATCCACCAAGAGAACTGGCTCAGGGGCGGGTGTGTCTCCAAAAGCCTATGGAGCAAAAGTGCGGGATCTTCTTGACGCCGGTATTATTAATGCTCCGTTTGCCATTGAAGTCAAATTCAAGAAGCAAGATTTTTCGGCCCTCATTCAATCCGATGGATCTATCCTATTCCAAGGAAAACACTACGAGTCTTTATCATTGGCTGCAGGCACGGCTCGGAATATAGCAAGCGGGCCTCCACCAGGGGATAGAAAATTCTGGCAAACAAACGGTTGGACGTTCTGGAAATATCGCGATCCCGCCACGGGCAAACTTCAAAATATAGATGTCCTACGGCAACGGTATTTAATGTCTCGCAGCGGCCTTGTGTCGGACGATCATCGAATGCGCAAAGAAAAGACATAAATGGGCCGGATCAAGTATCAAGAAGCCGCCGGGCTGGAAGTGAAGCGGGGACGTCCGCCGGCTGGTTTAGCACCATCATTCGGACAGACCATCTTTCAATATGACCGCGGGTCCGCTGGCGCTGAAGCTTATCGTCAGCTGGCCGACGAAATCATCCGACGAAAGGGGAGGATGTCATGACCAGACAGAAGGATTTGGAAATGAAAGGATATGAATTTTTAATAAGCAAAAAATACGATATGGCCGAAAGGCTATTACTACAAGCATTGGATGCCAAAGACGATAATCCGGTTGACCGTCATTTCGTTTATAACCACCTTATTGACCTCTACTACAAGATGAGGGATGTAAGAAAAGACGCCCTTGAAAAGTGCGTCCTATTCTGTAGGGCAGATATCGAGAGATTGCCTACATTCCTACATCAATACAGGGATGTAGAAGGTGAGTCAGCGCCTGATTGCCCATCGGTTGAAAGGTTAGCCATAATTCTTGAGAAACACGGGGAACTTCAGGGGGCAATAGAACTCTGCAAACGTGCCATAGAGTTAGGACTTGATGTCAGGTGGGATTGGTATAACGCCCAATATGGGACAAATAAGGGATATAAGGCCAGAATCCAGAAATTAGAGAAAAAAATGACATCCCAAAAAAGAGAAGGGGCTAAAAAATGAAATCAAGACTCGGAAAGGCTGACAGCATTTTCAAGAAGACGGAAGGGACGAAAGGGGCCGCGCCGAAGGTCCAGCCGATCCTGGCCGTCCGGCCGCTGGCGGGGACATCCGTCGAGAACAAGCTGACGGTCATCCTTCCGCCCGGCCAGGTGGACTTCCTGGATCGCCTGGCGCTGGACATCAGGTCAAAAACGAAGGTCAAGCGGACGGAAATCATCCGGGCGCTGGTCGCCGGGCTGATTCGATCCGGGATGGACCTTTCGACCTACGGGACGGAAGAAGACATCGCCGCGGCCATCAAAGAACAGCTTATGACAAAATAGGAGAAAGTTATATGTGGAAAAAGGATTCTCTCTTTACCGGAACTCCCGGCACATCTGAAGCGACTGCAATCTTAAGGGTTAATTTTGAGGAAGAAGAAGAATATCGCCGTGCGATAGATAGAATTAGCGATTATTTTTTTCATTTCGCGAGCGAGATAGGCGTAAAAACTAAAGAAGAGAAGATTTATAAGATCGAGAGATTCTACAAAACAAACATTGATAATGATATGAAAGAAATATTGATTCAACTAACATATCGGGCAAAGAAAAATTTTACTGAAGATACTCCTTTCGGGGAAGCGTTTGATCAAATTAGAGGCGATGTAGACGCTATCCTTCAGAACATTGAATTCCTGCTAAAGTAAGAAACGGCGCATTTAGAGGCTTCAATACTGAAGAGAGATAAGATCGCCGTCGTCATCCAGGAACGTCTGAAGGGCTGACGTTTGACGCGGGCGGCCTTAGATCGGCGCGGGAGGTTTACAGCTTGCGGGCGAGGAGTCGCAATATGCGGCCTCTGGAATGGAACCATTCGCCCATTCCGGTCGTTTCCTCATAGAATACGATCTGCAAGTCCGACCAAGCCTTGAGTAGTGCGTTCATTTTGTCATTTGCCGATTCCATCAGAAAGGGCTCGGGCACTGCTGGTGGGAGCGACCGGAATTGGCGGGTGAACAGCACCAAGCCGCCGGGCTTCAACGCTGTCCTGATCCGCGCTATGAACCTGGAATCGACTGTCAGCTCGGTCGGCACGTAAATGAAGCAGATGAGGTCCCAGCGTGCTGTGCCGTAGTCGAAATCCTCAAGACGCGCCTTAAGGGTGGTGATGACCACGCCGGCTTTGGCGGCGTTTTCGTTGGCCGCTTTCAAGCCTTCCTCGGATATATCGAAGCCCGTGACGTCCCAGCCCTTAGTGG
>Ga0315289_10010256_pt1 | contig 13419 bp, 20 predicted proteins | sample YL17G11_40_MG_FD_203452 | JGI IMG/M metagenome (GOLD analysis project Ga0315289, IMG submission 203452) | Sediment microbial communities from Yellowstone Lake, YNP, Wyoming, USA - YL17G11_40 | ecosystem: Environmental > Aquatic > Freshwater > Lake > Sediment | place: USA: Wyoming | collected...
TAGAATTCACTCACGGAGTTCTTACTGGTATTTTCGTATTAGCTCTGGCAATCAATTTACGCCTAATGTTCGTACTTTAAACCTCATAATGACAAAAATATCCTTTCAAGTGATACGCGGTTCCCCCTCATAAATACATCAGTTGGAGAATCAGAGATAAAATATGGAGTTAAAATTCTCACATATAAACCGGATAAAATCTCAGAACCATTTACAGCCTTCAAAGGTAAAATAATTAAAGAAGGATATATCCTAGAAGCAGAAGGAGATATAATATATGATATTTTCAAAGACGCAACTGGCTATTATGAAATAGATGCATGAAATGATACCGACTAAATGTTTTTTCACAAAGGGTGTAGGAATGCATAAAGACAAATTAGGCTCTTTTGAACTTGCGCTCAGATCTGCTGGAATAGAGAAATGCAATATGGTTCTGGTATCAAGTATATTGCCACCAGGATGCAAGATAATTCCCCGCGACGAAGGAATAAAACTCCTCCATCCGGGTCAGATAACATTCGTCGTAATGGCTCGCTCCGATACAAATGAACCAAACAGACTAATCACTTCGGCGATAGGGCTTGCGGTGCCCGCCGAAAATGGAAGCTACGGTTATCTATCCGAACATCATTCATATGGAGAGACTGGAAAAAGAGCCGGAGAATATGCAGAAGATCTAGCAGCAACAATGCTTGCCACAACACTTGGTGTAGAATTTAATGCTGATACTGCTTGGGAAGAACGAGAACAACAATATAAATCAAGCGGAAAGATAATAAAAACCTCCCATATATCACAATCAGCAGAAGGAAATAAAGACGGATTGTGGACCACAACTATTGCAGCTGCTGTCTTTATAATATAAAATGAAAATACCAGAATTGATAGATGAAGACATAAGTAAAATTCATGATTGCGAAAAGTGCCATGGAAAGATGGTATCTATAACCTATGATAAACTTAGCAACTCATACTGCGGCTACTGCGGTGAACGCATTGATTATTTCAAATTCATCAAATGTCCAGATTGTGGAAATGATGACATAGACCTTATGCCGGGTGGATGCTCCATATACCCAGAAATGGGAAAACCCACATACTGTTGCAAGGAATGCCGTACAATCTTCGCTATAAAGCCGAAATCACCCCAATAGTTTAGTATTTATACCCCTATTACCTAATATATATACGTTAAAATGAACACGATTGAGATTATATTAAAAGTTCTGAACTACAAGGACATATCTAGAGTTAATCCTTGCTATTGCTATCAGTCGTGCCAGAGTGGGCGCCAGCCCTACTCTCAATAGTCTTTTTCTGGGCCCACAACCTTGTGGCAAAATGTTTTCAATATGTCGTTATACCTGTCTCCAACTGCGTTTGATGTAATGGTAGCATAGGAGCCTGTAGTTGGATTAATCGGGACAGCCGATAGCTCTTCGCGGGGGTTCGAATCCCTCAACGCAGACAGACGCGCGCGTAATGTCAATGGCTAGCATACCTGCCTTCCAAGGGATCTGATGACAAACCGAGTGCTTCGTGCCTCCGTCGTTTCCATGTTTTCCCTCCCGTCAGATTCCGTAGTAAGCAGGAAGTTCGGATTCGAATTCCGGCGTGCGCAAATGCAAGACAAAGTATGCATACGCCCCAACTGTAGCGAATGCAAGAACTACCCAGAATGCTGGATAGGAACAGTAATATGATGCGAGGTTGGCAGAGTGGCAAATGCGATCGGCTGCAAACCGGTTTTCCGGGGGTTCGAGTCCCTCACCTCGTTCTGTCACCAGAAAGACGCGGAAGTGAGCATCCATAAGGAGAAACGAATGGGTTACATCGAAACCAAGATGAAAGAACTCAGACCTCTGTTGAGGGCGAAAGTTCTATGAAGCATGTTTACAGAACGATTAATCTTGTTAGTAAATGTAGGCATCTCCAACTCCGAACCTGGACATGACAAAATAGCGCCGTAGTACAGTGGCCTAATATGCTCGGCTTTGGACCGAGTGACAGAAGTTCGAATCTTCTCGGCGCTAATAAGGACCAGTAGCTCAATGGTAGAGCACTTAGATACTTGATACGACCCTTCTTGGGCTCGCGCCCAAGCGCAGTAACGAGTTACTTCCACTGCTGATGGAGAGATCCCCGTTCGAATCGGGGCTGGTCCAACGAACCCTTCATTGGGTTCTGATATAAGTAAAATAGGAGGTGAAATATATGCCAGGAAACTTTGATAAAGGAACGCCACGCGAAATGCACGATGCAACATGCAGCGAATGCAATACAGCATGCCAAGTACCATTCAAGCCAACGGAAGGCAAACCAATCTATTGTAGAGATTGTTATGCCAAGAAAAAACCGAAGCGCTTCTAAGGAACTTAAAACAACCGAGGGTAACCCCCTCGGAATTATTTTTTTATAATAACAATCCAAAATGGAGAAAGAAACTCATAGATGTGGCGTATGCGGATGTAAATCTGATACTCTACCATTAAAACATTATGCTTATTGCTTTTTACAATCAGCACATAGACCACTATAAAATGGACCAAATAAAACCAAACCCAGTAATGTATATATTCGTGAATAAATCACTCAATATGAGTCCAGGAAAGATGGCTGCACAAGCCGCACATGCCGCAGTAAAGGCATCTGATGGAAGCATAACCCCCCTCAGAGATGCATGGAATGAATATGGTTTCTACACTAAACTTGTCATGCAAGCCCGCAATGCAGACCACCTAAAAAATATCCAAAAATATCTACAAGATCGCAGCATAACTTCGTGGCTGATAATCGATGAAGGTCGCACCGAAATAGAAAGACACACCCCTACAGCCCTAGGAGTTGAGATAATAGACAAAGACACTAAGGGAGAAATATTCAAATCGTTCGAATTATACAAACCGGAACTGACTATATCAGTAAAGTGGAACGAGTGACAATGCCGACTTAGCCTAGTGGTAAGGCGACGGCTTGCTAAGCCGCAAATCCCCTAAAAAGGATTCAGGAGTTCAAATCTCCTAGTCGGCGAATGAAAAAAATACAGTGCCCACACAACCCAGAAGAATTGAAAGGACAGCCAATAGGAATGTATCATTGCCCCATCTGCGGCGATATGGTACTTGCTGGTGTTAAACATCATAAAAAACTCATCAATGCCAATGTGCGGTAATCCGGTATCCGGCTCGCCTTGAGAACATGCCAACGTGCCATAACCCGGTAGTGGGCTTGCCCGGAGAGCGAGTGCACCCCTTAAAAGGTGTTCCAAGTTCAAATCTTGGCGTTGGCGTATTTAAACCCAGATTACCTATATCTATAAATGGGTGGTTTCACCAATAATACAGTGGAGAGAGATACTATGCGCCACATACTAGAAGAACTCCGCGATCTCAATAAAACCCTCAAGGAAATAAAAGAATGCCTCCAACAATTGACCAAAAAAAGTGCGTAGGCTGCAAAGAATGCGCCCGCAATTGCCCCGTAGATGCAATAAAAATGGTGGATGACAAAGCCACCCTCTTAGATCCTATAGCATGTATAAACTGCTGCCTTTGTGCCATTAACTGCCCCGTAGAGGCTATAACCATGAAACGCACCGGAGCAGAATACTAAGGTATTTAAACCCAGACTTCCTATATATATTAAATACTACTGTCAAAATGAAAATAAAACCCCTGATAAAACCCATCGGAACTGGTGTAGCAATATACGCATTCAGCAGATTCACCATGCCTCAATATAGCGACATAGTCGCTGTTGGAGCTGGTCTCTATATTCTATATAAATTCATATCTACAGAAGACCATGTACCGCTTGCCATAGGAATAAGATTCGACAAACAGATAGGCAAAATGGTGGCAGATATAAAAAACCCATCCAAAAAGACATTTGCTTTTATAACACATATTAGATTAAAAGAAACCCCAATACAAGCCGAAGGAATGATGGCTGGTTCTATAGAATCCAATAGAACCACCCTTATTGCCGAGACCCCCGCCCCCACAATCATAGGACCAAATGAAACACTAACAATATATGCTGATCTTTTGATACCTCAAGAAATGTATGAATCGTCAGACGGAACGCTCCAAGTCAGCCTCAATTTTGAAGATGTGCCCTCCGCAATAGCAAAATCTGCAGCTCAAAAGATAGATGAAGGAATAAAGAAGATAGAGACAAAGATGGAGATTTCCCCTCCAGTCGTAACCAAATTGGATACAGCTGATATAATCAGCAAAGACATAAAGATAGCTGAAGAAATTAACGCAGAGATTCAAACCCTTACACCAGAATCAATGCTACCAGAAACTGTCATGCCACAGATTTCTAAAGATACAATCCCACAAAAGATAGAACCCCCAGAAGGAATACCAAAACTTCCAACACCTCAGGAATTTATGGACTTCTTGGAAAATGATACCGTTATTTCTATCGTCCCAGAAAATATGCATAAAGCCGACGAGATAATAAAAAACTTCAAAGAAGAGGATATACTTACTGATTCCCTCCAGACTGTTTCTAAACCATTTAATAAAAAACGCCCAGGTAAAGACATTGGGCATAGCCAAAGCATGTTGGCTATAATAGCTGCCATTGATAGATTAAAATCAATCAATGTAGGCAACGATGCAATTTGAATAAGCCGACGTGGCGGAGTGGTCTAACGCGTCCGGCTCAAGACCGGAGCTTAGTGCAATCATCGGTTCGAGTCCGATCGTCGGCATAAACCTATTGAATAAAAGATGGAACCAAATGAACCCCTAATAAACGGAATACCGCTCAGTGAAATACCCATAGAGCAGCCAAAAAACTATCTCGCCTATGCGACTTTATTGATTATCGCGTTGGCTATAACCGGTATATCAGCAATAGCCCTCAGTGTAGGTGTTGACTCCGCCCCACAATCTGAAATAGCCATAACAAGTGCTGCAACAAAAATACCCATTGAACCAAAACATGTTTCTAAAGAAGTTAAAATAACCAAAGACAAATGGACACATATAGCCTGTGTATACAGTAAATATAATTCAACCTGTTATAGAGATGGAATAAAGATAGACTACGAACCCCTAGATGTAAGACCTTTAACATACAATGATATGAATATCACTGTATCTTACTGGATAAAAGGCAACTACACTATAATGAATATAACATAATGACGCACGACAATTTCAGATGGATAGTCCCCGGAAAGCTTGCAGCATCTCATAGCCCCAGCAAGAAGGATCTTAAGAAATATTCTGCTATTGGAATAAATACAATCGTATGCCTACAGACATGGGAAGAACATGATCTATACGGTGATTATGATAAACCACATTATAACATAGAAACCATAAAAGCAAACGGTATGAGACTATATCATATGCCAATCCCAGATGGATGTCCCCCACTAGATGCACAATTTGATAATTTCATAAGACTTGTAGACAAACCAGATAATATAGTTGTTGTACATTGCCATGCTGGAATAGGACGCACCGGTTGTATGATAGCAATATATCTTGGACATAAAAATAAACTCAACGGAAGCGACACTTTAAAGCTTTTGAGAAACATATGGTTATGCTATATTCAGATGCCAGAACAAGAATTAGCTGTCAGAGACTATCTTGACAGAAAACATGAAAAAGAAAAATAAGCACCATTGGGTAATTCATACTTTGGATTACCATCTAAAATCGACACCAATATCCGTAGCAATAGACATACTTGTTATATTATCAATATTACTTAATATATACAACCTATTCCTATCTGACAAAATGGATAACTCATTAAATAAGATGGATTCTATGTTAGATCTTATGAATTCCACTCTCCAAAAAAATTCAGTCGAATTAGATAGCCATATCAAATCTACATATCCAGATATATTGGCAGCCCATATGATATCAATGAATGGCACTCAAATAAACTCCGACAATAATGCAACTTGTACACAGCCATGAAAACTATTTTAATATTAACCATGTTAATACTACTATGTGGATGCATAGGAGATCAAGCCGTCAGAACATATAAAGACATTAATTATGTATCGCGTGAAGCCCAAAGAGTTGGAATAACTTTACCGACTGTCGACATTGGACCACAATCGACTTTACCACAAAACGATGGAATCAAAGCAGGACCATCAAATATATATCCAGATCCAAACTTAACTCCTGGAGATATTCTCACGACAGATACGTCCGTTGTATGTGTCAAAGGATATACTACAACCGTTAGAGATGTACCGGAAAGCCTTAAACGCCAAGTGTATACTGAATATGGATTATCGTATCCACAACCAACTGGTTCTTATGAATGCGACCATTTCATACCTTTAGAACTTGGTGGATCAAATGATATAAAGAATCTTTTCCCGGAGGCTGAAGAACCAAGACCTGGATTCCGCGAAAAGGATCTTGTTGAAAACTATCTACATAAACAAGTATGTGATGGACATATCACTCTCGAAGACGCCCAAAATGCAATAAGAACTGACTGGTATAAAGTCTATCTTAGCATGAAAGGTCTATCGTTGAATACGGTGAATACATGAAAACAAAAACAAAAGGAGAAATGGGAATTGGGACACTGATTATCTTTATAGCAGTGATCTTAGTAGCGGCAATAGCAGCAGCCCTGTTGATAAATACAGCACAGCAACTACAGGAGCAGAGAACACAAGAGATCAGACAAACAACATATGAATCATATGATTCCAGTAACTCTAGTGAATCTTTGTCTTCGGAACCGCCAGAAACACAAGAAATACCCTAATCGACAGGTATTTATATGAGTGTTTCCTAATATATATACAATGAACACTAAACTGAAATGCTCCTATTTTATGCCGGAGGGGCTCTGCCCCACCCAACATAGTGTTCACTCTGAAGATTGGGCCTAAACCGCCCAACACCATTTATTTCTTTACAGACCCTTTTTATCCATTGCTTGCCGATTTAGTGTAGTGGACTATCATGTGGGATTGTCACTCCCTCGACCGGGGTTCGAATCCCCGAATCGGCGTAATAAAATGAAAATAATATTATACTCAATCGTTATATCGTACATCCTGATATTTAGCACATTGTCGATACAACGAATAAATAACTATGACGGTACGCCGGCATTCGACCTGGCGATACCCGACCAAGGAATATGGCTGATGAGCAACTTCAAGTCACCATTTATGACTGTTAGAGGATTGCATCTATTCGGAGACCACACACCCTATATCTATATATTCTTTGTTCCCCTATACTGGATGTTTGATAGCATAAATATCCTGTTGGTGATGCAAACTACATTCATAGCAATAGGCGCAGTGGGAATATATCTTATAGCCGAAAAAACCATCAAAGGAAAATACAGCCCTCTATTATGTTCGATAGTGTACCTATTACATCCAGCGACAAACTTTCTAAATATGGATCTTTTGTTCTCGGATGTATTTGCAGTACCATTATTGATATTCGCATATTATTTCCTGATAACGCAAAGATATAAACTCGCGACAGCAGCATCTATACTTGCAATGATGTGTAAAGAGGATGTTGCCATTACAATTATAGCCCTCGCAGCATATGCTTATACCACAAAAAACAAAAGATTCGGATTGATGCTTGGAACGGCAGCAATAATATTCTTCGTAGTGAATATGTTTGTGTTGCTCCCATACTTCAACGGATTCGGATATTTCAGGAATCTATACGGATATAATGCCCTTGGAAAACTAGGACCAACGCCTTTAGATTCTATAAAAACCATACAAAAGAATCCATCAATATTGAGCGATATATTGAACACAGATGATAACAAAAACTACATGATGAATATGTTTGGACCAATGATGTTCCTCCCTCTATTCTGCCTATCAGCCATGTTGTTTATCCCCCAGCTTTTGATAAACCTAATGAGCGGATACTATTACACTCACTTCGTAACATATCATTATACGGCATACATACTACCGACAATGATGATATCATATATTAATGTTATATCAAAAACCAAAAGATTCAAATATGTACTGATAATATTGACACTAGTATCGACGGCATACTTCAGCTATGAAATAGGAGGACCATTTAATATAATAAAAAATCCCAAAAACATAATAGGAGCAATACAACAGGAAAAATTCGATGATATAAAAAACTACGATAGACTTGTTGCAGAGATCCCACCGAGATCATCTGCATCGGTCTCATATATGTTCCTACCACATATGGCTCATAGGGAGAACATATTCATGTTTCCAAATCCATTTAAACCCAACTACTGGGGAATTAATGGAGAAAATATGTCTAATATGAAACCAGACTATCTACTGGTGAATGGAGACACATCTAAGGAAGATGAATTGATCAATAGATTCCTAATAAATGGAACATATAGACAAATAGATTACTTTGGAAGCATAACATTGTATAAAAAATACGGGGACGTGGGGTAACTTGGTTCATCCTCCGAGGTCTGGACCCTCGTGATAAGTGTTCAAATCACTTCGTCCCCAAAACCCGCTCCTTGAGTCTGCCGGTATGATACCCGCCTTTCGAGCGTGGAGAACCCAGTTCGATTCTGGGAAGGAGCAAAAACGATAGATTTAAAAGCTATGCTTACCTATATATAAACAGGTGAAAACCACTATGGACATAAACCCAGCAAAACAACCGATACGGATTGAATATGAAGGACAGGAATACATCGTAAAGTACCGACACGACCAAACACCAGATGTTATTGAAGGCAAATATACAGAACTACCTATAAACGGTAAAACAGAGGCGTTCTTAGGAAGTTATGATGAACCAGTTGGTGATATCATAGCAGTAGCATATTGCTCTGTCCACGACTCATTCAGTAAGAAAACTGGACGAATAGTTTCTACAGTAAGACTTATCAAAAAGCTTGAAAGAAAAAACAATAATATATATGAATAAGGGGTTATAGCTCCAATGGCTAGAGCGACCGGCTCCAAAGTCAGCGGGGACATAGATGATGATCGGCCCAATAGGAATGACTCCTAAAATTGGCAAACCGACATTTCATGTTTTGATAAGCGTCCTAGATTCCGACTGAGGAATGGGATGCCGCTCGGCGAAACCGGTAAGTTGCAGGTTCAAATCCTGCTAACCCCATAATGGATGATTTTAAACCATGTGATTCGTGTGACTTTCTTACAATACCAAAAGGAAGCAAAAATCTAATCTGTGCAGTCTGCGGTAAAAAGCAAAATGAATGAAATAATAGCGTTGGCACTCGCCCTAATAGTGCATGAATTCGGACACTATATACATTACCTAATTCTTGGATTCAAACCAAAATTTGGATGGGTAGGAATAGGACCGTGTGTGGAACCACAAGTCAAAGACATAGCAGTCAAATATGTTCTCCTGAATATAATTGTAGCAATAACATTAGGCGCAGCAGTCCTAAAATATTTTGCGACTTCTGATATTGCGATGTTCGCATATATCGTCGGATGCTTCATGGATATGAATAATGCCCAGATGATACTCATATACATCTATAGAAAAACCATCAACTGGGATACAAACGTTAATTCGATAAAAGTCGTAATAGGCAATAAGGTCATAGCATGAATATAAAAGAACATATATTATTTTGGACATATTTGATAAAACATATCAGACCAAAATATATGAATTGTAGCCATGAATGGGCAGTAACAGATTCGCAGGGATATTCTATGGAATGTGTTAATTGCGGAACCGGTTGGAGTTTATTCAACACATGGGGAGAAAAATTCAATAATCTTGGTGGATACTTCAACCTCACAGAAAGACTAGTTGGATTCTTATACTACAAATATGTAGTAAAAGAAAGCCAAATGATATGGAATAGATTGGAGATATTTTAAAATGAATAGAATACAAGTAAACGGATTGACCATAGAAACTGATGGACTAGCAAATATATCAATAACAGATGGAAACATCATAGTCAATGGCAAGCTCATCAAAGGAATAAAAAACTGCAGCAATGTTACTATAAAAGGAAACATCGGCACTCTGAAAGTAACTGGAAACGTTGAAATCGAAGGAAATGTTGATGGTGATATTGATGCCGGTGGATCTGTTTCATGTGGTGATGTATCAGGAAGCATAGATGCTGGTGGAAGCGTGCATGCTAAAAACGCTAAACAAAACATTGACGCAGGAGGAAGCGTACATATAGGATAAATCCCTCCATGTCCAAGTTGGTGTAACGGTAGCATTAAAGCCTGTGGAGCTTTCGGAGCGGGATCGTCCCCCGCACTTGGACCTTTATTTAAAATAAAAAAGAAGTGATAAAAAATGTTAATGCCAGCCCCAGAACAAAAAACAATGAACGAACCGAATATATATTTTAGCCACAAGACATACGAAAAATTCAAAAACATCAATATAACAAAACCCATCAAACTCTTAGAAGTCTTTAATAAGACCACCGCATACATGAGTGATACATTCAAAGACTATGATACCACATACAAAGACGCCGGTGGAAAGAAGAAACAATACAAACTCCACAACGGCATGAATATAATACTTCTCTTCCAGGATCATAATGGTAACTTATTCACGACAATACGCTCCTACACAGTCAAAAAATTCAACTACTATATGTATATGAGAGGAAAAGAATTCTCAATAGAAATAACCCAATATGACAAAGATGACATAAATGACAAAATGATCCTTAGCCTCCCACGCCCAATAAATAATATATACCTCTAGACACTCCGAACAACCAAATTACCCCCCATCAACAAGTATTTAAACCCATACTACCTAATATATATCAGATAAAACTGATACGGTGAAATGTCATGTCGAACCACACAACTCTGAAACCTATTAACGGGACCTTGAATAGGATAGTTGTGTCTGTTTCTTTTGGCATTTTAGCGGGCAACCGCTAAATACTACCTCCTTTCTACGGGGGAGGGGATCCGCCCCTCCCAATTAAACATGATACAACCCTTTACATTCATATTCCATTAATGCCGACTTAATTCAGCTGGTAGAATGACAGACTGTTAATCTGTAAGTCGAAGGTTCAAGTCCTTCAGTCGGCGTATGCTAAACGTATTCAAACCACAGCTTGTAATGAAGATAAACTGGCTGATAAACAAAGAATTCGGCACCACCTATGGTATAAGATACGAAGCAGATATAGATATGGCGTGCTCAAAACCCACACCATTAGAAATAGCAATATATATAGCAAAACATCATCCGTTCGTTGATGGTAATAAAAGAACCGCTATAGCCATATTAAAATATGATGAAACCCCAGAAAAAACCCTAGAACAAAACCATGACGTTCTGGAACTTTTATCATTTGTATAAATGGGCCTATAGCCTAGTGGATAAGGCGTCAGCCTTCTAAGCTGAAGATCCCGCGTTCGAATCGCGGTAGGTCCGCAAACCCCGCGATAGTGATGTAATGGTAACATATGAGCTTGCCAAGTTCAACTTCTGGGTTCGACTCCCAGCTATCGCATCGGACACTTCGCCCAGCCTGGGAGGGCACTCGGCTGAAGAGACTCCGCCAAAAGGTCGGTACGCTGATAAGACCTTAGGCTGTCCAGGGACTCAGCTGAACTGGAAATAGTCACAGTAACCGAGCATCGCGTGGGTTCAAACCCCACAGTGTCCAATGGGCCATTAGCTCAGTCTGGCTAGAGCAGGGGACTTTTACGGCACGAGCCGAAGAAATCCCAAGGTGGAGCGTTCAAATCGCTCATGGCCCGTATGTCGCATAGTTATAGAAAAACCCCCATGATCGGAATTGGTGGCAACTCCGACAAGAAAGATAAACAGCAATATAATAGATCGTTCCGCAAACTCATGAAAGTGGCAGTCAAAAAAATGAATTTTGACATGCTACCAGAACGCGAGTTCAACGGACATCATAGCCGTAGTTGGGATTTTAACAAAGAAGGAAAGATAAGATTCGACCCAAAGAAACATCCCGAACTAATGAGAAAATGATGCGCATATGATGAAATGGTATCATACGGCTTTGACGTGGCTGACTCCCAAGTTCAATTCTTGGTATGCGCAACGGGGACGTAGCTCCAATGGTAGAGCGCTTGTTTTGCAAACGAGAGGCTTCGGGTTCGAATCCCGACGTTTCCATCATGAAAAATACGGTAAACTTCCTTCAAATATTACCAGAAGGATATAGGAACGTATATGCCGTATGGAAATTCAACAGAAAAACTACAAGAACAGGAAAATTACTAGAAACAAATGATGACCTAAAACCATTATTCGCAAAATATGGCAATGATAAAGTCATATACGGAATGACACAGATAAAAGATGAAAATCAGCGTATGGATACCAAAAGGAAAAGAAAACGTAAGATCACAACTTAAGACAGAACTTAAGACAGCCTCGCAGATAAATGATGAATATAAGAGAGCTGATGTGACAAATGCACTAGAAAAGATCATAGCTAGAATATCGGATGCTCCATCAGATGGTGTTGTAATATGCTCTGATGGTTGTGAAGTGGTATTTCATCCATATTCTGGTAAAGCAGCCCTATTCAGAGCAGATAAAGAATATATATTTCCGGGCGCATAGTTCAATGGCAGAACGATGCGTTTACACCGCATAGGTTGGGAGTTCGATTCTCCCTGCGCCCATATGAAACGCGACTTAAGACTCGCCTTACATAACGGGCGAGTTCATGAGTGGACAAAGTGACCTGGCTTAAGACCAGGAGCATAGAGCTTCCCGAGTTCGAATCTCGGCTCGCCCATACAAATAAAAGTACTAAATTAGTAGATATTAGTACTTAATTAGTAGCCAGCATTGTCGAATGGAAAAGACACAGGGCTGAGAACCCTGGGATTAGTTCCTGTAGGAGTTCGATTCTCCTTGCTGGCAAAAATGATGATTATAATACATGGAAAACCCGGAGAAGGAATGTCTTATAAAGGTATATGTATAGCACAGTATATTAAAAATGAAAAGAAAACCCCCACTACAAAGACAAGCGATGTCAGTATCGCCCCATGATCTGAGAAAACTTGCCGATGAACTTGAGAATGACTTTCTCGAATTCCAAAAGAATTTAAAAGTACCCCAAGATAGAAAACGCGCCAGCAAACAAAAATACTCAGTCGCAATCATAAACCGCTCCAAATGCTCAGACACTTGGAAATTCGAATAGCTCCCTTGGAGGATTGGAAAACTCGATGGGCTTAGAACCCATGCTTAGTGCTGTGCCTGTTCGATCCAGGCAGGGAGCAACGGGCCCGTAGCCAAACTGGTGAAGGCGCCAGACTCATAATCTGGAGATGTGCGTGTTCAAATCACGTCGGGCCCAACGGGGGCGTAACCGCTACACGGCATGCGGCTGGAAAACAAGCAACATTTAGAGGGTCATTACAAGGCTTGA
>Ga0315289_10010258_pt1 | contig 13416 bp, 9 predicted proteins | sample YL17G11_40_MG_FD_203452 | JGI IMG/M metagenome (GOLD analysis project Ga0315289, IMG submission 203452) | Sediment microbial communities from Yellowstone Lake, YNP, Wyoming, USA - YL17G11_40 | ecosystem: Environmental > Aquatic > Freshwater > Lake > Sediment | place: USA: Wyoming | collected...
GGGCTGGGACTTCCCCCCCGGCAACCTGACACTGACCGTGGCCGGCAAGGAACTCAACCTTCAGGCCGTGGCCGAGAAGAAGGGGCTTGTCGCCTTCGTTTGCCCGACCCAGAAGGGGGAACGCCTGCCCGACTACGCCACCCGGCGGAAAATCGAAAGGGAACTGACGAAGCATCGCCATCAGCACTTGATCATCTTTTTCGACGCAGACGAAACCACCCAGGTCTGGCAATGGGTCAAACGTGAACCGGGCAAGCCCCTTGCCTGCAAAGAGCACAATTACCACGTCAGCCAACCCGGCGACGCGCTCATCCAGAAGCTGCTTGGACTTCGATTCTCCTTAGAGGAAGAGGAACGACTGACGCATGTTGACGTAGCTGGTCGAGTCGAGAAGCTTGCTCTTGCGGAGAAGGTGACCAAGAAGTTCTACGACCGGTTCGAGAAAGAGCACAAGGCTTTCCTGGCGTTCCTGAAAGGCATCCCCGACGAGGACATGCAGCGGTGGTACGTTTCCGTCATGCTCAACCGGCTGATGTTCATATACTTCATCCAGTCGAAGGGTTTTCTTGGGGACGCTGACCACGACTACCTGCGGACCAAGCTGGCCGAGAGCAAAGAACGTGGCAAAGACCGCTATTACCGCGAGTTCCTCTGCCCACTTTTCTTTGAGGGATTCGCCAAGCGACCGCGTGAGCGATCGAAGGCCGTGAACAACCTGCTCGGCACCGTGCCCTACCTCAATGGCGGCCTGTTCCTCAGGCACCAGATCGAGGAACTCCACGGCGAAGCGATCCGCATACCTGACGCCGCCTTTGAGAAGCTGTTCGAGTTCTTCCAAGGCTGGCGCTGGCACCTCGATGAACGCCCCCTCCGGGCGGATAACGAGATCAACCCCGACGTGCTGGGCTACATTTTTGAGAAGTACATCAACCGGAAGCAGATGGGGGCCTACTACACCAAGGAGGACATCACCGAGTACATCGCCAAGAACACGATCATCCCCTTTTTGTTCGACGCCACGGCCAAGCGGCGCCCCGACGACTTCGCCGCGGATGCCCCGGTTTGGCAACTGTTGCACGAATCGCCCGACCGCTACACCTACCCGGCCGTGCGCCGCGGTGTGGTTGACGACGAAGGCAACGTGTTGTCGGAGTCGGCCCTGCCCGATTTCGTCCGCAAGGGGATGAACGACCCCAAAGCCCGCATGTTCGACCGCCGTTACAACCTGGGCGAGGCCGATCTTCGTCTCCCCTCTACCTTTGAGAGAGGGGTCGGGGGTGAGGGCGGCCAGGGTGAGGGCGGTGAGAAGCTCACCCTGCCCACCGAGACCTGGCGGGAATACGTGGTCCGCCGGCAGCGGTGCCTTGCGTTACGCGAAAAGCTCGGCGACGGCGAGGTCCAGTCGGTCAACGACCTGATCACCCTGAACCTCGATATCCGACAATTCGCCCAGGACGCGATTGCCAACTGCGAGTCCCCCGAACTACTGGCCGCGTTCTTCAATGCCATTCGCACGGTGACGGTCCTTGACCCGACGTGCGGCTCGGGCGCTTTCCTCTTCGCGGCCCTGAACATCCTGGAGCCGCTCTACGAAGCCTGCCTGGACCGCATGGAATCCTTCCTCTCCCCTCTCCCGCCGGGAGAGGGGCAGGGGGTGAGGGCTTCCCGCCCCAGCGCCAAGCAGCGAATCCTCGACGACTTCCGCGCCGTTCTCAAGTCGGTTAACGACGACCATCCCAACGCCAAGTATTTCATCTTCAAGTCGATCATCATCCAGAACCTCTTCGGCGTGGACATCATGGAGGAGGCCGTCGAAATCTGCAAACTGCGGCTGTTCCTCAAGCTCGTGGCCCAGGTTGATCCCGACGCGGGCAAGCCGAATCTGGGCGTCGAGCCGCTGCCTGACATCGACTTCAATATCCGGGCCGGCAACACGCTAGTGGGCTACACCACCATCGACGAAATTCGCCGAAGCCAGGCAGGCAAGTTCGCATTCAGTGCATCCGAAATTGCCCGCCTTGAAACCCAGGCGAAGGCCATCGCCGACCGCTTTGACGGGTTCCGACGAATGCAGACGAACCAAGTGGGGCACGAGGTCATGCCCGAGGAGCTTGCCGCCGCCAAACGGACGCTGCGCAAGCTCCAGGCCGACCTTGCCGACGATCTCGACCGCTACCTAGCCGGCGACTACGGCATCGACGCCGACAATGCCAAGAAGGCCAAGGAATATGAGAAGTGGCGGAAATCGCACCAGCCGTTCCACTGGTTCGTCGAGTTCCACGGGATCATGCATGCTGGCGGATTTGATGTCATCATCGGCAATCCGCCTTGGGTCGAATACGCGAAGGTCAAGAAGGAATATATGATTCGCGGCTTTCGCACTGAGGCCAGCGGCAACCTTCATGCAATATGCACTGAACGCGGCCTAGGCATCCGAAATCTCTGGGGAAGGATGAGTTTTATCGTGCAACTCCCCTTGGTTAGCTCCTCGCGTATGACCACCGCGAGAAACGTGCTCCGTGAATCCAGCAATTTGCTTCACGTTATCCCGTGCGATGATCGTCCCGGCAAGCTTTTCGAGGGGCTCGAACACTGCCGCGCTACGATCTGGCTATCCCAAGGCACAAATGCAAAGTCGCATCCCACGCCAACACTACTCACAACCCGCTATCAACGCTGGCCAACAGAATGCCGTCCTTATCTGTTTGAACAGATTGAGTACGCCACGGTAGCCGGTAAGCTCATTCACCCGGACCGCTTCCCCAAGTACTCGGGAGATGCGCAGGCGGGGCTCTTCGCAAAAATTGCAGAACGCGGCAACGCCACAATTGAAACGCTGCTGAGCAACCGTGAAACGGAGATGTTCATTTTTTACCAAGAAGCCACACAATACTGGGTCAAAGCCACCGTCGGGCTTCCATACTACGCAAAGGACGGCACAGTTGGAGCACCGGCCCACGGGCGATACCTCTTCCTCCCGAACAACGATATTGCTCATCGCGTCTGTGCCGTCCTCAACAGCAGCCTCTTCTATGCTTACTTTGTGGCCTACGGAGACTGCTTCCACCTCAGTGATACTCTCGTGACGACATTCCCGGTGATGCTAGAAATGCTTGCCGACGCCCAACTCTTGAAACTCGGCCGAAGATTGATGGCGGATCTTCGCGAAGGGGCCGAGCGAAAGACCATCCAAACCAAGGACGGCTACACAATTGCTTACGACGAGTATTTCGGGTGGAAGTCGAAAGACACCATCGACAAGATTGATTGTCTTCTTGCAAAGCACTACGCGCTGACTGATGAAGAACTCGATTTTTCTCTCAACTTCGATATCAAGCACCGCTTGAGCCAGGACGACGAAGACGACGGCGGGGAGTAGCCACCCGGAGATCGAGTACCTTGCAATGACGGACACGTTCACAAAGGAAAAACGCCGAGCTATCATGCAGGCGGTCCGTCGCCAACGCACCCGCCCGGAAGAAGTCCTGGCCGGGTTTCTCCGTAAGGAACGATTGCGGTTCTGTCGCAATGTGGCGGCGTTACCGGGCAAACCGGACTTCTTCGTTCCCGAAGCCGGACTCGCGATCTTCGTCCACGGTTGCTTCTGGCACGGGCATGGACGCTGCTCGAAAGGTCGAATGCGTCCGAAAACCAACACGTCCTATTGGAAGACGAAGGTTCAACGAAATCAGAGACGCGACTGTCGAGCCGCCCGACAACTCCGTGCGCTCGGGATCAGCGTCTACACAGTCTGGGAGTGTGAGCTGTCGGCGACTAGCCTGTCGAAACGACTTCTTGCCCGCCTCCATTCCTCAAACACGAAAGCCGTCTGAAATGCCGATCGCTCCCAAGGTGAAGCTCAAGTTTAAGGTCGCCCCGCACATCGTCGAAGACCTTGGTCTCAACCTGTACACGACGCTGCCCAGGGTACTCGTGGAGTTCGTCGCCAACGCATACGATGCTGATTCCCCGTACGTTCACATCTCATTGGACCACGAGAAGATTCGGAAGGCGCGCGACATCATCAAGAAGCAGTACGAATTGGACAAGGCAAGGCAACAGAGCAAAGGCGGCACCGTCGCGCCCCTTGAGACCCGCACCCTTCCGGACAATCTCCAAATCGTCATCGAAGACGCGGGGTTCGGGATGTCGCGAGACGATCTCAATACGAAGTTCCTTTTTGCAGGCCGCCGGCGCCGGGCCGAAGAACCCGATGCGAAAGGGCGTACCCCCAAAGGTCGCCCGCTCATGGGACGCAAGGGTTTGGGAAAACTCGCGGGATTCGGGGTAGCGAAGCGAGTCGAAGTCGTCACTCGCAAAGCGGGGGAATCGCACGCCACCAAAGTTACGCTTGATTACGACGAACTGGTCGAGAAGCATAACGTATACGAGATTGAACTCCCTGATGAAACTCTCCCTGACGCAGCCGGCATCAAGCCGTCAGGCACAAGGGTCATCCTTTCGCGATTGCTTTACGATCCACTGAAGAGCCGCACGAGGACCATTCAGGAGGAGATCGCGGATTATTTTGCACTTATTGACTCGGCCGAGTTTGCTACCCAACTGAACAGGCAGGCGATTGCGCCTGCCGCGAGAAACCTTGCCTATGCATGGCCACGCCCGGATGACGTTCCCGTTCACGAGTTCGTTGAAAAGTCGTTGCCGCGCGAGGGAGGTGGCGAGATCACGTTCCGCTACAGAGTCCGTTTCACGGGGAAAAATGAAGCACTTGAGGCCGAGCAACGTGGAATCCGTGTGTACGCCCACAAGAGGCTCGCTGCGTCTCCCTCATTGCTTGGGGCCGATACAAACATGCACGGGTTTCGCATGACGGACTACATGGACGGGGTAGTGCATGCAGATTTCCTCGACGAAGAAGAAGCGGACTACATCGCGACCGACAGGGGATCCTTGCGGTGGGAGTCTCCGCTACTGTCAGGCATGTTTGAGTTCTTGAGCGGGGAGATCAAGGAAGCGTGCAAGCAGTATCAACGGAAAAGGGACGAGGAGTCGCCCAAGATTGTCAAGGAAGACCCGTTCACGATCTTGGAAATTCGCAAACACGACTTTTCAAAGAAAGACTATCGTCTCGCGCTGCGCTTCGCCGTTATACTGGAGAAGTCGTGCAAGCGAGGCGTGGATGATCCCGTATACAAGAACACCCTTCCTCCGCTCATTCAGGGAATAGGGCACGGGAACATCTTGTCCGCGATTACGGCGCTGGCTGACCAGGACCGCCCAAACCTGGACAAAGTAATCCATGAGATGGTTCGTCTCACCCAGGATGAACTGGACCAATTTGTCGGTGCGGTAAAGGGCAGGCTGAAGGGAATCGAGGCACTCAAGAAAATTGTGGAACACCCAGACTTCCGCGCAAAGAGGAATGAGAAGAGGATACAGGAACTCTTTGAGCGATGCCCGTGGATGGTCGACCCGACCTACACGCAGTTCCTGACAGCCGATGTTTCCTTGGGTACGGTCTTCAAGAGGCTTGCGCAAGAACTCGGGATCGGAGAATACGCGAGCGATGGCCGCGACGGAAAAGAGCCAGACTTGGTATTCCTTATTGGGAACACCAGCCTGCGTAGGTTGGTCATTGTCGAACTCAAGGCGTCCAACATCGAGTTGGAGGCAGAACACCTCGGTCAACTGGAATACTACCTACAACGCGCTGAAGAATGGTTGGAGGAACAAAACCTTCTCGGCTTTCAGGTCCACGGACATTTGATCGGCACCAAGGCGTCGCCGAAATCGCGGGCACAGGGAGCCGTGATCTTGAGGCGGCGGATCAAGGAATCCGGCCCCGAAACCCCCTGGCGGGTTCGCGACTACCTGGAAGTCCTACGCGACACTCAGGCGGCACACGAAGAGTTATTGGAAATTTACCGCCGCGCCGAGCAGGCCGCGGAGGCTGATGACGACGCGGCGGAATGATCGTCATCCCAGGTGTCGCAGCACAGTAGTCGCGACCGCTCGCCCCAGGGCAGGCGGCACGCTGTTTCCGATCTGCCGTGCGATTTGCGTCGGCAGTCCCACGAACGTCCACTCATCGGGAATGCTGTGCAGTCGAGCGGCCTCGCGAAGCGAGATCACCCGATGCTGTTCGGGGTGAATGTAACGCCCCTTGGATGCGTTTTGGAGGGCCGTCCGCAGCGTGTTGCAGGGCGAGTCCCACTCCATCCTGCCCCAGGCGTCAGTCACCTCGCAGGAAACTTTCCACCACGAAGGCGGCACCAGTCGGGGTGCCCTTTTCATCACGTCTCGCTTGTCACCGCCAGGCGGGATGACACGCATCCGAGCAAAAGCGATTTTCGATGGCTTTGGCGCATAGTGATGGTTCCTGCCATCGGCTTCCGCCGGTAGCCCCTCCCAAGCCTGCCGAACCGTGCGTATCGTTCGCCGCTGCCGAGGCGCAACGAACGTGCCGGCGCGACTTGCGATGGCAAAGGACCGACGACGACGCTGAGGGACACCGTAGTCAAAAGCATCGAGAACGAACGTGGCAACTTCGTAGTCCAACCGGCTCAGCCCCCGTCTGACACTCTGCCATTCGTCCGATTCAAGGAAGGCAGCAACGTTCTCTATGACCACGACCTTCGGCCGCATCGCCTTCGCCCATCGGACGACCTGAAAACAGAGTGAGTTGCGGGGATCGTCCGGTCGTCGAGCCCCAAGGGTCGAGAACCCTTGGCACGGAGGCCCAGCGATGAGAATATCGCAACGGCCCTCGGGTTGCAGCCGTGAAACGTCCCCTACTTCCACTTGGGTGCCGACGTTCTGAGCGTAAGTCTCAGCAGCGACAGGGTCGATCTCAACGGCACGAACCACCCGGCAGCCCGAGACTCGGAATGCATGGCTGAACAGACCGGCCCCGGCGAACAAGTCGACCACCGTGGGGCGGCTGTCGATCATATTCCAATCTCCCAAGCTCCAGCAAACTGGTATCGGCCATCGAAGGGCCGTCTAATGCGAACGTCCTAGTTTTTCCGAATGCGACGGTTGCGCAAAGCCGAAGGACTTTCCTTTCTACCTCTCCGACGCACTTGAGCCCCACCCGCCCGCATTGCGGCTTTCCGAGTCAACTCAAAGCCCAAATAGTCGAGCAGAACGGCCGCACTCTCGATTTTCAGCGATCCCCCATTCAAGAACCGACTCAAGCAGGGCTGTTTGATCCCTGTGTCCAAGGCAATGCGATATTGGGTGAGTTTCCTGCGATTGATCTCCGCCCTCAGTAAGCCAGGTATGCGGCGAGTCGAAACCGGAAAGACCATGACCATTGCACCGACGGGTCGGTTATATAGCGATCGCTATATATTACCCTACGGGCGTTCCCTCTGCCAGTCCACTCTTGGCAGTGACCACGAGCATCGGACGGACCGGTCCCCTGCAATCTCCGCGTTTGGCGCATTGAATTCTCGTTCGCTGCCTGCCTGTCGATCTTCGTTTGCGGCGCTTTCGTTTGCGGCGTTTTGGGACATGTCCCGATTCTGCTCTGGCGGGCCGCTTCCGGCCGGCTCGAAGTGATCCCGGCGGCGGGACTGCCTTTCCTCCCTCGACGCGCTAACCACCGGGCCGTCAGTCGGCCAGGTAGCGGTACTCCGTGCCAAGCCGCGTTCCGCGTGGGTACGTCTTCACCGGCTCGATGATCTTGTCCGCCTCCAATTTCTTCAGCCAGCGCCATGCCTGGACGTCTGAGACTCCGATCAGAGGGCCTACCGTGCGTCCCGTCAAAGGAAAGGCATTGTGCCCGTTCTGCCGCTGAAGCTCACGGCACAAGCTGGCCAGGAGCGCTTTGAGCGAACCTTCGCCGTACTTCTCGACGGCCATCGCGGGAGCTGGGCTGGACCGCGCTTTTTCTAGGATGGACTGCATGGTAGCTCCAAAGGGTACACGTGCTTCTTCCCAAGCGAATACAAAGTCCTGCCAGGATTGCCAGAAGTGCGGATGCTTCCCGCTGGCACGAGGCATTGCCCCTTTCCACCATTGTAGCAGGGACGGTTTGAGGAAGTCGATCATCGTGGCCGGCGTGCCCGCGAACTCGGGACTGAACTTCAGTCTTCGCGCCAGCTCGAGCAACTTGTTTCGGCGTTCGCCTGGTTTGGTTGGGAGCGTGCGAGCCATTGCCTCGTCGATTGCTTGCTGCGCAAGAGGAGACAGACGACGGACAAACTCACGACCGGCAACAGCAGCGCTACTTGCAGCAGAGTCCTCTCCCACCCCCCCAACAATCACCTGAAACTTCCTGCGCCTTCCTTGCGCCTTCTGTGTTTCATCCTTGGCTGGAAAAAGACCAGCCGCCACGACATCCTCGATGAACGGCAACTCACCCACTGGCAAACGCACGAGCCACTTGTATTGCGGCCCATCGGGGTGCCGGCTTGGCGGTAGCAGGCAGTAGTGTTTGCTGTCGCCCCGGTACTCGCCCGTCTCCCTGGGCCGCAAGTCCTTGAAGACGTGCTGGGATGGCGGTGCGCGGCAATACACATGCCGCCCACGGGCGGTCTCCACCGTGGGGAGCATCCGGGCCAGATCGGGATGGGCATGTTTCCAACGCCGGTATGACACAAGATCGTCGAAATCACGACACACCAACCCGCCCGAGACCTCCCCAAAAATGACCGCCAGGCCGAGGTCGTCACGATCGGCGAACCAGTCCCGCAGCTCATTTTCCGTCGGTAACCTTTTCTGGAATTGCTTCCAGCGGAACGCCTTGGGTGGCTTCTTCGTGCCGGCTGTGATCGGAATGACAGACAAGCCGCGCCGAAGGTACGCCAAGCCGGCCGCAAGGACACCATCTTGCTCGGAGTCGGGTCTGGGAGTAGAATGGCTCACGGCATGTGCAACCTTGCCACTGGGGCGTCGGGCCGACCGCCGGCCAGACGCCCCTCTTATTCGCGCTGAGCATCAGAACAGGGAGCGTTGCGGACGGACGGGTTCCAGGTCCTCTTGGGCCCCGGGAACGCATCCTTGGGCCGTAGGCTGCACGTGGGCGTGGTCCTGCCGCCCCTTCTGGAAGCCCATTGCCCGGAGGCGGTCACGCTGGGCTTGGGATACCTGCCGCCGGCGCCGCGGCCGCATGATCCGGGCGACCTTGGCGAAGTCGGCCACGTTGGGGTGTCCATCGACCGAGGCAGCCAACTCGTTGCCCTGCCAGGCGAAAAGGTGGCCGTACCGGCAAAGCAGAATCATCAGGTGGGGATCTTCGCGCCGGGCGCCCGGGCCGTACTGGGCATGGTACGATTCTTCGTACATCACCCTGAACCGCTTGCCGAACAACTCGCGCAAATTGAGGCACGTGGGGGTGGGCATGTTCACACTCCCGCGCGCTCGAGTTCCTTCACGGCCCGATCGGCGGCCCGCTGGCGTTGTGCAGCCGTGCGGACCGCTGCCACGTCGGCACCGTCACCTTGGGTCAGCCGGCGGAAGAATCGGGCCAGGGCTTCACGGCTGGTGCAGCGCGTGCCGCCCACCTGGATTGATTCGAGGATCGCGCCGCGGCAGCCGGCCGTGGTCCACCTGTAGATGCACGACACGTGCGGCCGTTTGCCGGCACGTCGGCGGGGAAGGGATCGCGCCGCCTCGGTCAGGGAAATGACGTGTTCCGTGTTCACGTCGATCGACATAAGAGTACCCTTGCGTGTGTAGGGTTTTGATTGCCACTACACGTAAGGGTACGAAAAGCACGCGGTTGATCCACGGACAGATTTTGGCATAGCTACGCCACTTCCTGGCGTAGCTATCCAAGAGCGTTTCGAGAGATTCGGCTACCTTTCCCCGGACTCGATTCGATCATCGATCTGATTTCTTTCGGAAGGTCCTTCTTCACTCGATCCGCTCGAATTCCCAGTGTCTCGCCAGTGACCCAATCACCGTCCGCCTTCAGTAGTGCGTCCACAAACAGCGAACCATCTGGCTTGACCGCATGTGCGCGACCGTCCAGAGTAACTTGGGGAGGGTTCAAGGTCACCACGAGCCGCGGTTGCTTCGCACTGCAAGGAAAGACAGCCTTCGCCGTCGAAGTCGGCTCCTCGGTATCGGCCGTGGGCGGCAGCACCAACGCCATCACTCTCTGCACATACTGGCCGGCTTCCGAAAGGCCGCAGCGCACACGCTGATAATCCTCTTCAACTTGCCGAAGCGCGTCTCTCCATACCTCCGGCCGTTCCTCCACCAGGGCGGGATTCATCGGCCCGCGATAGCGGATAGGACCCCACTCGTATTCGTCTTTGGCGAGACGCCAAGCCTCGTCGCCCAGCGCCAACGCCTCCAACACCCACTGCTCGCCCGTTTGGCCCGGCGGCGCAATAACATGGGCCGCTACCTTTGGTGCCAGAGCATGAAGCCTTTTCCGCGCGTCGAGCAGCTTCTCGCTCTCCTCTTCCAAATCAGCGCGGTATTGAGGCCGACGGTTGCGGTCGTTCCACCAAGTTGCGCCATATGCGATGCTGTGAACGGTGAGAAGGCACTCCTCAGCATCGTCAAGGGCACGCCAGAATTCCTCGAAGACTTCACGCAGGTTATGTTGACCCGCCGCTGACACGATGCACCTACCTTTCTTGGGCCGGCCGACCAGCGGCCGTGGCGTAGGTGGTTCCACCAGCCGCGGGCCGGACCGTGCGACGGGGATCAGCCGTCTACCCGTTGCGCGAAAATGCTCACCCGATCTTCTGCATGACCTGCGCGGCCAGGGCGAGATTCTTCTCGGCGTACACTTCGCTGACGATCATGTTCTTGTGCCCCAGCACGGCCTGGACCGCCTCCAAGCCGAAGTGCTTGCGGATTTCCGTAGCGGCGGAGTGCCGCAACTGGTTCGGATGCCAGGCGGGGATCCGCGCGGCACTGCCATGGCGCTCGTGGTCTTTGTTCGCCTTCTCCACAGCACGGCGGACCGCGTAGTAGTAACTGTGCGGCGCGTAACGATCACCTGGGGCACGTCGGCGGTTCCGCTTCGCTCGGCGCCGGGCCTGGGAAGGCGTCATCGGCGAGTGGCGATCCGCTCGCCGCTGGGCGTTGCGTTTTCGTTCGCCCTGGGCAGGGACAAAGCAGTAGGCATCCTTCTCTCGCAGCAGATACTTGCGGAGCACGTCTTGCGCCTTGGGACCGATGAAGATGATCCGCTTGTGCCCGTGGTAATCGGTCTTGTGACTGGCCGGAGCGTAGACCCACGTGGCTGCGCTCGAGGTGTCGATGTCGCACGGCCGCATGATGCAGACCTCCGCCGGCCGGGCCCCGATCAGCCGTTGCAGCCGAACCATATCGGCCGCGATCGGCGGCAGGTAGGGCAACGTGGCGTCGATCACGTCATCATCGACCGGCAGGACGGGCGCCGGCTCGCTGGCCTCGGTGCGACCTCTCCGAAGCCCGGGAACGGCCAGCAGCGCACGGTACACCGTTTCGGGCACCAACTGCTGGGCCACGCCCCACTTGAACACCCGGCGGATGGTGTCGATCAGGTAGTTGCAGTAGCGGCGACACCGGCCCGAGGCGGCCAACTGGCCTTGGATCGCTTGGAGGGCCAGCGGGCCGAAGTCGGCGGCCAGCGTGTGGGCATACGACTGGCGGAGAATTCGCAGCGTCACCTTGATCCGGTCGTGCGACCCGGTGGGCTCGCCGTCCTTGCGGTAGTAGGCGTCGGCATACCGCCAGTAGCGGAGGGCCAGCTCGGCGATGGTCAGATCATGCTGAGGCTTGGGTGGGCAGCGCCCGGCGGCCAGCCATTCGCCGATCAGCCGATCGTACTCGGCACGGCTGGGCTTGGAATTCCACTTCCCGAGGTAATGGTCTTTGCCGTTGAGAGTGACCACGGCCTGACCGGTGGGCTTGTGGCGGCGATAAGTGGGCAGCCTGAGAGCGGTAGCGTTGGGCATTGTGCAACCTCCGAATTTCCAGAATCCGGTAGTCTACCGGGTTCCCGGGAAAGCAAAGGCCGCACTGCCGACCGCCGGCAGGTATCCTAAGTCCTTGATTCGGCTTCTGTTATGTCAAGTGGACAGGGCCGGGATTGAACCGGCGACACCTGGATTTTCAGTCCAGTGCTCTACCAACTGAGCTACCTGTCCAACGCTGCCCACGGCCCAGCGGAAAACGTCATGATATAGATGGTGGCCCCCGGTTGTCAATTCGCGGCGGGAATTCTTGACCAGCAACCAATGCGCGATTACTATCGGTCCTATCGAGGGAAGTGTACTCCCCGCTCTAGCTATAGGCTTTAATCTGCGCGGCCGACGAGGGGCTTCCAGCGGTGGAAATGATTTGCCTCAGTTGGACTCGGATAACGGCGATGCTTCAATGAGGGAACTCATTATGCGTCGCGCCTGGCGGCCAATGCGGGTGGTCTGGAACAACATGTCGGTGGGTCCTGGCCGGAGCTGCACACTCCAAAGCACCTGGGCCTCCTTCCCGACGGTCTTCCTGGGACCAGGCAAACGGCCGAGCGCGCAATGAGCTTCCTGGAATTCGGCGCTGCCGGTTACCCATAATAGAAGTATGGTCGATCCCTTCGATCCTTATCAAACCTGGCTCGGGATTCCGCCGGAGGAGCAGCCGCCGGATCACTACCGGCTGTTGGGTATTCCTCGCTTTGAGAGAGATCGCATGGCGATCGAGACCGCCATGGTGCAGCGGATCGCCTCTCTGGAAGCCGTCAAAACAACCGAATATGCGCAGGCGCGTCTAAAGTTGATCCTCGAAATCCGCGGGGCCAGGAGTTGCCTGCTCAACGAGAACCGCAGACGCGTTTACGACCAAGCGCTCGAGCGGGCAGAAGCGGAAAAGACGGCCCAGGCACGACCCGATCAGGAAGAGCTGACTTTCGCCCCGCTGGAAGGCGAGCGGACCAGACCATCGCGCCCCCCCCAGCAGCACGAACCGACAGCAGCCGCCGAGCAACCGGCGCCGAGCGCTCCGCCCGAAGCGGCCGGTACGCCACAACCGCCGCCGATCGGCAGTGCCATGCCCGCCGCCATGCCGCCGGGCACCGCGCCACCCGTGGCCGGGCGTTCGCTGCTGGACGAAGAGCTGGCAGAGCACTTCCGCAAGATGCGTGAACAGGCGCTGCTGGACTCGATGTCCCGGCGAAAAGGTTGGCGCAAGTTCTTCGTCTGCCAAAGAGGGAACAAAACAACGATTTGGGGATGGCCGCTGGCGCTAACCGTCGGTGCGGGCCTGCTGGTGCTGGCGCTTTTGGGTTTCGTGCTGCTGGAGATGCTAGGGGGAAAAGAGGGCGACGATTTATTTCAGCAGGCCAACGACGCTTATCGAGCGGGCGACTACGCCCGAGCGATCACCAAGTTCGATCATTACCTGCGCCGATTTCCGGAGCACAGCGGCGTGGGGTTGGCCCGGGTGCGCCGTGGTTTGGCGCGACTGCGGCAGGCTGCCACCCCGACCGCCAATTGGCCCAAGGCCTATCAGACT
>Ga0315289_10010259_pt1 | contig 13415 bp, 13 predicted proteins | sample YL17G11_40_MG_FD_203452 | JGI IMG/M metagenome (GOLD analysis project Ga0315289, IMG submission 203452) | Sediment microbial communities from Yellowstone Lake, YNP, Wyoming, USA - YL17G11_40 | ecosystem: Environmental > Aquatic > Freshwater > Lake > Sediment | place: USA: Wyoming | collected...
CTATTGGGCTTGATAATCGGGGTTTCTGTGGTCTTGGTCTTGGGGGCTGCCTTGAAACCGGCTGAAGTCGGGTCATACCAGTTATGTGTGGCCGCCAACCAAAACTACGTCTTCTATGCCAGAATGCATACGGGCACTGGACAGGTTGAAACCTGGCGATGCTTCACCAGCAGAGTGCCTAACCAATCTGATGAGGGAATTCTGCTCAAGCCAGGCGTCCAAGACCCCGCCGAGCAGGATCGACCAGACTAACTGCCTGAACGGCCAGTCACTCTGTAAGCAATTCTTGAACAAGGGCTTATCTACGGGCCGGCAGAAACGCGCAAGCAAAACAATCGTTAAAGTATGGCTTGCAGGGAAACGTGAAAGTCCTACAGCAGTGCTGTCTTTATGCGTGCGAACGATGTAAAGATCATTGACCCGCTTAGTGACGCCAGATGGGATTCGTTTGTCACGAACCATCAGCACGGCACCATCTATCAGCACTCTTGCTGGATCCGGGTTATTGCCCGTACACACGACCATGTTCGGCCATTGTGTTTTATCATCGAAGACGAGAGCTGTAACATCCGGTCAGCCATTCCTTGCTTTATTGTTAAGAGCGGGTTGACCGGCACAAGAATTGTGTCGCTGCCGTTTAGTTCGTACTGCGACCCGTTGGTGGCGGATGAAGGAGACTTAACAAGACTGCTTGATCGTATGATTGTCGAGCTTGGGAGTATTCCGGCATCGTATTACGAGCTCCGCGCCTTTAGACGGGTAGACCTGCTCAAGGAGAGCCGGCTAAAACCTCATAGCTCCCATAAGATCCACATTCTGGATATTTCGGGTGGGTTTGAAAATGTGAAGCAAGGATTCCACAGAGATTGCATTGTTCGCTCGGTGAAAAAAGCCGAGAGATGCGGCGTCACAGTAAGGCAAGGTTGCTCTGAAGAAGATTTGAGAAGGTTTTACGCCATACATGCCAAGACGAGAAAGCATCAAGGGTTTCCCATCCAGCCTTATAGATTTTTCAAGAATATGTGGGAAATGCTTTATCCACAGGGTTATTTCACAGTGCTTCTGGCTGAGCTTGATGAAAAGCCAATTGCGGGTATCGTTTTATTCAAGTTCCGAGACACTGTTTCTTTCGAGCACGGAGCTTCCATTGCGAAGTATTTGTCGGTAAGGCCCAATCACCTGGCTTTGTGGGCGGGTATAGAGATGGCGTGCTCTGAGGGATATCAGTATTTTGATTTTGGTAAGACGACGTCAGACAACAAGGGCTTGCTTGAGTTCAAAAGAAGATGGGGTGCGAAGATGTATGACCTTCCTTATTTCTACTATCCAGAGATAAAAGGAGCGATGTCGTTAGAGCAAAACGATTTGAAATACAGGTTATTCAGGGCCGTTCAGAGACACATCCCGTTGTCGCTGGCAAAAACAATAGGGAAGATGGCTTACCGTCATTTAGGTTAGGCGGTCAGCGAATCCACACGCTGCGTGCGAGGCATCGGCGATTACAGCACGCATGTTCTTGGCTCTTGAAAGGACTGGAGCCGGAGGGAGTCGAACGGCATCTCTCGCGTTGCAGCGAGCACTGTCTTTGCGCTGCGGCCTCATGTCAAATTACAGTCAGCACTAAGTCACTCTGGTAACCCTTGCCGGGCAAGGAAACCGACCACCTAATTGTGATGACTCCGATAGGCGCCCGTCGAGTTTGGACTGCCGAAAAATGCTTTTTCGCCCGTTTCTCCAAAAGTCTGCGCTTGGGGCTGAACCTATCAGGCGGTCTTAGGTAATACCCATCGCTGGCCGCTCCTGCAACAAAAATACTCGTTACAAGACATGCTCAGGCGGGAGCGAGAAATTTGTGGACAGAAACTCCATAAGCCGCTAACCTACTGCAAACTGTGAATGCCGAGCTGATTTTCACGCGCATAAATAAGGGACGAACTGATGGAAGCGGCCACAAAGAGCCACGACGACATGGAAATCAAAACGCCGCCCACCGGCTTTGCGATTCTGGCGCTGGTAGGTCCGTCGTTTGTCTGGGCGGCGGAATACATCGGCTCAGGCGAAGTAATCCTGGCTACACGCGCCGGCGCAATACTCGGCAGCACCGTCCTCTGGGCAATCGTACTTGGCATATTTTTGAAGTTCTGGATCGGCATGAGTGGGGCACGCTATACGGTCTGCACCGGTGAAGGAATGATTGATATGTTCGCGCGAATTCCAGGCCCGCGGCGCTGGGCGGTCTGGATTGTCCTTGTAGCGCAGTTCGTAAGCGCAACGTTTTCAATCGGCGCGCTGGCTACCGCGTCGGGCATCTTCGTAAATAGTATCGTCCCAATCGGCGCAACTTTCAGCGGCTGGCTGGTGACATTTTTCGCGCTGGCTATCGTCTGGTCGGGCGTATTCGGCATCTTGAAGATAGTGATGAGTTGCTTTGTCATTATCATCGTGCTGGGAGTCGTATACGTCGCCGTCCACGTCCTGCCGGATGCTACAGAACTGCTGCGAGGTCTTAGCATAAGTCGCCCCGAAGTGGCCCAATGGGCGCTTAAAATTGAAGGCATTAGCAGCAACCCGTGGAAGGAAATGCTGCCCCTTATCGGCTGGGGCGCAGGCGGTTTTGCAAGCCAGGTTTGGTACACCTACTGGGTCATGGGCGCCGGCTATGGCGCAACCGTAGGCAGAGGCTACGGCAGAGCTGCCGACGTCGCTATGCTGAAAAGTATGACTTCCCAAGCCGCTGAGAAAATAAAGGGCTGGTGCAGGGTCCTTTACGCCGATGCAACTGTGGCGATGGTGATCGGCATTGTCGTCACCGCCTCTTTTTTGATTGCCGGTGCCGGAGTCCTGGGGCCCGCTCAGATAGCCCCAAAAGGTGAGCAGGTCGCGTTCGAGCTTTCCAAGCTCTTTTCATCCAGGTGGGGACCTGTCGGCGGCTTTCTATTTCTGCTCGCAGGGGCGGCCGCGCTTATCTCCACGCAGGTTGGCCAGCTTGCCGGCTGGCCCCGATTGCTCGCCGACTCTTTTAGAATCTGCATTCCAGGCTTCGACAAAAGGTTTTCCTGGAAAGGCCAGTTTAGATTGTTTCTGCTTTTCTTTTTGTGCACCAATATGATTCTTGTATTTTGCTTCCAGAAGCAGCCGGTCGTTCTGGTTCAGTTTTCAGCGATTCTTGATGGTCTGCTTCTGACGCCTTTGCAGGCAATCTGGGTCGCAATAGGTTTGTTTTGGGTGATGCCGAGGCTCCTTTCGAAAGATGCTGCTGAAATCCTCAAGCCAAACTGGTTCTTTGCCGTCGGTCTGCTTGTTGCTTTTCTGGTTTTTGCTTACTTCTGTATTTTTCAGATTCCATTGGCCTTGATTCCTCTAATTCGTCCTAAATAGGTGCAGCGTTGAAGGCCCTGCTTCACACAAAACCTTATTGTCTGGAATATACGGATTTTCCTGATCCCCAGCTTGGAGACGATGAATTGCTCGTGCGCGTCAAGGCCTGCGGGATTTGCGGCTCAGATGTTCACGGCTTTACCGGCAAGACCGGCAGGAGAATTCCGCCCCTTATTATGGGCCACGAGGCGGCTGGTGTCGTTCAGGGCATCGGCAAAAACGCAAGAGGTTTTCGCAAAGGCGATAGAGTCTGTTTTGATTCAACCGTGTACTGCAACAAATGTGCGGTGTGCCGAGCGGGCAAATATAATCGCTGCGTGAGTCGGCAGGTGTTAGGCGTTTCTGTGCCGGAGTTCAAAAGGCACGGGGCGTTTGCTGAATACGTTGCCGTACCTTGGTGGATCGTTGCCGGGATTCCGGATAATATGTCATTCGTCCAGGCGGCTCTTTTGGAGCCCGTATCAATAGGTATGCACGCCGCCAATAGAGCACGCATTTCAATTGGCGACACGGTCGTGGTTGTCGGCGCCGGCGCTATCGGGCTTTTTGTTTTGCAGGCTTGCAAATTGAAAGGAGCCAGTGTAATCATTTGCGACATTAATGATTTTCGCCTCGATGTCGCGAGGGAGCTTGGAGCAGAGGTTCTTGTCAATCCCACTAAGTCGAATCTAAAGGAGACGGTGCTGAAGGCAACAAATAGCGGGGGGGCGGATGTCGCCTTTGAAGTTGTTGGCTTTGCCCAGACTTTTGCCGACGCTATTTCTGTGACAAAGACCGGCGGCCATCTGGTAGCAGTCGGCAACCTGCAAAAGACCGCTGAGTTCAACTTGCAGGAATTGGTTGCCAGAGAGCTTACCTTCACTGGCTCTTATGCCAGTTCTGGCGAATTCCGCGAGGGCATAGATTTGGTGGCGTCGGGCAAGATCAATGTTGAGCCGCTTATAAGCGATGTTCTGCCGTTGCGCGAAGGGCCGAGTGCTTTTGATCGGCTGCTAAAAGCCCAAGAGAATCTATTGAAAATTGTATTGGAACCGTAGAGTGCGAGGATGTGACATGCAAGAGCTTTTTGATCTTTCCGGCAAAGTCGCGATTGTTACGGGCACAAGTCGCGGCCTGGGCCAGTATTTTGCCAGGGCACTTGCCAAAGCCGGCGCGGATTTGGTGATAACAAGCAGAGATTTAGCCAGGCTGGCCGACTTTAAGCGGGAGATAGAGTCTTTAGGTAGAAAAGCGCTGCCCGTTAAGTTAGACGTGCTTTGCCAGAGTGATATTGAAAATATGGTTCGCGCGGCCATAAACGAATATGGCAGGATTGATATCCTGGTTAATAATGCCGGCTTAAATATTCGAAAGCCGGCTATAGAAGTCACCCAGCACGATTGGGACACGGTGCTGGACACTAATTTCAAGGGTGCTTTTTTCTGTGCTCAAGCGGTAGCTAAAGAGATGATAAAGCGAAAGTACGGGCGGATAATAAATATCGGCTCGTGCACCTGCGTCTTCGGGATGGAGGGAATCGTACCTTACACGGCCGGGCGAGGCGGCGTTCTGGCAATGACCAGAGGCCTGGCAGTCGAATTGGGCGGATATGGAATCACGGTAAACGTCCTTGCCCCAGGCTGGTTCAAAACGGCGTTAAACGCGGTGCTATACGAGAACAAGCAGTGGGTCGATTACATCACCAGCCGAATCCCGTTGGGTCGTCCGGGCCAGCCGCACGACCTCGACGGCACGGTGGTCTTTTTGGCTTCGGATGCTTCAGGGTACATTACCGGGCAAATAATATTGGTGGACGGCGGCTTTACAACCGGAGCGACAAAGGCGATTGTTTGAGGACCCCCAGTAAAACTGGGGGCTAAATATCTAGAATGTCTGCCGCCCGTTCGAGGATGTGATCGGGCTGGTAGGGGAATAAGGCCAGGTCTTCTTTCTTTGTGATTCCGCTCAGCACCAGCGCAGTTTCTATCTCGGATTCTATGCCGGCGATGATGTCGGTGTCCATTCGGTCGCCGATAATGACGGTATCCTGGGGGGCACAGTCGAGTCTTTTCAGGGCGTGCCGCATAATCAGTGGATTGGGCTTACCGATAAAATACGCTTTTCTTCCTGTGGTCATTTCGATCGGGGCAATGAGCGCTCTGCACGCCGGCGCCACGCCCTTTTCCGAGGGGCCTGTCAGGTCGGAGTTTGTCCCTATCAATTTAGCGCCTTTGAGCACCAATTGCACGGCGAGCTCTATCTGCTCGAAATTGTAGCTCCGTGTTTCGCCCACCACCACATATTCAGGATTAATATTGTCGATATAAAAGCCGGCATCGTGCAGGGCGTTTACAAGCCCTGACTCGCCGATGACGTACACGCCAACCTTTGGGTTCTGGCTGGCCAGGAAGCTGGCGGTGGCCTGCGCGGAGGTTATAAAATGCTCCTCATCAACTTCGATGCCGAAATGTGCGAGCTTGAATTTCAGCTCTTTGGGCGACTTGGCGCTACTATTGGTAAGAAAGAGAAATTTTTTGCCTTGTTTTTTTAGCCAATCGACGAAATCTTTGGCGCCGTCCACCAGTTTGTCGCCGTGGTAGATAACGCCGTCCATATCGCAGATGAATCCCTTTTTGTCTTGTAGCTTTGCCATATCCAAGTCGTCATTCAACATAGCTGGCCGAACAATGTCAACGGACTTGTCTTTGTTATTTTTACTTTTGCGAACTGCCCGGCGAGCGATATCGGCCCATTAAACACAACAATCCAATCCTCAGCGGTTCGCCCGACCAGTTGCCGCTCGCTGCTGGTCTGGTCGAGATTTAAGTGCGCCTTTTTACTTAAGCCTTCGACCAGGACTTTAACTTGCCTGCCTAAAAAATCACGACTCAATTCATCGCTTATCAGTTCCTGCACTGCCAGCAGTTCTATATTTCGCCTTTTCTTCACTTCGGCAGAGGTGTTGTTCTGTAATTTCTCATCGGCCCTTGTCCCTGGCCGGGGCGAGTACTTGAAAATAAAGCAATTTTTGTACTTGGCTTTCCTGGTCAAGTCTATGGTTGCCTGGAAGTCTTCTTCCGTTTCGCCCGGAAAGCCAACTATAAAATCGCCCGCAATGGCGATGTCCGGCACGATAGCTCTTGCCTTATCAAGAAGCTCAAGATACTGAGCTGCCGTATAATGTCGGCTCATCGCTCGCAAGATTTTGTCTGAGCCGCTTTGGGCCGGCATGTGCAGGTAGTGACATACCTTCGGCGAATCAGCCATAGCTTGCAAAATCTCGTCCAGAAACTCTTCTGCTGGATAGCTGGTGACGAATTTGAGCCACTCTATTCCCGCGATGTTACTTGCCGTCGCCAGCAGGTCGGCCAGGCAATAGGTCTTTTCGCCCGCTGTATATTTATACGAATTTACCGTTTGGCCGAGCAGCGTTACTTGTTTTACGCCTGCATCAGCGAGCTTTCTTATTTGCTCGATTATGGCAGCGGGAGGCCGGCAGACTTCCGGACCGCGCACGAAAGGCACGACGCAGTATGAGCAGAACCTATTACAGCCGTGCATCACGCGGACGTAAGCCTGTCCCGGTAGTTGTTTGTCTTCGATGCCGTAGGCGGATTCAAATTGTTCCAGGGCAAGGTTTTGGTCGTCAGGTTTTCTCTGTCGAATTCTTTCTGTTATCGCCAGGCGCTTTTGCTTCTCGTGCAGGGCGTCGGCCAGAAGCTGCGGTATCTGCGGTATTTGTGCCGGCCCGCAGACTAAATCGACAGCCTCGTGCTGGAACAATTTTTCGCCCAGTCGTTGGGCCATACATCCGATCACGCCCACCATCAAGCCTGGGCGAGTTTTTTTGAGGTGCTTGAGGTGCCCTAAGTGCGAAAGAACCCTCTGTTCCGCGTGGTCGCGGACAGAGCAGGTGTTTATCAAAACAACATCAGCTTCTTTCACGTTATCGGTCAGACTGAAGCCGGCGGCTCTGAGCGCAGAAGTCACCAGAGCTGAGTCCAGCTTATTCATCTGGCACCCATAGGTCTTTATGTACACACTTGGGCTGCTCATAGGGCACGAACGCCTGCAGCGATTCTCAATTGTCCGAATGTTAGTGCTGGTGCTCAGGCTGGGGTTTCTTTCCTTCTGCTTTGGCGTGAGGGGCTGCGGTGCCTAAAGCATCATTGTGCAGCCGCTCAACGTAGTGCACAAATTTAACGTAGGCTTCAACATATTCCCTTCCAGCCTCGACACTATCATCGATATGCTTTTTTGTTTTCATCACACGCTCAAATCGCTGACGCATTCCCGATATAATAAGCGTGGAAATCTCTTTTGCTAAATCATCAAGAGAGCCAGTGGCGATCGCCTTATCCGCCGCGGCAATCACAGGCTCAACTTGGCCTGCGGGTTTTAGACCTGTATAACCTGCTCCTTCCGCGGCTCGGTGGATGCGAACGAGCGTCTCGAAGAAGTACATATCCGCAAGGTCTTTGGCCTGTGGGCTGAGTTTGCGCACGCCAAGAGTTTTTTCAAAAGCCTTTTTTATCTCGGGCTCATCTTCCTTTCGCACCCATTTCAGAACAGGCGTAACGTTGCCTTTTTCCAGAGCTATTTTGGCCTCGGTAATTACAGGGCCATCCATTGTATCGCAGTGAGGCGTGACTTTTTCAGCCGCAAAGAACGCGAGCACTAACAGGATAGCCAACAGGCCGGGCAGGGTGTAGGTTTTGCTTGGTTTCATAGTGATTACATCCCTTTTTGTCTGGTTGATAAGACTTATTTCAGGTAGTTCGGCTTTCGATTGTTCTGTTCGTTTCATAAGGTTGCCTCCCGCCTCTCTACACAAACCCTCTATTGCTTATACAAGGGCGAAATTATATCATTCCGGCCTGTCAAAATCAATGTAACGCTGGCTCTGACGAAGCAAACCCACTGCATAGAGTGGAAGAAGAGTTTATTTTATTAAGGGCAGCCGTTATATTAGCTTGCGGTTGTGGGATGGTAAACGAAAGGGGTTGCCAAATGAGACGATGGTGGCAAGAAAGCGTTGAGCAAGTGGTTGCCTCTCTTGACGGTAACTTGTCTTCCGGATTGACCTCGGCGGAAGCGGCGGCAAGGCTGGCCAAATATGGTCCCAACCAGTTGGAGGAGAAGAAGGGGTCTTCGCCCATAAGCATTTTTGCCAGCCAATTTCGAGATTTTATTATCTGGGTGCTGATTGGTGCAGCTCTTGTCTCCGGCTTTCTGCAGGAGTGGGTAGATGCGCTGGCGATAGTTGCGATCGTTGTTTTGAACGCCATTCTTGGATTTATCCAGGAATACCGGGCGGAAAGAGCATTGGCGGCGCTTAGAAAACTTTCCAGCCCGACGTCTAAAGCCATTCGGGACGGTCACGGGCAAGTTGTATCATCCTTTGAATTAGTGCCGGGGGACATCGTCGAGCTGGAATCCGGTGACAACGTGCCGGCTGACAGCCGAATTGCGTGGCTTACTTCAAACTTTGCCGCTGCGGAGGCCAGTCTTACCGGTGAGTCTACGCCCGTTGCAAAAACCGTTCTTGCGCTGAGCGAGAAAGAAACCCCTTTGGCCGACAGGGCCAACATGGTCTATATGGGGACATCCGTTGCATCCGGCAAGGCGAAAGCAATTGTGGCTGAAACCGGAATGCAAACGGAGCTCGGCAAAATAGCGGAGATGGTGCAGGAAATTAAGCGCGAAGCCACCCCTTTACAGAAAAAACTGGAGCAGTTCGGTAAATGGATTGTCTATCTATGTTTTGTTCTTGTTGCAGCGGTGTTTTTGCTGGAGTTAGTGCGCGGCGGAAAAGTTATGGACACATTTCTTACGGCTGTGAGTCTGGCTGTCGCAGCCATACCGGAGGGATTGCCGGCGGTCGTAACCATTGCCTTGGCTTTGGGCGTCAAAAGGATGGTTGCTCGTCACGCGATTATAAGGAAGCTGCCTTCAGTTGAAACCTTAGGCTGTGCGACTGTTATATGCTCAGATAAAACCGGCACGTTGACCAAGAACGAGATGACTGTGCAGGCAGTTTTCTCAGGCGGAGATCTATTCAAAGTAACCGGTGTAGGATATGAACCCAGGGGGGAATTCTTACTTAATGATAGGCCGATCGATCCCGGCGTTTATCCTGATTTGGGCAAAACCCTGCTGTGCGGCGTTCTCTGCAACGGGGCACAGTTAGTCAAAACTGACAACGGTTATAGGATACACGGTGACCCAACGGAAGCGGCGATTCTTACCTGCGCAGGAAAGCGTGACTTTTGGAAAAGCGAGCTGGAAGAGACGTATGCCTTTGTGCAGGAAATCCCTTTCGATTCTGAAAGAAAGAAGATGACCATTGTCCGCAAAGATGAAAACGGCCTTACTGCTTTTGTTAAAGGCGCCCCTGATGTGCTTCTGAATGATTGCAGCCAGATTCAGCAAAAAGGCGCCGTCAGGATATTAAACGCCCAGGATAGAGAAAAAATCCTTTCTGTCAACGATGAATTGGCTTGCGGCGGGATGCGGGTTCTTGCGGTCGGATACCGAGTTCTGGATAGAATTCCTGATAAATATGAAGCCGCTTTAATTGAAAAGAATCTTACTTTTGTCGGCCTGCTGGCTATGACCGACCCGCCCAGAGAAGAGGTTAAGAACGTAATGGGCGAATGCACAGAAGCCGGCATCAAAACCATTATGATCACCGGCGACCATAAAAATACGGCGGTTGCTATAGCTAAGAGGCTTGGTTTCTTCAAAGAAGACTCATTGGCGTCGACGGGCGAAGAGTTGGATAGAACCACCGATGATGAACTTGCAGACAAGGTAAAGAGGATTTCGGTTTACGCTCGCGTTTCGCCGGAGCACAAGTTGAGGATTGTGCGGGCTCTGCGTCGGCAAAAAGAGATTGTCGCAATGACCGGCGACGGCGTAAACGACGCACCGGCTCTTAAAGAGGCGGATATCGGCGTGGCGATGGGAATAACCGGCACCGATGTCACAAAAGAGGTCGCAGATATGGTCATTACCGATGACAACTTTGTTTCCATCGTAGCTGCGATCGAGGAGGGTAGGGGCATATATGATAATATCAAAAAGTTTGTCCATTATCTGCTGTCGTGTAACGCCGGCGAAATCCTGGTTATGTTTGTTTCTTCGCTGGTGGGGCTGCCGGTGCCGCTACTACCCATTCAAATCCTCTGGATTAATCTGGTGACTGACGGACTGCCCGCGTTAGCTTTGGGGGTTGATCCTGTTGACCCGAATATAATGAAGCAGCCTCCCCGCCCAACGGACGAAGGCGTTATCACCAAAGGCAGGGCGTTTCTTATGTTATGGCAAGGGGCCTTTATTGCTCTATGTACTCTTCTGGCTTTTGGCTTTGTTTTATTCGTGGAGAAAGAGGGCATAGGACGGGCCCGAACAGCCGCGTTTGTAGTCCTTGCCTGTAGCCAGTTGTTCCACGCCTTTAACTGCCGCAGTATGACCGAGTCTCTATTTAAGATAGGAATACTCACCAACAAAAAGCTAATCCTGGCGACCGTGACATCATTTTTTGTACAAATGATGGTTGTCTACGTGCCGTTTCTGCAGAGGATATTCAGGACAGAGCCGTTAGGGTTTTTTGATTGGCTTTTGGTAGTTGGCGTTTCATCGCTTCCGTTGTGGGCGATGGAGGTGGTCAAGGGATTGCGTTCAAGACAAGGTTAATCCGTGTCTAAGATTCAGAATTCCCCTTGCTTTTCACGGCAATCCGTACAATAATAATATAAGCAGCGGACTTTTAACCTTGTCAAGATAAGGGAAATAGCAAATGGATCTACAAGGCATTCGCGAGGCCCTATTACGTCGGCCATTTGAGTCTTTCAGTATTCGCCTGGCAGATGGTCGGTCGTTTGATGTACCACACCCGGAGATGGTGGCTGTCGGTAAACGTCGGATTATCGTGGTTGAGCCGGATGACTCCTGGTCGGTTGTCGAGCCATTACTAATTGTATCTTTGGACTATAATGGCAAACGCCGTCGGCGTACAGACCGACGCAAGTAGTGTAGTCAATATAGCCGACCGCATGTCCTCCCTTGAAAGCATAAGAGCATGACCAATACGCAAAAGTTAATAGGATATCTCTCCAAAAAGCTTGATTCCGTTTATCAGATTTATGCGTCCTTTGAGAACAATCTCATTGAAAATACAATCAGCCTTACCAACAGCGGCTTATCTGAAAAAGATATAGGTCGGGCTTACCACCAAATTGAGTACATTGAAGGAAACCTTTTCCGACAGGCCATGCTCATTATGGTATGCTCCTATTTGGAGGAAGCAATGGACCTCATAGGTGAAGCGGTTATATCAGAGTACCCTGCTAAAATCAGCAAGAAGACAAAAGAAAATTGGTTTGAGAAGCGAAAGAAATTTTTCGAAGAGGCTGGAGTCTCATTCAAGGAAATTAAAGATCAATGTGAGCGCATCAATGACTTGTTGGTAGTCAGGAATTGCATCGTGCATTCGGGGGGAAGAATTGACAAATATAGATACCCGGCACAAGTTGAAGAAGCTGTTGAGCGATTAAAGGAGAGGGATAAGGACAGGAATGTGAACTTGGTCGAGATCACAGTTGATAAGTTTCTCTACCTTGGTGATGATCTTGTCGTGACAGCGATAATTTCTTCAAAAGAAATCATTAGTCAGTGCTCCAAGACCACATCTGGCAAGGAATAGCGGAAAAATCGAAACATTGTTTTCAAGGAAGAAGTGTGGTCTGTGTGGCTATTGAAAGACGTGGTTCGTGGGGCTGAGAGTTCGTAGTTCATAGTTCATTGTTCGTAGTTAGGTGTTCGGAATTCCTGGCTCTTCAGACTGAAGGAAAATGTGATGACAGGTAAAGAATTTGTCAACTCTCTGGCAAATGGGAAATCGGACGTCATCCAGATCCTTATAGATATTCTTTCTAAAACGGGTTCGCGGTATTGCCTAATCGGAGGCCTTGCCGTAAATGCTTACGTTGAACCCGTTGTAAGCCTTGATTTGGATATTGTCCCAGCGGCCGAAGATGTCGGGGCTATTTGTAGAGCGGCCAAAGAACGCGGCTTAAAGGTCGAGGAATTCGAGCATAGCGTGCACATCGCGAGCGAAACCTCCGACCTGAGGATTCAACTTCACGTCGATCCCCGGTACCAGAAATTTGTTGCAATTGCGGAAGATAGGGATGTGCTGGGCTACAAAATGAAGGTCGCAAGGCTTGAAGACGTGTTGCAGGGCAAAGTTTGGGCGTACATGGATAAAACGCGGCGCAAGAGCAAACGGCAGAAGGATTTAGCTGATATTTTTCGCATCATAGAGAGGTATCCGCAGCTTGAACAAACACTGCCACAAAGCCTTCGGGACGAATTGAACAAATAATACATTAACAGCAGGAGTGTTGAACAACCACGAATTTTTATTGGACAGGCGTTAAAATTGAGGCGAGAATCTACGCTTAGTAGGTCGAGATGGTGTCATAGTATATTGTCAACCGTCGCATGAGATTCGGTCCGTATGGAGCAAAAACAAAATAGATATGGAGGTACTACAATGCAATACCGGATTCTTCAGAGTGTTATGGTTGCTGTCCTGTTAGTCGGCCTCTGTGGGTGCGAGAGCATCTTGGGACGAGCAGCAAAGAAGGAAGCACCCGGCCAGGTAGTGTCGCTGTCAGATGTTCCGGAACCTGCCCGTGCCACTATTGAAAGGTTGACCGCCGGAGGCGAGATCAAGAAGATTGAAAAGGAAGAGACAGGCGGCACAGTAATCTACGATGTTGAGGCGAGACTTAAGGACAAAGATGTGGAGTATGACGTCGCCAGCGACGGCAAGGTGCTCACAGCGGAGGAGAGCGTTCCATATAGCTCGCTGCCGGCAGCGGTTCGAGCCGCCGTAGAGAAATACTTTGGCTCTGCCGAAGGGCTTAAAGCCTCCAAAGAAATCGAGGACGGCAAGATATTTTACGAGGTGGAAGGAAAGAAAGGCGGCGCTGTGATTGCCCTGAAGCTCGATGAGACGGGCAAAATCCTCGAAGAAGAAAAGGGCTGAG
>Ga0315289_10010260_pt1 | contig 13414 bp, 14 predicted proteins | sample YL17G11_40_MG_FD_203452 | JGI IMG/M metagenome (GOLD analysis project Ga0315289, IMG submission 203452) | Sediment microbial communities from Yellowstone Lake, YNP, Wyoming, USA - YL17G11_40 | ecosystem: Environmental > Aquatic > Freshwater > Lake > Sediment | place: USA: Wyoming | collected...
TCGCGGTATCGAAAGGGATGGACGATCTCGCGCGCGAGGCATTGCATCGGCAGTCCGATTACGAACAGCAAGTCGAGATCTATCAAAAGCAACTCGACGTGCAGCATCAAGCCGTCGCCAAACTCAAGACCGATCTCGCCGCGCTCGAAAAGAAGTACGAGGATGCGCGCCGCAACAAGGATGTGCTGATCGCACGCGCCAAGCGCGCCGCCGCACAAAGACAGATTTCCACCGCCTCGGCGAAACTGTCCAACGTGGATTATTCGTCCGATCTCGCGCGGATGGAACGCCGCATCCAGGAGCAAGAAGCGCGCGTCGCCGCACAACAAGAGGTGCAATCCACCTCGACCGACGCGAAATTCGAGCAACTCGGCGCCAATGACGCGGTGGAGCAGCGGCTGGCGGATCTGAAAAAGAAACTGGGAAAATAGTTGTTTAGTGCGATAGTTACCCCAAGTATGCAACTATCGCACTAACGCACTATCGAACTATTGCACTGCAAGGAGACTGAAACATGCCAAGAATCATTGACGTCGTCGAGTTTCTCGACAACACCGGAAATGAAATCGTTCACCGCGAGCCGCCGGATGGTCCAGGCGATTTTCGATTGGGTTCGCAAGTGATCGTGCGCCAAAGCCAAACTGCCGTCTTCTTCCGCGACGGCAAGTCGCTCGACACGTTCGGACCGGGACGCCACACCATCACGACCGCGAACATTCCGCTCCTTATCAACCTGATCGGACTCGCGACGAGCGGCAAATCCCCCTTCCCCGCCGAAGTCGTCTTCGTCAACATGAAAGAATTCCTCGATCAAAAATGGGGCACGCCGGAGCCGATCGCGTTCCGCGATCCAGAACTGGGAATGGTGCGCTTGCGCTCGTTCGGCGTTTTTTCGTTCGTCGTCAAAGACCCCTCACTTTTCGTGAACGGCATCGTCGGTCAGCAAGGGATTTACACGACGAGCGCGCTGGAAAACTATCTCCGCAGCATCATCATCGCAAAAATGACGGATTTGCTCGGCGAGCAGAAAAAGTCGGTGCTGGATCTGCCCAGTCTGTACAGCGAAATCGGCGCGGGAACGAAGGCACAACTCACCGACGATTTCGCCGCGATCGGCTTGAATATGAAAGCGTTGTACGTCAATGCGATCACGCCGACCGAAGAGACGGCAAAGGCGATTGACGAACGCGCGGCGATGGGCGCGATCGGCGATATGGACAAGTACTTGAAGTTCAAAGCCGCGCGCGCGATGGGCGATGCCGCGACCAATCCGAGCGGCGCGGGCGCGGGCGCGATGCAAATGGGCGTCGGCTTAGGCGCGGGCGCGGGACTGGGCGCCGGACTCGCAGGCATGATGGCGCAGGCGATGCAAGGCGCGCAACAAAGTGCCGCCAAACCCGGCGCGGCGACGATCATCTGCCCCTCCTGCAACACGTCGAATCCCGCGGGCGCGAAGTTCTGTAACAGTTGCGGCACGAAATTTGCTGCCGGCACGATCAAGTGTCCGACCTGCGGCACCGAACATCCGGCGGGCGCGAAATTCTGCAGCAGCGACGGAACCAAGTTGGGTTAAACACGCAAAAAGAAATCGCACGCTTGTGTTTGCCTGCGCTGGCAGGTCGCGCAGGCGTGCGATGTTTGCAAGTTGGAATGATATGGCGACTCTGAAGATTGAACCGGGGTCGGATGGGCGGTTGTGGGTGACGCTGACGCGTTTTTCAGCGGTGAAGCCCCCTATACCCCAGCCCTCCCCCATCGCAAGCCCAGGCGACAGCAGAGAGGGCGATACGTGCCGGGAAGAGACAAGCCACTCACAACCAATCCGCCGCATCCATTGATCAAACAGGTAGACGATGAATTGGTGTTGCGCGGGATGGCGTATGGGACGCGCAAGTCGCACGGACAACATCTGCGAAATTATTTCGACTGGCTGAAGGATAAGCGGATTGAACCGGAGCGCGCGACGCGGGAACAGATTCGCGCATATCTGGTGCAGTTGGCGTCAAGTGGCCTGGTATCGGCAGGTTATTGCCGCGGGCTGCGCGGCACTCGTGTTGCTGTACGACGGCGTTCTGAAACAAGGGGCAAAGATCAGTGATTTGCCGCGGATGAAAAGACCGCAACAACTCCCCATCGTTTTGAGTCGTGAGGAAGTAGCACGCTTGCTGAAAGTTACGTATAACCTCAAGCACAAGGCGCTCTTGACACCTAGTACTTGCGTAACCGCAGGTGCAAGTGTGATGGCGTATTCGATGTGATATGGCAAAGGCAACACTACCTTACCCCATATGAATTTTTGCAGCAGCATAATAAAATAGAGGAGGTTATGTGTCACTAAGGTACTGGACGAGCACAACTACGAGCACAACATACGAGCACAACTACGAGCACAACTACTTGACAACCAGTTAGCAAAGTGCTATATTGCTCTCGAATTAGCCTGCTTCCAATCCAGAATAAGTGAACTGATCCGGTAGGGCAATCTACCTTTTAGGAGGAGCTTGATGAAAGGATCAATCCTAGTTATACTGATCACATTAATCCTATTGGTGGTAGGGACAATGTTGGGTTGTACGTCCCAGCCATCAACTCCATCAACCGCACTGTCGACACAAACTCCAGCAGTAGAACCTTCACCACGAGCCGAAACTCCGGCAGTAAAACCCTCACCACCAGCCGAAACTCCGGCAATAAAACCCTCACCACTAGCCAACCCCCCCATAGGAAAGCCGTCACGTCCCGCGCTGGCTTTACCTACTAAGGCTACCATTCCGACCCTGAGTCCTGCCCCTGAGAGCTATAGAATGGATGCCCGCAATTTCTACGCCGGTCTGGGAGGCAAGCCGGGCATTCTCTGAGAAATTGGCGCTCTTACCAGTTTGGTAAATTACAAAGACAACGGGCTAGACTTCAGCGATATAGTAGCCTATTCCGGAGTGGCGGCCACCGCAATGTTTTCGCCTGGCATGAGTGGTAGCAGCGAGGCCTTCCTACATATCTTCCCTATGGAGCTAATGGTATTCAACATAGCAAGTAACCTCAATGCTTCAACAGTTGCTGGCGTGGAGAAAAATGGGACCTACGCTCTTAATATTTTTAGCTCGAAAAGAGGTATATCCTCATCACTATTACCAAACATTAAATTAGAGAATAGAGCTACAGGTACTGTATACTTCAATAGTGGTGATGAGGCTTTTGATTATCTAAAAAGAGTAATTGCGGCAGACTATCCAGTAGTAGTGGTCCTCGATGCATACTACCTGGATTATAGGATTGAAAAAGGTCAGACACACCAAGGTGTTTGGGCCTCAGTATCCGGCTATGATAAGACATACGTCTATATCAATGACCCAACCCATGCTACTAAAAGAGATAACCAAGCAGCAACAGTCGATAACTTCATACTTGCATGGGGAAAAACTCGTGAACTTCTAGAGGATCAGATTGGGCCTTATTGGATGTTTTATTTATCACAAATTGGAATAAAGAAGTCCCCGGCTGAGGTCATCGCCTTGAACGTAATGGCAGCGAAGGGGACACCTGCTAATATAAGAAATTTCATCACCCGCCTCAATAATTCCAGTGGGACGTTAAAGGGACTTCACGTTTTGGCTATCACTAGGCTGGCATTCGCCACATTTCTGGATAAGAATGGTATGAATGAAGCAGCCGCTCTGTATCGAGAATCTGGCAATCTGCTCGCCTCGCTATCTGAGGGGTCTGGCATAATGTCCAGAGACTTAAATATCATTGCCGACAGGGAGGAGCAAGCTTTAAGATTGCTGAGCAAATGACCCATTCCGTAGCGAACTGAACACTCTTTATTTGATGAATAGCTTTAAGTACAGACAATGAAGCATGCAGGTTGCGGCTGTCATACCAACGCTCACTGCCCTGCCGTCCCTGACATTTACCCCGACTGCGACATTCGCGCCGACTCCTACTGCATCATCCACACCTACCCCGACTTCGACACCGACACTAACCCCAACACCAATACGTCCGCTCCCCGAACTGTATGTCGACGGTGCTTACATCAAGCGCAGAGATACTGCCGAGTCAGTACAGTTGAAGGGAGTGCATATCGCAAATTTTGATAACGCGGACCAACCGACACTGACTTCGACCAAGCGATATATAGACATAGCCAAGACATGGGGAGCCAATTTACTTCGCATCGGTCTTGATATGACCAAAGCGGATAGAAACATGGATGAACTTAGTAAAGTACTGGATTATGCAGAGACCAATGGAATGTATTCCGTTCTTACAGTTGCGAACAATAATCAAAATCCTATTACTATACCTAACGACGGATTAGTTAATTTCATGGCTTCTCTTGCGCGCAGGTTTAAACAGAAGAACAACATTCTCTATGGTCTTTTGAATGAACCTTCCAGCGTGAAAGTCGGCAATCGCGTGACCCAAAAATTTGACTGGGACGAATGGCTACCATGGGCAAACAAAATAGCGGGCAGCATTCTGAGTGAAAATAGCAGGGCAGTCCTAATCATGTGCGGAACACATTATTGTCGGGACTATGACTATCTCCGAGGTAACCCGGGAGTGTTTCCGTACAAGAATGTAATTTATGACGTTCATTATTACTACTGGTGGAATCAATCACTTCAACAAGATACTACTCCGGCAACATCCCAATGGGATTGGATGCTAGGCAAAGTACCAACTTTCTTTGGGGAGGCGGGGACACCAGGCGGTGGCGGCGGCAGAAATGACCCGAATGACGCTGTATTCATTGAATACACATTACAAATCATTCGACGGAATCCCAAGTCCGCACATTATACTGGTTTTGAAATGGCACCAGGCAACTGGGGGACTTCGCTACTGAGTCCGAATGGCTCTCCGAGCAAGCGAGGTCACCTTTACCATGATGACATGGCAGCATTCCCGCCAACAGACTTTTCAAAATAGACATACAGAGAAAACGACAGATGCACGAACGCAGAACACACACACCCCGACAACGGCACGCGTGCGGCTTTTTGGGCGTGTTGGTTCGATGAAGGGAAAATGTCTTCATGTCGGAGCGTGCCGTTGCTGGGGGCTACGGCGTTTCCAGACATTCTGCTTGATCACGAGTTGGGTGGCAACATCGGACAAGCTCTCAGTTTTGTTCGTGACAGGAGGTTGGTATGTTGAAGAAAGATAAACAAGATGGCTTCACTGAAGTTCATCACGCGCTGTTATTTGCGTGGATAACCAAAGCCGTCGTCGAACGAGTGGGCGAGCAAAGCGGTGAGGCTATCATTTGTAAAGCCATCCGGCAATATGGGGAGCAACGCGGTCGAAGGATGGCTCTGCGGGCACAAGCGGATAAACGCGCGTTGAGTATGATCAATTACATCGGGTACGGTGAATACAAGATCACCGGGGAAATCAAACTGAAGATAATCGAGCGCTCTCCCCATGCCCGGATTCGTATTCCCCAATGCCCCTGGCATAGCACCTGGAAAGAAAATGGACTGCTATCATTCGGCCGTCTTTACTGTCGTGAAATTGATCCAGCCCTCGTGCGTGGCTTTAATCCAGAGTTGCGGGTAGACGTGAATGCGACGCTACCGAATGGGGCTGCCCAGTGTGAATTCGTCTATTACAATGCGGACGTGACGGTGCTGAATTATCTATTGATCCAATACCGAAAAGCAGTCCGCCCAGGCGCAAAGGCCGTAATGCCTTGGGACTATCATGTGGGTCATTTATTCAACACCCTTGAAGAAGTAATCGTTGAAGAACTGGGGCAAGTCGGACAAAAGGCAATTGACGCTGGGCTTAGCGAATTTGCAGAGCGATATGGCGAACAAGCAATGCAAAAGGTTGTGATAAGCCGAACCAAGAACTATGAAAGTGTATCTGAAGGATAACAAGAAGCACTTGCCGCCCAACCCCGCCGTGCAGCGGACAGGCCTGCGGTCTCGACCAGTCGTAGACGCCTGTCCGTTGGGTAACCATAATTTGAACGTCTCGAAACCTATGCGCACCGACCGCGCCACGTACGCGGTTTTCTGGCGCAGGTGGTTGGTATAGTTGGAAGGTGGCTTCATTTCGCGTGGCGCGTCGGGCGTGGTCGGCGTGCTGAGACGTTTGGCGCAATTACCACCCTCACGGGAGATGTGAATATGAATCGTTTTGCTATTGCTTCCTGCGTATCCTTTGTTCTTCTTGCAGCGTGTACATCGCTGCCATCTAGCCCTACACCGGACCGCATCGCCACCGGCGTTGCAGAAGCCAAAGCCATCGCCGCGACTCTCACCGCAGAGATTCCCAAGCCGACAACGACACCCGTCCCGGCCTTGCCGACAAACACGCCGACAGCGATCCCAGCAACCGCAACGCGCGTCCCTATTACGGCAACTCCAACACCGATGGCCATCAATCCTACTCCGAGCGCGCCCTTCGCTCACGAGTTCCGTACTGCGTACTCTCTAGGTCCCCTGACTTTTCATGAAGTGAGCCGGTTTGGGCACTACCAAGTTGCCAGCATTGAGGTTGCAGACTTGGATAGTGATGGCGATCTGGATTTGATTCTCGCTTCCGAGGAAAACAACTCGATCATCCAGGTTTATGAGAATCTGGGAAAGGGAGTCTTCCGCAATTCGGGCAACACCTTTGCGTTTCAATCGCCTGACGAACGCCATTGGAATTTTGGAATCGATGTGTGTGACTTGAATGGAGATAAACGTCCGGATATTGTAACAGCGGATGCGTGGGCGGGCATGAATGTATACTTCAATTATGGAGGACTTCGCTTCAAGCAGGTTCAGAACTTTGTTTTTCCAGGGATGGGCGAGGTCAAAGGGATAGCATGTGCCGATTTGAATAGGGATCGCTACTCCGACATCATCCTGGGGGATCACAACGGAGAGAGCCGCGGTGATCGTGTCCTCTTCAACGATGGAGCAGGCAGACTAATTGACTCTGGTCAATCTATTAGTTGGGACATCACCTGGGACGTATTTTCCATCGACCTCAACCGAGACGGTGCGCCGGATTACATTTCGATCAATCGCTACGCTAAGGAGCCCTCAAGGGTGCACCTCAACAATGGGAAGGGGTTCTTTACAAAGACGTTCGACATTCCGGACGCGTTGGATGACTCATACGACATCAAGTGCTTTGCGAAGGGCGATTACACCTATTGCTTTATCGGCAACTCGGAGGACCTGAGGGGACGGTTGAATCGTTTCCTGATTTTTGATAAAATTGGGGAGTTGATCACCAACAAGGGCTTTGGTGAACTGAATGCTGGAACCGACGCCATGTGCCTCGTGGACTTGAATGCGGAAGGCAATCTCGAATTGATCGCTGGAAACTACAACGGCAATTCGCTCGCCTACTTCTTCAAGCCAGACGCCCGAGGCATACTTGATTTTGAAAGAAGCATACCCCTGTTTGTCATTCCCCAGACAACAAGCATCGGTTGCGGCGATTTGAATGGGGACGGGTTGATTGACCTTGTTATCGGCGCACAGGACAGACAGAACGCCATCATGGAGTATCGTCTACTTCTTCAGCAACCGCCCAAGTAGGCAAGAACTTGGCATGTCTCATCCAGATTAACCAAGCGGAGTTCGCCAAACATTCACACGCCGACCACGCCACGTACGCGGCTTTCTGGCGCAGTCGGTTGGCACAGTTGGAAGGTGGTTTCATTTCGCGGGTTGGTTCAGGCGCAGTCGGCGTGCTACAGAAGCTTGCCGACATCTCGCCGAATGAGTGGTTCGATTGCTGAGATCAAGAATGAGAATAGGCATTGAGATGGAAGAACGACACAGGGACATACAATCTGAACAAATACACGGTCTCGAGCGGAAATTCCGTGATTTTCTGAAGGATGTCTCGTTGTACCGTGAGACCAAGAAAGACCATGAGTATATGGGTCTTGTCCACACCAAGAGCAAGGCGACCCTACAATGGGGCGATACTGCTTTTCGTGAGGCAATCACTGCCACTCAAAAGTTGTGTCCAAACATCTCCCGTAGGCGCATTGGCACTGCCTTACGCGATTTGATGGTAGAGACAGTCAAAAGCCAGGTGGAAAGAGGCGACCTGCAGTTAGGTGAGGAGATAGAGTCTGTCGCGGATGTCCTTGACCTATCCAAAATCGAAGGGGAGTTGTCCAAACTCGTTCAATCATTAAACGAGGATGCGCAGCCGCAGATTGTGTTGGTTCCAGTTGAAGGCCTCGTATTGAATGTGAAAAGCTTGATAATAGGGAGAGTAGCGTTCTATGCGCGCGACCCAAAAGCGAATGAACTTGACCAAGCCTTGCAGAACTTGGAAGAGCGCAAAGTTAATATTAAGTCTGTTAAGGAAGATTTACATGACGCCTCGTGTTATGCAAAGGTAGAAACCGTCGGGGATGATGATTTCGCCAGAAATGACGCGGTTCGACAGACAGTAGAAGCTACCCAGATTCTCAACCTTTATCTCAGTTCCTCAAGACATCAACCCCATTGGTCAGCAATCCAAATAGCCCGTGTGATCATTAGTCAGACAAAGACAGGTGATATCCGAGATGCAGTGATGGGATACCACCAGTCCTTTCCAACCCACCGCCCACTTGAACTTGATCGGAACAAAATGCAGCAGATGCTGGAATGGGGGCTAGAGGAACTCGTCGCCTGCTTTCAACCTGAGAACAAATCAGACATTGCTCAACGGATTCGACGAGCGGTGACATGGTATAGCAGAGCCGTGGATGCAAATTCGCCAGAGGAGAAATTCGTAAATTTGACCACTGCTCTGGAGAGCCTTTTGGTTGGCGATGAAGGAAAAGGCCCTTATGCAACTACAGGAAGCATCTCTCAGAACATAGGTGAACGCGCTGCATTTCTGCGCGGAGATAACTTTGAGAATCGAATGCGGATAGAGAAGATCGCCAAGGACTTGTATGCTTTGCGCAGCGCGATCGTGCATCGCGGAGAATCAGTTCCTCTTGGCGAGCTAGTCCAGATGGATGAACTGGTTGCCCAAGCCACGTTGACTTTCCTAAGACACAAGTTCACATCCTGGTCAGCATTTCAACAGTGGGTAGCAAAACAGAGATATGATGAAAAGACCGCCTAGAATTGGTTGCATCCGACAATGTGGCACGGTAGCTCGGCCCTGTCGTTACTCAGTGGGGCGCTTTACGTCGGCAAACATCCGCTTCATGGCATTGGCAGATTGGATGTTGATTTGCCATAGCGACATAACGAACTCGCCAACGGCGTGAAGCTAGAGCGTTTGCCGAAATTGCTTTTCAGAGACATTAGGCATCCCCATGAAAATCATGCTGGACACACAGATTTACGATTTGATAATTGACACACAGGGAATGGCGGAGCGACTAAATCAGTTGTCCGAAGAAAACAAACTGACGATTCTATGCACCCACATCCAAGAACATGAACTCGCTAACATCCCTGATGAGCAGAGAAAGGCGAACATAGCGCAGATTACCAGAAAGATAGTACCAACCAGTGGCGGCGTTATTGGTGTGTCGAGAATTGGACTGGCAACCATCGGTGACGGTGGCATTGGTGGAGTAAGAATTGGCGACATCCGTTCACCCTCAGGAAGTCACGTGCATGATGCGCTCATAGCCACCACCGCCGCGCGGGACGCGGACGTACTTGTGACAGAAGACAAGCGACTAGCGAATCGTATGCAGACCTTCCAAACAACCTGTACCGTTTGGGGATTCAGTCAATTCAAAGAGTACGTTTTTCAATAAGCGGAATTCAACTTCGGCAAACACGCGCACGCCGACCACGCCACGTACGCGGCTTTTTGGGCGCGTTGGTTCGATGAAGGGAAAATGTCTTCATGTCGGAGCGTGCCGTTGCGGGGGCTACGGCGTTCGCCAGCGATGCGATAACATACCTGTGCCTAGTTCGAAACGTTCTTGCCGAAAAGCAGTGTGACAGATTTCGGCGCAAAACACGGTCCATATCCAACTCAGGAGGTGCACTCATGTTCGACTTATTGAAGGGTGGCAAGACCAGCGTGAAGTTGACCCTGGATCGCCCAATCAGCAAGGAAGCAACGCCGGCATATCCTTACTATCTGGGCGAGACGGTGCATGCCTGTGTCACGCTGGTGAGCGAAAAAGAAGTCAAGATACAGGAAGGTCGTATCGCGCTCGTCTATCAAGAAGAATACCAGTATCAGCATCGAACCCGTTCTGGAACTTCGCGCGGGCATTCCACAACGAGCGTCGCCTACGCATGGGCTACTGACGAGAGGGAGGCCAACCGCCAGGTTTTTCTGGGCGAGACGAGCCTGCCGGCGGGCACACAAAAAACCTACGAGTTTGATCTGCCGATCCCGACCAACGCCGCTCCGTCTGCACGCGCGGAAATCGTCCATATCAAATGGGTGGTGAAGGTGACGCTCGATCGCAAAATGGCGGGAGATATTGAAGACAGAGTTGATCTGCCCGTCTTCGCCGGAGCATCAGGCACATCGGTGCAGCCTATCGAGTCCGGCGTTTCAAACGAACCCGACGAAGCCGATCTGATCTTCTCTCTTCCGGGCAAGGAGTGGGTGATGGGTGAGACGATTGCCGGTCGGCTACAGATCACTCCGAAGAAGGAGTTCGATGTCACGGAGATACGCGTTGAACTGGTGCGCCGTGAGAGAGTGCCCAGGGACTTGGGGAACGAGCGCGAGACAATGGTGCCGGTCAAGCTCTCCGATGGAACGCGTCTCAAGCCCGGGCAGAACCTTGCGCTCCCGTTCAATATTGCGATCCCGTCACCGGTTCCCGCGACATTCAGCACGCCCAACAGCACACTGGATTGGATGTTGAGGGGGGTTCTCGCTCGTCGGCTCCGCAAGGATACAATCGGCGAGCAGGAGATCATCATTCATAACGGGCGCCAGAGATGATGCCGATTTGATTGACCGTTTTGGATCGAGGTCCCGCCATGAACAGAACGCCGCGCGATAATATGAACATCCCGCGACAAGAAATCAAAGCCAATGTGCGCAGCTCTCCTTCGGCGTGGCACGGTCAGTTCGTACAGTTGGAAGTCATCTTCATTTCGCGGGTCGGTTCGGGCGTGGTCGGCATGCCACGGCGTTTGGCGACATTCTGTGTCCGTACTGGAGTAGGCCAACTGGAGCAGAAAGGTGGAGCTTATGAGCCTATGAGACCGAGACAGGTCTAACGAGGACAACACTTACTGTTCTCGCACGCAACTGCTCACCTGAAATGACAGGTGACACATTGAAAAGGAGACAATCCCATGAAACTCAGTAATCTAATGGTGGTGACCGCCGTTGTCGCGGCCGTCTTCGGGATCGCCTTTGTGCTGGCATCGGGGCCCCTGATGTCACTGTACGGCGCGACACTGAACCCAGCTGGGACGCTAATCGCGCAACTCTTCGGAGCAGCGCTCATCGGTTACGCTGTAGTGAACTGGTCCGCCAGAAACGCAAAAGGAGATGAGGCACTGCGAGCCATCGTCCTCGCCAACTTCCTCGCCGACACCGTTGGCTTCATTGCGGCTCTGCTGGGCCAACTCTCTGGCGTGACGAATGCGCTTGGTTGGTCCACTGTCGCAATCTACTTATTGTTGGCACTGTGCTACGCGTATTTCCAGTTTATGAAGCCCAGTTCGCCCTAGTCAACGCGCTTTGTCAGACCTAATCCAACGAACGCGGGTTACAACGTCACAACAAGAATCAACGTCGCCAAACATGCGCCTTGCGACCACTGAACGGCGCAAGGCTAAAGCGTTAGGCGACATCGCACCATGGAAAGCGAGGTGATGTGCAAGCATGAAACCAAGTCATCCACCAGATTCGGTAGACTTTTGCAGGAGGTGAAAGGACATGGAGAAGCAAATTCAATCTGGGCTGAAGACCACGTTCTTCGTCCACTTCATCGCCGCGCTCATCTTCGGGCTCATCTATCTGCTGATCCCAGAGGTGTGGGCGAATTTGATCAGTTGGCCCGTCAAGGAACCACACGTCTATCGGTTGCTCGGCGCGAATCTCTTAGCTTTCGCCGTCAGTTCTTGGTTCGCTTACAAGGAGACGGCCTGGGAGAAAGTGAAGATTGTGGTTCAGATGGAGATCGCGTTGACCATTCTGGCCACCCTCGTTATGCTGTGGGGCTTGATTTTTGCTGGGCTCCCAGCAATTGGCTGGGTGAATGCCGTCATTTTCGCGGCTTTCGCGATAGCCTTCGCCTATTTCTATTCCCGAAAGTAGAGGAGTGAGAAAGCGAAGAAGCAAGGCTACCATAAGTTCTTGCTGACGATCCGTGTTACCGCGCACCCTGGCCGCGCAAAGAGACCAAGAATGTAGACGATGTCGCCTAACATCTGCCTGCCGACCACACCGCACATTGTTCGCAAGGCTTTCGCGCCTCGACGATTGCTGTGCTGTCACGTCGAGCGCGGCGTGGCGGCAGGCTCTAGCGTCTGGCGAAATCTGCTTAGCCTTGGGATTCACGCGGCGCTGTTTTGAGGGAGGCGCCAGCAAAAAACCAGAAAGGAGAAGGTTAAATGGCCACATATATCGTGCTGTCCAGGTACACGCAACAAGGCATCGCAAAGATCAAGGAGAGTCCTGCGCGGACCGACGCGGTGAGGCAAATGGCTCGGACCCTGGGCGTGGAGTTGAAAGCGTGGTATCTCCTGATGGGACGCTACGACATCTTGACTCTATGGGAAGCCCCGAACGATGAAACAATGGCCAAACTAATGCTTTCCATCGGCTCAACAGGCAACGTCACTACGGAGACCCTGCGCGCCATTACAGAGGATGAATTCCGCAAGATTGTCGCCGCTCTGCCATAAATGGTAGATTGGCGAACGCTATTGGAAAATGCTGCTGCGCCTCCCTCAAGTGCAATCCTTCTTGTTGAAGCGTGCTTTCACAGACGTATGACACAACCAACTTCGGTTAACACGCACACCGACCGCGCCACGTACGTGGCTTTCCGGCATCGCGGTTTTCCATTTGCATCGTGCTTTCATTTCGCGGGGCGCTTCCGGCGGAACCGGTGAGCCGCACCTCTCGTAAGTCCGCGGCGAGCTTAGGAAATGATAATGGGGTGGATGGCATACCGATGACACAGAAGCCGAATCCCGCTCAGATTTCGGTCAATTCGTACGCCGTCAACCACGCGTTCAGTCAACCCGTTAATGCCACTCGGGGAACTTACCTGTTTGAATTTCAGAGAGGAGAGAAACGATGAATTGCAGGGCAACTCACTTTTGGGTAATCCGACTGATTTGCATTGTTCTGTTTCTTGTCGCGTGCGACCTCGCGACCATCATGCCTGTGACCGGACTGCCAACGCCGACAATTGTGTCGATCCTGCCAGCGACCACGCCTACCTCCATCCCAACAACACTCGCATCCGCAACAATCCCGCCCACCGTGAAATCCTCCA